>ENA-UOOE01001456-UOOE01001456.1-fermentation-metagenome-genome-assembly--contig:-NODE-1456-length-19965-cov-5.588850_pt1 | contig 19965 bp, 22 predicted proteins | sample MGYA00245776_ERZ724021 | MGnify/ENA primary metagenome ERZ724021 (study PRJEB28704, sample SAMN03018321) | fermentation metagenome | biome: anthropogenic terrestrial biome; feature: soil; material... | reverse complement strand
TTGTGCCATATAAAGGAGTGTTGATTAAAGCACTCATAAAATCTACACATTTTACCTGTAATGTACGGTTACTTGCGTCATAAGTACAAGTATCTTCTGATGGCACACACAAAATCAATGGATACCACAATATCTCTTTTGTACGAATATATTGAATACCAAGGTAAATTCTTAAATAACGATTAATCCAAATTTTAGATGTAGGGGAAACCAAATCTTCAGCATTTCTAACAAGCATAGTCAAGCACGTAATCCGTCTTATATCTGCCGAACTATCTATGTCCAAACTACAAGATAAACAATTTCCTTCAATAATATCAAGTAATTGAAAATTATTGTTTAACAATTCAATTTTAATAAAATAAGATTTAGTTTTTTGTCCTAAAACAAGAATATCTTTCTGCTGAATATTATACATACATTAATACCTACCTCCTGTTGCTCCATTGCATTGCTTGCAGCGGAAGCATTCTCATTTCCTCTTCAAAATCATTTTGCCATTTCTTTAATTCGTTGATTTGCTTCTGTTGGGATTCTCTTATTTTATTCAAAGCCGTTTGATCCGCATTGCCTTTAATTACAATGTCACCCATGTTAATATTTAAATTTACAGGCGTATTATTTTGATAGGAGTATGATGATCCAGCCGTCGCTGTAGCCGTTTTTAAACCATTAATACCCGCAATACTTGCACCGATATTTAAGCTCAAATCGGATGGAATTCCAGCTTTAATTGTCTGCCCTACTTGCGTAGCTGCATCGCGAACACGGTTTAAATTAGATAGAATACCTGTGCGTATGCCTTCCATCATATCAGGCATCCATGTGTGGAAATCGGCAAGCGGCCCCTCATCAGGTTCAGAAAAGTGCAACAGGTGCCTGATATTATCGCCAACACCGCGAATTGCATCCTTAACATCCTCAAATTTCGACTTAATTCCATCTACAAAAGAGCCGATTAGGTCTTTACCCCATTGCAGAGCGTTCTTAGGTAAATTTTTAAGCCAATCTAAAGCCGTATCCATCGCTCCGTGTATTGCATTTGAAATTAAAGCAGGATTCTTTAAAGGCCCTGCATATTTATTGATAAAATCTTTAGCCCACTGCGCAGCTTTACCCGGTAAGGATTTAATCCAATTAATCGCGCTGTTCCACGCATTGGTGATTGCATTGTACATTACAGACGGATTTTTGAGGAAGTTTGCGATTCCATTCCACGCATTTGTAACTGTATTCTTAATGTTTGTAAATGTGGTTTTAAAGAAATTAACAATATTATTCCACGCTGTAGTTAAGCCGGTTGTAATGCTCTGCCAAAGTCCGGTAAAGTATTGACTAATCCCATTCCAAACAGCAACAGTGATATTTTTAATTCCATTCCATGCCGCTGTAATATTGGTCGTAATATGCGTCCATGCGGTTGTAAAAATGCCGACGATGACTTGTAGGATTCCGCTGAAAAACTGCTGTAATCCTGTCCATATTTGTATAGCACCATTCTTAATACCGTTCCAAATGCCCGACAAATCGCTTCCTAATTTTCCGAAATCACCTGTAATCAAATCGCAGATAATTAGGACAATACCAAGTACAGCATTTTTGATAACATTCCAAATGCCTGTAAGTACGCTTTTAACACCGTTCATGATATTAGAAAGTCCCGGCTGAATTGCGCGCCAGAAATCAAGGATACCTTTTACAAGAGGTTGAATAATTGCCGTCAATACAGATTTAATAGCGTTCCACGCCGTTGTCAGGCCGGTTTTAACGCCTGCCATGATAGTTGTCAGGCCGGTTTTTAAGCCGTTAAACGCCGCAAGAGAACCTGTTTTGGCACCGTTAAACGCATTGACGAACGCGCCTTTAATTGTATTAACACCTGTTTTAATACCATTCCAGATTCCGGTAAAAAAGCCGGGTGCACCCTGCCATATACCTTTTACGGCGTTGAATCCAGTCCGGAAGAAATTGGTAAAAGGCCCTGCAAACCAGCTTCCAATACCTTGCAGAAGTGTTTTTAATCCATTCCAAATTCCCGTAACTGTATTGCGGAAGCCCTCATTCGTGTCCCAAAGGTGTTTAATTCCAACCACCAATAATGCAACAACCGCTGTAATTGCTATAATTGCAGCAACAACCGCACCGGCAGGCGTTAAAGCTGCTGATAATGCTTTTGGCAAGGAAGCAATTCCGGTAAATGCTTTCTTAAAATTGGCAAAAGCAGTAATGGTTTTGCCAATGCCCGACGTAATTGCTCCAATTCCAGTCGTCATTTTACCGATGATTATTAATGCGGGAGCCGCAATTGCTACAATACCTGCAATTTTGACTATCGCCTGTTGCTGAGAGCTTGACAATTTTGAGAATTTATCAGCAAGTTCCTCAACCCCTTTTGCGGCTTTTGTGATTGATGGTGCTAATGCGGTTTGAATTTTAATTGCTGCTGTTTCAAGCGACCCCTTCATCTGCTCAATTGCGCCTGTAGTATTGCCTTGCATGGTATTTGCCATATTCTTAGCCGCGCCGTCGGAATTCTGCAAAGAAGCAGTCAATGTATTCAAGCTGCCGCTTCCGGATTTTAATAATACTTGCATTCCGGAAAGCGCATTAGTTCCCATAATTGTACTAATTACATTATCACGCTGTTGGTCTGACAGACCTTTTGTCTTTACGTTTAAATCAGCAATAATTGTTGATAGCGGCTTCATTTTGCCCTGAGAATCATAGGCGCTGAATCCAATGGACTGCATTGCCTTAGCTGCTTGAGTGGATGGATTCATCAGATTCGTTAACGCGCCACGAAGCGTAGTACCTGCTTGTTCACCTTTAATCCCGGCGTTTGACATCTCACCAATTGCAGCTGCCGTCTGCTCAAGTGACCATCCAGCCGAGCTTGCAACAGGTGCTATATACTTCATCGCCTCGCCAAGGTCGGACATTTGTGCGTTAGTATCAGCGCTTGTTTTTGCCAACACATCCGCGACGTGTCCTGCGTCTCCAGCCGCTAACCCAAAACCGCGAAGAGTGCTTGCGCATATATCAGACGCGCTTGCCAAGTCCTCTCCACTGCTCGCCGCCAAATTAAGCATACCCGGCATTGCCACCATAATTTCTTTCGTAGAAAATCCTGCCGAAGCAAGGTTTTCCATACCTTGCGCCACCTCATTAGCACTAAAAGCGGTATCCTGTCCAAGTTGTATCGCCTGCGCTCTCAGTGCATCGAAATCCTTTCCGGTTGCGCCGCTGATAGCAGCGACACGCGACATCGAACTCTCAAAATCGTCTCCTACTTTAATTGCAGCAGCACCTACACCGGCCACAACTGCTGAAACAGGCATTAGTGATTGTCCAACATCGCTAATTTTTTGACCAGCTCCACTTACCTTTTTACCGGCATTATCAATCGTCGTGCCTAAAATACTGCCTGTAGTACGTGCCTGCTTTTCAAGCGATTGCAGCTTTTGTTCTGTTTTTTCGATTTCGCGCTGAAATGCCTCGTATTGCTCCTGCCCGATATTACCGTTTTGAAATTGTTCTGCAACATGACTTTGCGCGTCTTGTAATGTTTTAAGTTTATCTTTAGTTTCGGTAATGGAGCGGTTTAATAGATCCTGTTTCTGTTTCAAAATAGTAACATTAGATGGATCAAGTTTAAGCAGCCGATTACAGCTCCTTAATTCTGACCCTAAATCTTTCAGTTCACCATCTACACCTGCTATTGCTTTATCAAGGCCAACTGTGTTGCCATTAATAACATAGGTTATGCCTTTCAGATCTTTACTTGCCATTTTCTTAATCACCTTACTTTTTAAAAAAAAAGCCGAAGCCAAAACAATAACATTTCAGCCCCGGCTTATATTTAATCCGATTTATATATTATCTTCTGCTTCTTTTGATAGTCGTCTAATAGATGTTTTACATTATTATCTAAAGCAATGTATCGGTGCTTTTTCTTCGGTCTCTGCCTATTAACAACTGTGATACATACTTTTTCTGTAGTATGACTAAGTATATATTCCATTTGATCTTTTGTGATAAATTGCAATCTGTCACTTCCAATATTTTTAGAAATTAGCCATATCTTCTGCTGTTGCTTCTCGCTCTGTTTCGCCATTTTCAGCAACACCAAATTTTTGCTTTTCAAGCTTTATGTAGTCATAGAGATAATCTATCACGCTTCCAATTTCCAACTCATCCATATCGGCAATCGATAATCCGCAGCTTTTGCAAAGCGCTAAAAACTCCTCCGGAGTCATTAACTCATCAGTTGTGGTATTATCATTGCCGTTTACACGTTTTTTGCTGAAGTATCGGATTGCAGAGTATGCTCTAAAAGCTCTGATACAATTGGAGCAATAATATCAAGCGGGAATACATCAAAAGTATCCAACCACGTAAGCGGATCTGGAAGATTATGATCAGCAGTTTTTGCCATCGCCCACGCAAGATTATATATGAGTTCAAGATTAAGTTTTGTAAAATCATAATCATCTTTCTCTGTTACTTTACCATCAGCGCCTTTTACTTTCTTTGTCTTTTTTGTGTCTGCAAACTTCATCAAATTAGCCGCATCAGCAAGAAAGCTTTTCCCGAATTGTGCCTTATATCTTAAAGGTGTACTTGCTGTACACTTAAACGTAACATCCTTATTTCCAATCTTAATTGTTTTTTCCATTAGATTTTCCCTCCTAAATACACCGCGTTAAACCACTGATTATATATATCAGCCGTTTCAGGCGTGTTTGCAACATAACGATCTATATAGTTTTTGTGGCCATCATTAAATAATGTGCGAAAAACATAGAAGTTTAAACTTTCGCCTTTTACGCTTACCTTATCTGCTAATGTATCACTTTCGATGTTCGGAAACATTGTTTTGCAGCGGTAAAATACATAGCGCCGATTAAATTTATCGCAAGTAAATTCGCATAAAAGCGCAAACTCATTCGTGCGACCATCTCCAGTTTCGCATACGGTTCCGTTTTCCACAACTTGATTTAAGATATCAATCCTAAATTGTGTTGGCAAACTATTAAATCGCATTTCTCCGGAATATACCTGCACTTTTGGAAACATTAAGCCCGGTGTACCATCCGCAGATCGAGCAATTTCAAAATCACTTCCTGATTTTAAAGCAAGAGAAACGGCACCCTGAATAGGAACTGGTTTATCATATTTTGGAACATGTAGACCATGTGACCGAGCGTAATATACGTTTCTCAGGCCGTAAACTATATTCACGACTCCGTCACGCCATCAGCAGCGGTATATACTTGCGTAAACCATGTTGTATAAGTATCATGTGTTTCCGTTGTATCATAGAGACGACCCTTAATTTTACCATCCAGATCACCGCCGACAACCGGCATAACTGTAATATCGATGCTGAATTCCTTTGTCGAAATCTTATCTGCCATGCCTTCGCTTTCGATATTTGGCCGTGCAAAGGAGACCCTATATAGCACATGGCGCTGAGATACTGGATCGCCGCTAAACTCAAATAGCAGTGCTGCTTCATGTGGATTGTCATTTACATTTTCTGTCAAAACGCCCTTGCTATCTACAGTTTGACCGAATACATCGACGTAGAATTCATCGGGAAGCTCGTTAAAGGAGATACTCCCCGTATAGCCACGACTAATACTCTTATTAGTTTGTAGAGTATCGTCGCCATAAACTGTAAGCTCAGCGCTCTTAGGTTTAAGCGAAATAGACGTTGCTTGAGGAATTGGTTTCGGCGTTTCGTAAGCCCCATCTTCTCCAATCAGCGCATAGTGCACATTTCTAATACCATATTTTACTTTATTGACCATTTCAATCACTCCTAAATTTCAATTTCGTAAAGAACTTCAAAGAGCTTTTCTTCTTTAATATAAAGCTCTGTTTTATCGTAAAAAATAGACGCACCATCAAGTGCATCTTCTAATTTCTGTTCTAATTCCGGACTTTTACGATCGGTATATAATTCCACGTTTACGCGATTCAATTTTGCAGCTACCTTATCATCACCCGGAATATTATCGCTTTCTTTTAAATACCAACATATATAAGGCGGCTGTTTTACCTCTAATCCACTTGCTTCAAAACTATGATATACAATTGGAATGCCGACCGAATTGAGCACGTTTTTAAAATCTGTAAGCTGCATAATTACTCCGCCGCCTTTTTATCTATTTCTGCATCAATTTCAGCGACGCATTTCTTTACATTCGGCTCAATGTGCGGAATTGCTTCAACACGTCCGCCATTTCTGGTGGCATGTCCATTCTCAAGCAGCCATGTAAGAGGAGCTTTTTTGCTATGGTTCGCGATTAGATAAGAGACGTGCAGATCGTCCTCTTCCTCTTTTGTAGCTCGCCACCCTTTAAAATACTTCCCTTTGTTTCTGGGAGAATCTTTGCGGATATTTGCCGCGCATTCTTTCGATTTATCGGCGATGATATCCTTAATTTCGTGCATTTTTTCATCGGAAAACTCCTGTAGATCCGCTGAAATTACATTCTCCAATTCCTCAGGGGAATCAACCGTTACATTATCCATATCATCCACCTGCCCTTACTTCGCAATATAGTTCTGTACATTCGCCGGCTGTATCATAAACGCGGTAAATATCATATACACTACCGCTATCATTTGCTGGATAACGTAGTTTCGATTCACCTTTATATTCAGCCGTTCTAACTAAAAACATAGCGGACGGCTTAATTCCATTCTGTCCGCAGAGGAAGAATTCGTTTTGCGGAACACTCTTTTTAGCCGCATAAACAGTCCGGTAAATCGTCTGATCCGGAATCATTTGTCCTAACTCATCCTCTTTATAAGTGTATGATACAAGATCAATTGTCTTATTAAAAATAGCGTTAATGTTTTTATATCTCATAGTGTATCACCTGTATAAGCGGACTGATTGAGTAATTGCGCCTTTTTAAAGCGATAATGATCGACGTAGAATTCCTTGTCCGGATTATCAATTCCAAAATATGCTTTAGAAAATAGGATAATACATTGCCTGATATTTCCGTCTGTAATATAGTCGATCTGTTTGCCTGATTCATCATTTTCGCCATAACGATTAAAGGCAGGCGGACTTACCCCGCTTGCCTCTAAATCGTCAATCGCTTGATGAATCAGATCAGTAATTTCATCGTCAAACGCTGTATTATCAGCGGTAATACGCAAAGATTGCTTAATCTGATTCAACAATTCCATTTATTATTCTGCCGCCTTTGTGAGCTTGACGAACGCTTCACCAATAGCCGGCTTGCCATCAAAAATAGCAGTCCCACGGAAATCAATGGTGTTCGTTTTAAAGCCAGAATCCACGCTGGATTCTACCGTAATATTCTGCGAAAGATTCCCGACGTATTTCTTAAAATCACCAAGATAAGCGTCATGCAGATCAACAGAATCAGAAAGCAGTACAGGATATCCAAGGATATTAAATGTACCATTTGCGTTCCGAATTACAAGATCGTGTTTGCTCTTATCCATCAGTGGAATAAAGTCCTGATAGAGTGTCTTTTTGCTCATCAGGAATTTAGCGTTAGCGTCATAAGCGCCATCAAGCAGTCCTACAAAATTGCAAGCATTTGCATATGTAAGTGCAGAACCGGACGCTACAGTAAGAGAATTGGTATCATCCCATGTATTCGCGTTTACAATCCCCTTAGGAGCATTTTCGCCTGTGCCGTTTACAATATCATACTCAATGGCACGCGCGATATCCTCCGAGAGGATCTGCACAAGCCAACCCTCAAAAGCATCCACTGCCATGCTCTGCACTGCCTTGGAAATGCTAATCAGCTTTACATACTCATATCCGCCAAGCTGTACAGAAAGCAGTTTGTCTCCGGAATCGGAAATAGCGGTACCCTCAGCATGACGTGCCGCATTAGCGCGAACATCCTCAACCGCATATTTAACAGAGCCGGCAACCTGAAGCAGAGTGATCTCGTTAAGGAGTGGTGCTACCTGCTTTAGTTTTGTCACAATTTCGTCGGCTGTCTGTGTAGGAATAGCAGCTCCAGCAGAATCCGCAACAGAGGTAAGCGCTCTCTGCTCTACAGCGTTAAGAGTATTTCCCTGAAGCTTTTTAAGAAACGCATTGCGATATTCCTTACTATCACGTGTAAAATTATCTCTCATCTCATTATCATCCTTTTCTTTTGGTTTTTCGATGGTAATACCATCTGCAAGTTTCATTCTCTTCTGGATATCTTCAAGTTCCGCATTCAGAGCGCGAAGTTCCTTCTCATACTTATCAAGATCGACCTTTTCCTTATTTGTCTCAATATCCTTGCGGATTTCGGCCTTGCGCGTATTAATCGCGAACATTCTCTCCTGTAATTTATTCATTTAAATACTCCCTTTCAAAATTAAAGTAATGTCTCAAGAATCAATTTTTTACGCTTTTCATCATAAATTTGATTCTTACGATTTTGTTCTAATTCAGTTAATTTCGACCGTGCGGAAACACTTACATTCGTCTCATCGTAAGCTGGAAAGTCAACGATAGAAACTTCAAACAGCTTATCTATTTTGCGAACTGTAAATGTGTTGCTTTCGCTGTCAAAATCCTGTTCCCCAATTGTAAAAGCAAAGCTGCATTTATCGACTAATCCACTCTTAACCATCTTGTACAAGTCATTACCGTATGTGGTATTGATTAGTTTTGCCCTAAAATATAAACCGTCTTGCTTAATAGTTAATTCAAGCGTTTTATTTTTAGTTCGTGCAACCGCCTTATCAGTATGATTATAATATAGATATACGTTAGACAAATCTACACCATCTAAAGCATGAGAATCAATCATTTCAAAATACTGATCATCACCATCTTGGAATAAAAGCGTTTTCTGATTAAATACAATCGCTTTTCCTTCTATGATAAGATCATTATTATTTTCCGTCTGTTCCGCCGCTCTGATCTGGATCGGATTCATCCTGATTTCCCTCTGAGTTGTTTTCTTCTTCATTTTCGGTATCATCCCCTTTCTTTGCGCCATTTTTAGCAGCGTTCAATTGATATTGATTCGCGATTGCCTTATCAATATAATTGAGCGACTGCAATATCTTATCGCCATCAGGTGGACGCTCAATATTAAGGATATCTGCAATCTGATTTCCAGTAATCACACCTAAATCTTTAACAGCATTAATCATTTGTACTTTTGAGCGCATACTCATGTAGCTAAGCTTATCGCCCACAAGCACAATTTCATTTCCAAATCCAATTTGACGCGAAGAAAATAGTTTTGCTGTAAGCTCCTGCGCTAATTGTATTGCAAGCGGTTCAAGCACGCCCTCATAAAAGGCCTGAAATTCCTCCTCGGAATAAGTCCCGTTGATAATTTTACTATTTAATCCAAAATAGCTGAAGACAGATTGATTCACAAGCGCCGTTTGTTTATCGTCGATGAGCGTCGGCTTACTCTCAATGGGCGTGTAATCGGTTTGACTATCAGTCACAATCGCGCCGCCATCATTTTGCGTAGAGAGGAATTCATCTTTAAATAAGTCGCGCTTCTTTTTAAGATCTTCAGGTTGAATCATACCCGTTATTTTTAAAATTCCACGAATAAAAGCGGACGATTTACAGGCGTTAATGATACCCTCACTAATTACATGCAGCAGATTCACAAGCGGATACAATGGGCGTCGATTAGATTCACCAAAGAAATCATTCTCGTATTGATGCTTCCGAAGGATAATTACATCATCAATTGGTGCTGTTATCTTTTTGCCTGTCCGAAAAGCAAACTCAAGGAACATATCACCGTTTTTACTTTCCTTTAATTCCGCTTGTGCATAGCTAAAAGGATATAAGGCAATTACGTTGCCTATTAAATCACGTTGGATATATATGTAGGCATTATTATCCATCTCATATAATGTTGCTACCTGATATAGGAAATCATGCGCGCTCTGATAAGGATTGGGACGAAGCGTTAAAAGGGTATTTAAAGTATCTTCTACTGTTTTCCCCTTTAATCTATGCACCATCTGCATCTTGCTAAAGTAGCGCGCGATAGTATCCACACAGGATCTGATAACAGCATTATCATAAAGCGAACCGTCATAATTATAGATTCTGCTGTTATACGTATTCAGCATTTGCGCTGTAGTAAGCGGCTGCTGAATCTTTTGCTGATTTCCAAATATCTTTTTTAAAAAACTTCTCTTTTGCTTGATAGAAATCACCTCCTTTCCTTTTAGCTATTTCCCCTGAATCATATTTAAATACTCACCGTAATTATTTAAGAGGATGTAGTAAGCATCACACAATGCCGCTGTACCGTCAATTCTCAAATTACGATTTTTTGATTTATCAAATTTCCAATTCCCCGCTTGATCTACCGCTAATTCCGTATTGCTCAAGCACCATTTCGTTAAAGAATTGTTATTGTAATTCACCAATTTCGCTTGAAAATCGGCTTTTAACGCTTTCATCGTCGGCGACATGGATTTATATCCTTGTCCTACACCATCAATCGGGAATCCTTTTTCTTTCATTTCTTTAAACCAATATTGAGTATTCCACCTGTCAGCGCCTATCTTAAATGGATAAATCCCATATTGCCCCATAATCACGTCGGTGAACCAATTTGTGACGTCATTATAGTCAACACGATTGCCGTCACAAAAAGTTACCAATCCTTTTTTCTGGAAGATATCGTAAGGAATTTTATCCTGCCGAATCTTCTTTTGAGCGTTATCTCCAGGAATAAAATAGTGCTGTAATACATACTTTGTCTTATCATTTTCGTGCATCATTAACGCTGTAGCACAAGTTAAATCTGTAGTTTCGGAAAGGTCAACGCCACCAACAAAATAAGAACCTTTAAAGTCCATCGGATTAAAAGTAGCGGTATTCGTTAGCTCATTTGGCGTTAAAAATGCGTTTTCAACGTTTTCCGGAATATCAAAATCCTTTGCCTTCAGCGTCGGCATAAAGGTAGCATCGACTTTCGCTCGGTTTACATTCGCTTTCAATTCATCAAATGACTTTATCTCACCGATAGATGGATTCGCCTTAATCCAACAATCTGATTGATTAATTTCAATCGGATCGTCTAATTCGTAGAAAAAGGGCAAAAACGAACCGTAAGGAATATCCTTATCAGTCAATCTGCCCTCTAAAATATCAGTCCCATATTTATGTAGGATATCAAATAACCCTTCTCTCACAAACCCAGCCGTGCTGATTGTAAATATAAGCGGCTGTTCCCGTGCTGATTGGGATTGCCTAATTACATCGTAGCTGTATCTGTCCGCATTCTCATGGACTTCATCCACAAGCGCGAGCGAACAGTTTAATCCATCCGCTAATCGGCTGTTTTTAGACAAAGGAATCATGTTTGAAAAATTTGAATCGCAATATAAATCGGTTTTCCGTTTCCGGATAATCTGACTTAGCTCAGGTGACTGCAATACCATATTCCTTGATTCGTCAAAGATAATCCTTGCCTGTTGATACTTATTCGCGCTGCAAAGCACCTGAGCGCCCTTTTCGGATAGCATTCCGTACACTCCAAGGCCAGCCAAAAAGGTCGATTTGCCATTCTTTCGGCCCGTAATCACGAACACTTCCCGTGCTCTTCTGAGCCCTGTCTTAGCATCTACAAAGCCGTAAATTGCCTGCAGCAGCGCTTTCTGCCAAAGCAACAGACGAACCGGTTGACCCATCCATTTGCCTTTACTGTTCTTGCAAAAGGTCTGGATGAAATCAATCGGTTCGTTTGCTTTATCGATATCAAAAATCCAATTGCTAATTGGATGATCTAATTCGTCATTTAATTCCTGATAAATTAGCCGAATCCATTTTCCCGCTATGATTTCACCGTTTTCAATCTTCTCCCAATATTCCCGAATATAATTATGTTTAGGCAACTTGTGCTTTCTGTTTGATAAATCGCTTTAGTTCTTTTTGTTTCGCAGTTTCAACGGTTTTTTCCTGATCCGCCTTTGGAAGAAGATTCAGCAATTGCGCCATTACGTTAGAGTAGCGATTTACCATCGTATTGTAGGATTTGACGGCTGGATTTTCAACGGCTCTATGATTGTATTCGGAAATTGGGCCTGTTTTGTCGATTTCATCTTGAAGCTGGCGAAGCGTTACCGCCATAAACGCCGCATTCCCGATTAGCTCCTCTGCCATCTTAATTTTCTCTTCTGGAACATTTTTTAGCGTCTTGCGAAGTTTTGCATATTCTTCCTGAATTTTGTATTTTGTTTCATTTTCGTTCATAATTTTCATCTCCAATTATTATTGTGTAATTGCACAAATTTGTTAGTAATAATTTATATAATTTGCATAGTCGCGATAAAAAAACGCAAAGAGAGGAAAAGCGAGGCCCCAACGACGGTATCCCCTATATGCTAATTTAGAATTATAACCGGGGGGATAGTCGCGATGGTCATCAAAATATTTTCCATAAATTTACTTTTTATTTTCTTCCATCAATTTCCAGAAACGATAATATATAATTGACACTTGCACCAAGCACACAGCCACATCAAGCAACTGCCCTTGCCGCCTGTGCCATCGCTGCCATGCCTGCCCTTGCCTTCCTCATGCAAGCGTGCACACACCTTGCACGTGCCTTGTGCACAACACATGCCCTATGCCCTCTGCCTGCATGGCACCTGCAATGCAGCACGATGCAACTACACACAAGGCGCGACCACGAAGCACGACGACGCGCTAACCATCACGTCAACGTCCTGCTTGTCATGCCCCTGCCTGCATGACACACAACTAACCACGCTATGTATTTGACGTACTAACCCTACCAAACAGACACGGCATAGCACACATATCACGACGTGCTCTGCCAGCCCTTACTACTCTTTACTTTTTATCGCAGACCTACCTGCTTACTATTACAATATCCGATACAGCAAGCGGTACATTATTCCAACCGATATTTGCAGTCGATACTTTCCGCAGCCAATAATATCTAAGCCGCAATAATATCTAAGCCGATAATATTTTCGGGACGATAATTTCTCCGGCCGATACTTTCGCCGGCTGATTAAAAGTCCAAATCTATTTTCCCGGCTTATCACCGATATAGATTAGATTCCCGTCACAATCAAACTCCCATCCATCATTAGTTGCAGTATGCCCCGCTAATTTAGCGTGCGCTAAACTATGGTGGAATGCGCATAACGAGGTAAGGTTATTTGGATTCCATACTATATTTGGATCGTTACAATTCTCATCGTTTACCGGAATAATGTGGTGGACTATTTCAGCTTTTTGTCCACAACCCGGAATAGTACAAATCCCACCATCACGGTTAATCACAAAGTCCCTTAACTTCTTCCACCTTTTAGAATCGTAGAATTTATAGCGCGCCATTTAATCACGCGCAATCCCAAGCGCTTTTTCAAACGCGAGAATCGTGTCGTCTAATACATCTTCATCCTTCTTGCTATCGGCTTCATCGGCTCCATCATCAGATGCCAAAATCCTATCCATGACATAGCAGTTATTTAGCAATTTTACCTTATCACGATCAGATAGTTTTGTATTGTCAGGCGTTTTGCCCTCTACCGACAATACAATATACTCAATTGCACTTTGCAGAAACTTAATTTGATCCTTTGTTAAAATCTTGATCATTGCTAATCTCCCTTTCCATTTCATCCTTGAATTCTGAATCATCAATAGTTTCTATAAAAAATGAAGCTAAATACTCCTTTACAAGCTTTAGAGTATCTGCTCCCGCTATTCTATTAGCGTAAAAATCAAACAGATTTTCCCGTTGCGTCATCTATCTCTTTCTCTTCTTTCCGCCTTTCGGCTTTTGCTTTCCTGATATCTTTTATAATTGCATTAAAATCATCTACAAATTGAGCACTGTTTTTAAACACATATAATTTTCTGAATTTGTTCTTTTTATCGCGCCTAATATCGATAAGATTATTAAAGTGCCCGTAATCAACACACAAGCTCTCAGCAATTCCACGGCTCCAAATCACCATTACAGGTTTAATTTTGTTGTAATTCTCAGGCATTTAACGCATCTCCTTCAGTAATTTTGCTAATAGATCGATTGCTAAAAATGATTGCTTTACATGTAATTTGTACAGAGTATTATTATCCTTTTCGACGTCATCTTGCATTTTTTTTAGCAATTTATCAATCACGTCCCTAATAGCTTTTATTGCATCCATTATCCATTTGCTCCTTCCATCATAAGCTATATATCTTTTCCCTGATATAATCAGGTAATTATTTTTCAAAAAAAAGGCGGAATCTACAATAGCGCGCAAACACCTTATTCCACCACGTGTAAATTCCGCATCTATATAAAATAAAGCGCCGCCACGATAGCAGCGGCGAATTATAGGCAAAACGCACATCAGAGATTAATCTGATATGCGTCCAGAAAGGATTATTATTTTTAGGCAACGCCTTACAAGCGCAGGCAGGTGATTGTCCGCCTTTAATCCGGCTCCGTATAGGTAGCCATCAGTTCACCCCAGCTATATTTTCTTTTTTAAAGGAGGAAGCAGGATTTGCACCTGCATGAAAATAAAGCAAAAGCTACATTTATGTTTGGAAACATTGTAAATATATAATAACAACAGCATAAGCTGCTGATATTACCTAAGTCAAGCTTCAAGCAGCCAAAAATTATCTAAATACTTTTGTAATCTAACCGCCTCTGGACGGCACAAAAATAACTTCCCATTTTTAAAATTAGATAGACGACACCTCTCAATGTGAGTGTACACGCTAATTTTACTTGCACGAACTCCAATATCGTTTACAACATAATTTAATCTCGTCCTCAGTTCATTTTGCTCTTTATACATAACTGTACACCCCCTTTATATTTTAAATCATAATAAATTTCTGTATTTACCTATATCTTTTCGTTGTTCAAAAAAAAATAAACCCCCGAAAATGCAATTTAAAATTAGCATTTCAGGAGTTTAAATTTTTGCAATTTTTATTTATCCTTGCTCCGCTGATAATCATATAGATACATCCAATGATAACCGCCCGATGTTTTATGATACTTTTTACCTTTACAGCAACTGCAAATAGCTTGTACAGATGTTTTTTGATTATCTCCACTCGCTATAGCAATACTTGGATATACTTTTCCGTCCTCGACTCTGACGACTGAAACATTTGACGGACGTTCTTCACGTTTCTTTTTGATATAATATCGCGTCTCAGGTGCCTCTAATTCCATTTCCTCACCATGTCTCGCCGGTACATAATGATCTATCCAGCTTCGCATTCTCTTGCAAGTATCGGGAAGTTCTATTTCTTTTCCGCCTTGCTTTTTATAGAGCACTCTTATTTTTGGAACGCTAATATCTTTAAAATTAATGTCAATCATTTTACGTGCGCAGCAACTTTGAATAGCGTCGCTAAAAGCGTGATTTTGCAGTCCGCTTAAACGCTGTATTTGTAATTTACTAACCTCCTCATATTTTGGATTCGTTCCAATCTTAATTAAATGTTCTATTCTCTTTCCGGCATTTATTTTTAACCAAATGTAAAGTAAGGCATAATATAATCTCTTACTTCTTTGCGTTTTAAATTGCCTGTTAATATATTTTTTGTCACAATTTGTAATCGACACCTTAGCATCAATATTGTCAATAATCGGTATATCTTTTTTATTATCATACTTATGTTTTACGGTTTTCTTTTTCTCTAAAATCTTCGCATGTTGTTTTTTCAATTTTTCGAGATTGTAGATTTTGCCCTTTGATTTTTTACCTTTGATACGTGTAATTAGTTGTGGAGAAAAGCAATTCCACAAAATCGATCTGTTATTAATTTCCGTATCAGTATCGGCATAGTAGCAAATAATTAGATCATTAACCAGCTTATTTGTATCCGGTTGACACGTAAGTAATTGATTTCTGCACTCGCGGAAAAATAATCTGATATGATCTTTATTTACTTTTTGACAATCTCTTTTATTACAACTAAATTCTGACGGACCAACATATTCATCAAAAAGCAAGGATTTGAATCGCTTATTAAGCACAATTAATTTTCGTTTTACATTTTTATAAGTTTCGCTGTTTTGCTGATCATAATCGCCTTGTAGCAGAATCGTCCAATCAAACTTAGGCACATTATAATCTGCCTGCAGATTTGAAATTTGAGCGTCCATGTAATGTGTTAGTCGATTCATCGTCGATGGATTATCACTATATAAAGCAAGTCCTTTACTTTCAGTTTTATTAATTTTCTTCCTTGCTTTAATATTTCGATCAACAGACATTGCTTTTTGATATTCTCTCGTACTTCTGAATTGGAAGAAATACGGATTTTTGTATTTACGTAATTCAGCTTTAATTTCTTTTGGAACTTGCGCTTTAATTCCGGTTTTAACAAAATCGATTGTGAGACAATCCGCGACGCTCATTACTTTGATATAATCCATTATCTTATTATTATTTGGATTATCCTGTATTATCTTACTCCACAGCTTCGATGTATTATTCACTACTCTCCCGATATCATTCTGAAATCCAACCGAATCACTTGCAGCTAAAGCAAGATAATCATCCGCCTTAATCTTTGCGCTATGCTTACCTTCTTCTGGATCACGCTCAAAATAGATTGTATTCACTTCCTGCCGCCTAACAGCGTTAATTAGCGTCTGATCCGCTAACCCGTAAATATGGTCCCCGTCAAAGTCCGCGCCGCCTTCCCGCATTGCAAAGCTATCCCAAATACCGGTTACATATCCAACGTTCTGATATTTGTACCACTTTGCCATATCATTCCAATTCTGATCGGACTCATTCGCGACATCAGCAAGGCAATGCTCATTCGCAATATGCGGGAACCGGATTAAATCAAGCTGCTTTACTCCACGATTATAATAGTATTTATTATAAACCTCTTTCGCGCCAAGCAAACCCTTGACAGGAAACCCAAAAACATATTCCGCAATCGCAAAAACATCTGGAACCAAAATCTGAAAACTACTGTTAAACTGTAATCTGATATGATTAATTCGACGGAAATTAATTAACTCGTCCAAAATCAACTTGTGCACATACGGATCATTCGCCAAACTATGGTTATACTGTAGCGCTTTTAATGCAGGATTAATGTAGCTTATATCCTCATCTCCGTTACGATCAAGTCCCCGCCACCTGATAAAAGCGTCGATATCGGTATGTACTTTCTTCAAATTTGAAATGGTAGGAGCGCATATCTTTTTGATTTCATCGTCTGACAAATTAAGAGTTTGAAGCGGCTGATAACTTAAAATTGTATGTCCCTTTACGCAATTTTTATATTTTTCGGTACTGCTGTACGGAACCGATACCTCAGATATATTAAACGTGCGATGATAGCCATATAGATCAGTATCAAAAGCTGTTTTCCAATCTTTAAAGCTATTGTACATCTTCGCGAATTTAAACTGACTCTTAGTAAGGATACAGTCGATTTTATCCTTATAAAGATCCCATGTCCTACCCCAATAGTCCTTAATTTTCCAGACGTGATATACTTCCGCGAATTGATTGACGTCGAAAGTATAGACGCATCCTTTAATTCCCGGAATCATCCGGAATTGCCAAGCTGACGGAAGATAATCCAATCCCAAATCGCTAACCCATTGTTTAGCAAGCTCCACGGAAACTAATCCAGCACCATCAAATGGCAGAATCGGGATTTTCCGCTTTTCTGTTTTCACTTCTGGATTCAAATCGTATTCGGACTTGCCTTTTTTATCGGTAATGACTTTCCCTGTTACCACGTCAAAATCTTCCTCTATCAGCTTTTCACAATCATCCACGACCACGATATTAGGCATGGTGACAGGCCTGCCATCGGTACAAATCATGCCGTAATATGCTTCCCACTTACAGGCGTAATTCGTCGCATCCTTTGGGACACCACAGCGATTGATTTCTATCACCTTATCATATAGCTCTTCGGCAATAAACATCGCTTTTTTAGCTCTATTTTGTCCCGAATTGCAGAAGATCTTCTTAAACCGCCTACCATTCACGTAAATAATTCCGCAATCCTTACCGTCTTGAAACAAATCGTCATAGTGCTTGTGACTTTTCCCAATCTTCACTTCAACAATATCCTTTAAAAATGTGTACTCACCATCTTTAATAACGCAATTTTTAGGATCAAGTGTCTTAACAATTCTTATAAACTCAGATTCATTCGCAAATATTTTCGCTCTTTCGGCTGCCCAATCTGTTTTAATCGACCCGTTTGCAATCCCTCTTGTAATCTCACGACTTGACAACATACCCTTTTCCCGCTTACCGTTTCTATAAAGCTGTTTGCGATTGTTAACAATCCAGAATTTATTTCCATCATAAGCGTCAAGGATGTTAACGCGGATAATTGTATAAATCGTCTTGGATCTATTTTTATTAATCATTATCAAGATTACTTCCTTTCTAAGTTTGATTTTCTATTCTTGCAGTTTGACCTTTACCTTTAATATCTGCTTCAAGGCAATAGCCCTGCTTATTTACAATCTGAAATTAACGCCTTGCATTTGTCTTTCAGTTCTCCAGACACAAAACCAAATATCCCGGCTTTTCTCTCAGATACTTTCTTAATCGCATTTTCTGCAAAACGCTTTTTAGCTATCCGCAGCTTTCCCTTTTGTTGTTTAGTAATCGGAAACGTGTCACAGGATATTATGCGGAAGCAAGGATAACAAGCGTCTATATTTTCATTTTTCAGAATTTTCCGCACACGATCTATAAAATCGCTGTAAAACTTACGCGCTGTTTCCTTAGATTCAAAAATCATCCATGATTTATTTCTATCAAAATCACAATCATATTTAGCAAAACCGCAATCCCAAATACAATCATTCTTTGCATTAGCAATTTTCGCAACAGTTTCAGCATTTGTGATTCTATTTTTACCGCCATTACCATATACGACGCACCAATATCGCTCCGTTTTTGTGCTTTCTCTGCTTTCAATTTCCCGTAGTATCCGCATCATTCTTGCCTTATAGGAGCGATATACATAGGCGCAAAAATCGTATGTAAATGCTTTACTTAATTCATCGTAGCTTTTAAGTTCGCTGTCGATGTTATAATATATTTTAAAAAATCGATAACTTAATAGGCCAAATTCGCGCAGCAACCTATTACAGTTTCCATCTATAATACCGTCACAATTCAATTTAGTATATATTGCGTTTTGCATATATTCACTAATTGCGCTTGTGCTATTCCCGCCGTTATCATGCCGCTTATCTATCTCTTCTTTCGGCTTATTATAAATTGCTGTCACAATAAATTCATGCCCGTCTGAATGGAATCTAAAGTAGCGTTTCCAGTTTTTAAGCTGTAACTGCTTCGCTTTGCCTTTCTTAATCGGCTCATTCAGTAAGCTGCACATTGTGCGGTAATTCTCATATCGCCCACCTGTTTTAATTTTTAGAACATCGATACTATCACCTCATTCACACTGTTTTTGAGTGAGCATTTTCGCCTTAAAACGTAATGATCATAAGGATTATTTCTCAAAATTTGTCACCATTCAATTTTGCTTATTACTATATAGATCTATATAATATAGTATATATAATATAATCTATATAGTATATATAATATAATAGATCTAATATAATATAATCTATATAATATAAGTACTATAGTAATATACGAAATTGATTAGTGACAAATTCGGGAAAAAAACGTAATGTATATAAAGGTTTTGAGCCAAAAATGCTCTTTGATTTTTACCGCTTATTCATACTATCCACCCATGCAGTAAAAGCGGGTTGCGCTTCTTCCCAATTAAATACCCAGAATATTTTGCGTGTTTTCTTGTGAATTTGCGTGTCGATACATCTCACACCGTGCTTAATATAAAATTGTGCTTGTTTTGGATTGTAAATATATAGCTTACCGCTTTTCATATTATTTGTCTCCTTTTCAAGTTTTGCTTGTAATTTTTCACTTGATTTGTTTTTTTCT
>ENA-UOOE01001455-UOOE01001455.1-fermentation-metagenome-genome-assembly--contig:-NODE-1455-length-19975-cov-8.820231_pt1 | contig 19975 bp, 19 predicted proteins | sample MGYA00245776_ERZ724021 | MGnify/ENA primary metagenome ERZ724021 (study PRJEB28704, sample SAMN03018321) | fermentation metagenome | biome: anthropogenic terrestrial biome; feature: soil; material... | reverse complement strand
TTGTTTGCTATACCCTTTTTTATTAGCCATCCTTACGCTTTTAGTTTCAAACTTATTCCTCCTTATAATACAAAAATCTCGTCCTAAACATATGTTTAAGGACGAGACAGATCGTGGTTCCACCTTATTTGCTTCTCAAAGGATTTAAGGCATCCATACCAAGACATTACATCATACAGACTTTCTGTCTTAACTCCGGATTAGTTTTCAAACAGTCATACATGGGAACTTCCACCGATATTCCCTCTCTGCTAAGCTGTGTCTGTTTTACTCGATCCATCACAGTTCATTTTGACCTATTATATTACCGGTAATTTTTTTTGTCAATATTAATTTTCAATAATTTTCTTATTTTAATTTTCAATAATTTTCTTATTTTCCTAACCTATTTCCTTTTACTTCTTTTAAATAAGGATTTATCGCTTCTGTCCTTTTCCTTATATCTTGATTTCTTTTCCTTGGATAATTCAACGACTACATCCATTCCCTTTATTTGCGAGCCATTCATCCTGTCAAGTATACGGTGCTTGTGCTCCCTTGCCGCAGTAAAGAAAGAAAAATTATCAAGAATTTCTATTTCACCTATATCATAGCCCGGTATATCACATTCTCCAGCAACCGCTCCCAAAATGTCACCCGGTCGTACACCCTGCTTTTTCCCTAAATTAACATGGAACCTTTCTGTATTTTCCAATTTACCCGTTCCCCTTTGAGATTTCTTTCTCTCTGGAATTATATCATTTAAATCTCTTTCTTCGGATAAATCAAATTTAACAAGCTTCTTAATCATGGCAGCTATTATCGTTTCCGCATCATGCCCCTTATCCATAAGTTTGCCTGCCAATATCCTGTTTTCTCCAAAATCTCCGCTTTCAATAACACTTACAATTCCTCTGATAAATTTATCCTGTTTAACTTCATTTACTTTGTCAACTGTTGGTATTGTTCTCTTTCTTATTGCTTTTTTAGTATATTTTTCAATATTCTCAATTTTTTTCAATTCCTTTGCACTTGCCAAAGTAAATGATGCCCCTTCTTTTCCGGCTCTCCCAGTCCTGCCTATACGATGCACATAATAATCTTCTTTTGAAGGAACTTCATAATTTATAACTATTTCTACTTCCTTGATGTCAAGTCCTCTTGCAGCCACGTCAGTTGCAATCAGTATTTCAATCAACCCATTATTAAACTTATTCAAAGTATCAAGTCTTTGGGATTGTTTTATATCTCCATGTATTTTATCACAATTATATCCTTTATCAATAAGCTGGTCATATAATTCATCAACCGCTCTTTTAGTGTTGCAAAATACCAATGCAAGTTTAGGAGTATAGGTATCGATTAACCTTGCCAAAGCCTCGACCCTGTCAGATTGTTTAACCAAAAAATAACTTTGTTTTACTTCCTTTGCTGTTATTCCTTCTCTTAAAACCTTTACCGAAACAGGAGAATTAAGGAATTTCTTAATAATCTTTTTCATGTCATCCGGAATTGTTGCAGAAAACAATAAGAACTGTACAGGATGATCTATTTTACTCAAAATAAGCTCAATATCTTCTCTAAAGCCCATTTTAAGCATTTCATCAGCTTCGTCCAAAACAGTGACTTGAAGTTCGCTAAGCTTTATTACACGCCTGTCAATCAAATCTATAACCCTGCCGGGAGTGCCTACAATTATTTGTGCTCCGCCCTTCAGTTTATTTATTTGATCTTTTATATCCGCTCCGCCATAAACAGTTACAGTCTTAATGCCTTCCATGTATTTTCCGATTTTTCTTACTTCATTTGCAACTTGGACGGCCAACTCCCTTGTTGGCAACAAAACCAATGCCTGGGGCATTCTTATTTCTTTGTCTATTTTTTCAAGAATAGGAATTGTATATGCTGCTGTTTTCCCTGTTCCTGTATTTGATTGTCCTACAATATCTTTTCCTTCCAATATTACAGGAATAGCCTCTTGCTGAATTTGTGTGCTTTCCTCAAAGCCCATTTCATCCAAGGCTTTTTGAATGTTGTCATTCAAAACTACATTTTCAATTTTCATTAATTTTATCAACCTCGTTCTATTTTTATTAACTTCTCATTATACTATGTAAATTATGTAAATACAAACATTTATTTTAAAATATTTTCATTTTGCCGATGCCGATGTTACGCTTAATACGAATTTTATATGATATATGTAATTATACATATAAATTATGCCTCAAGCTGCAGAATCTATTAAATAGTATTGCTCATAATTGTTGATTATATTATAATTAAGAAACGCAAATAATAAATGGAGGAAATTATGAAAATACGATATATTTACCATAGCTGTTTTCTTGTTGAAACAGAAAACTCTTTTTTACTGTTTGATTATTATAAACATAAAAACGATATAACAGACTTTGACTTTACGAAATTGCAAAATGACATATTTATTAGTACGAAGGCTCTTTATATTTTCAGTTCTCACTCACACTTAGACCATTTTAACTATGATATTCTTTCTTGGATAAATAAAAAACCCAATACTTATTACATACTATCATCTGATATCAAAATATATAATAAAATTGAAAATTTATATATAATGAGAGAAAACGACGAGCTTACAATCAACAATATAAAACTTAATATTTTCGGCTCAACCGATGCAGGAGTGAGTTTTATGGTTAATATAGATGGTTTGAATTTATTTTATGCCGGTGATTTAAACTGGTGGAAATGGACTGATGACACCCCCGAAGAAGAAAAAGCAATGGAAGATGCTTATAAAAAAATAATAAATAATATTATAGGCTATGGTACTAAAATTGATATTGCTTTCTTTCCCGTTGACAGAAGGCTTGAATACAATTACTTATGCGGCGGCAAATATTTTATAGAAATGCTAAGCCCAAAGCTGTTTATTCCAATGCATTTTTGGAATGATTATAAAGTTACTACGGATTTTAAAAATGCAATGTCAGAACACAATACAAATATAATTGAAATCAAGCATCCGAATGAAACCTTATATGCAAATATGTAAACGCGAATAACATTTTATATCACTCATCTCGGAGAAAATCATGCGGTTTTACCTGTTAGATGTAATGTCATGTTGGATACTCAAGAGAATTCAATGAAATGAAATTCATTTATTAAGGATTATAAATACTTCTCAATGAAATGTTCCTGCGATAATTTAAGTGCGAAACGAATTTATATTATATGGAGTGAGCGAATGACATATAAGAACTCAAAATGGGCAAAAGAAATTCTAAGCCTGCAATATGATGAAGGTATGTGGGGATATTTTCACACGCTAAGCGAACCCCATAAACATCCTATAACTACAGAACAAGCCCTGCGACGTTTGCAGATCTTGGGATATAATTTAAATGATGAATCTATTCAAAAAGCAGTTGAGTATATGAGTGACTGCCTAATAGGTTCTAAACACATTCCTGATAGGCGTGAAAAAACTCATGATTGGGATATATTCACAAATCTTATGCTTGCAACATGGATACGTAGATTTACAGATAAAAATGAAAAAGCAAATCAAACAGCCGATACATGGGCAAGCATTATAACTTATGCTTTTTCGAGCGGTAGCTTTAGCTATATGGATTATGTATCTGCATATAAAAATGTTTTTGGAACAAAACCGCATGGAGGAAGATTGATTGATTTTAATGATTTTTACCATGTTTCCCTTATTGCGGACAGATTAAACCGTGAAACTGAAGCAATGGTATTTGATTATATTTTAAATCACAAGGACGGTATTTATTACATATATGATCGCCAGATTTGGAATGAGTTTACAAATGTACTTCCAGATAACTTTGCCTCAAAATTGGCAAGCCGTTATATTGGCGCGATAGAGCTTTTGTCAAAATACCGGAATAATTTATATAAACTAAAATTTGCAGCGGAATGGATAGAGAATAACAGAAATGTTAATGGCAAATGGGATATGGGCAGTTCTGCAAATGACAAAGTATACTTTCCGTTATCAGATTCATGGCAACGTAAAAATGTCCGTGAAGCAGATTGCACTTATCGGATACAAAATCTGCTTAACTCCATTAGCCTTGCCCTTTGATACTGAAATATTGTATTAATTGCGTAGATGTTAAGTTGCATTGCGTGCTCTTTTATTAGAATTAATTGATAATATAAATACGAACTCAAAGGAGGGCACAAAAATGTTCAATGATAATTTAAAAAAAGAACGAAAAAAAGCAGGACTTACTCAAGAAGAGTTAGCTACGGAATTGCATGTTGTAAGGCAAACAATATCAAAATGGGAAAAAGGACTTTCTGTTCCAGACTCCATTAGTCTTGAAAAAATGTCTGAAATCTTTGAAGTTAGCATAGAAAATTTACTAGATTCAACAGAAGATGTAAATACTAAGCTGAATCAAAAGGATATTTTGGAACAATTAGCAATATTTAATGAGCAGAATGCGGAAAAACAGAGAGCAAAAAATCGCATCAAAAAAAGATGCAGGCGATTAGGCATTGTAGTTATTGGAGCATTAGCGATCTTATGGTTAAGTTTATTCTCTATTGATATAATAAGGTTAAAAGGGAATGAGGATATTAGTAAAAAACCAATTGTAACAACTTATTTAGAAGGATATGCTCCAGAATATATGTACTATGAAAGTATTGGATATACTGTATATTATAATTTGACAGGTAATGCACAGTTTGTAAGTGGAGAAATTAGAGTTCTTGGAATACCACTTATTATTTGGGAATAAGGAAGACAAATTCCAATTTACAGTACAAAATTTTTTAATATGAGGTGACAAATGGAGATCACTTTACTCAAAGCATCTTTATCAGATGCAAATGAGCTATATGATTTACAAATAAAATCTTTCATGCAGCTTCTCGATAAATATCATGACTATGATTTCAGTCCCGGGGCAGAAAAAATCGAAAAAACAATGCATAGATTAAAGGAATCTAATTCTGACTATTATTTTATTTGCCTTAACAATATAAACATAAGAACGGTTACGCCTCTTATCGTCTAATTATTAAGGGAGGTTTAGTCAGAAAAGCCGCTGATTATTCAACGGCTTTTATTTTGGTTAATTATTTAACCGCATTGTCGAGTCCTTCACGGTTCTTGTTTTCAAATTGTTCATATTCCTTATTTTCCATAATCTTTATTATTCTTTCTACCATCTCATATACGTCTTCATAAGAAACATATAATGGAGCCGGAGCTAATCGGATAACATTAGGATATCTGAAATCCGGTATAATGCCGTTGACCTTAAATGCTTCATTAATTCTTAAAGCATCCTCGTGCGTTAAGGCAACATGTCCCCCTCTAACAGCATCCTCTCTTGGATTTCCTATTCCAAAACCATATTTTATAAGCTTTTTCTCAATTAAACACATCATATATGCTGTAATATTCAACGATTTCTTTCTGATATTTTCAATGCCCGCTTCATTAGTCAGTTTTAAGGAGCCCTCAAGGGGAGCCATTGAAAATATAGGCTGTGTTCCGATTTGCCATCCTCCCGCATATTCCGCATGCTCAAATTCCTGTGATAAATTAAATTGTGTTTCCTTCTTGTTGCCATGCCATCCTGCAAGACCGGGCTGCATTTTAAAATGTTTTTTATTTATAAATAATCCTGCAATGGCTCCGGGACCTCCGTTTAAGTATTTATAGTCGCACCATACCGCAAAATCAGGGGCAATTTTTTTGAAATCATGAGGTACTGCACCTATTGAGTGACAAAGGTCAAATCCAACATATATTCCCCTCTTGTGAGCTTCCTTTGCTATCCTTTCCATATCTATTAACTGAGCCGACCTGTAAAGAACCGACGGCAGGAAAATTATGCATACATCATCAGTCATAGCCTCTATCATATCATCTTCATTGATATATTCTCCGTCACGGCTTTTAACCACCTTCAGGCACTCGTCCGGATTATAGCCGCAAGCTCTTATATCACTCATTACAGCATAACGGTCTGTAGGAAAGTTCAGGTCATCCATTATAATTTTATTTTTTTCAGGTGTTGGCTTATAAAATGTGAGGATAGCCTGATGTATATTAACTGTGGTGCTGTTTCCGCAGGTGACTTCTTCGGGGTCTGCATTTATCAGCGGCGACATCATGGCTCCCAAGGTGTCCTGATATAAGAAATATCCACCCTTAGTCCAAACGCCTATCCCCAATTCCTTCCAATCCTTAAGAGCCTTAAATAAAGCTTCCTCTGCATCCTTGCTGCACAACCCGCACGAATTGCCATCCATGTATATTTCACCCTCGTTGATATAAAAACGCTCCTTATATTTTGCCAGCTTATCCTCTTGGTCTAATTTCCTCGCAAAATCTCTTGTTAATTCAAAGTTATACATTTTATTCCTCCTATCATTTTTAATATACTATACTGCTGATGCAGTTATTGCCAATTTCCTTATTTTTCGCCTATTGTTTTTAAAAACTCATCATAGCTTCTTTTTTTAATATATTTAGTGTAAAATATTCCTATGAATATAATAATACCTACATAGCCTGATATGGGATATATAATTGACACCATCGTGGAAAATGACAGCTGACCGCCGAAAAATCCTACTATAGCCGTTACAATTGCCGCAATTCTATACTTATTGCTCTTTTCATCCTCGGAAACTCTGTTGCATGCTGTAAACATCATTGGAACTCGAGTAGTTGCTGATATCAATATACTTGTCAACATTATATATTTTTATGTTCTCGCTATGTCCGAAAGGATTAACTCCGAATGAGCAATCTACTAAAACCTTTTCCGATTTACTGTCAGGACATTCAACCTTTAAATAATCACCTTTTTCATAATGTTGCAAGTGCTCCCTGAGTTTCTTGCTATACAACTTTACACCTCCAATATATACTTGCTTACCCATCTGTACTAATACTATCATATTTTTAATTGTATTCAATCGAACTATTATGCATGATTTCTAATTCATTTTTTTCATTTTGAAATTATTTCATTCAATTGAATCATTTATGTGATATAATGAGATTATATTGTATATTTTCGTAAAAATAACAAACGCAAAATTTAAAATATAAGAAAGGAAATATAATGAAATTCTCCGCGTTCATTATTTAGGCAAAACTATGGATAATCATTTTGGAAATATGCTGAAACAATTAATAACAGATAATGGAACTAAAGCAAACATTGTTTCTGAAAAATTAGGATATGATCCAACATACTTAAGTAAGTGGATTACAGGAAAAAATTTACCATCGGAAAAAAACATTGATAGTATTTGCGAAAAATTAAGCCGTATTCTCTCAGCCGGCAAAAACCAGGATAAAATAAAATCCGGCCTTATTGATGCATATTATTCCGATTTGGGATTTTCAACATTGGAAAGAAATATGAATAAAAATATATCCGTCGTTACGTCTGATGTTGATGTAATAGGTCTGATAATGGATATACTTCGGCAGCTTGAATACAGCGGAGTTAAGGACATAACAATCAATACTACTTTAAATCTGTTTCAAGAATATGAATATCATATGGAAGAAATAATTTCGACACTGCACAAAATGAACCTGAATAGTCTAAAGTTAAATACATGCGGTTTATTTAGCAACAATGCATATGATCATTTAATATTCTGCAATAATATTCTTTCATTGACTTCGGGCAATTATTTTATTGATTTTAACATATATAAGCAAAAGGAAGAATTACCCAAGGTTTTAGTCATAAATGATGTTTTTGCAATGAATATCGTTAATTTGAAAAATGTAGTTTTTCTATGCTATTATAGTTTCGATAAAGAATATGTTGAATCTATAATAAATAGTTTCAACTTGATAATACCGCATTTAGAAAAAGTATTAAGCTATGTAATGCCGATTTCGCTTAGAAAAACAAATGTGCAGATTAATCATTTTTTGCAAAATAATATAAGCATTTTATTTTCAGAATCTCCGGCAATTTTACTGCCTAAAGATATTCTTGATTGTTTAATCGCCAATAATGAACTGAATATTGAAGGTAAAGATTGGGAGGATCATGTTAACTATCTTACTCAAATCAGCAATGCATTTGAAAAGTATACCAAACATAACAATATAAGAATTCTGATTTACGAATCCATGCTTTTGCAGTATATTAATTCCGGGGTTATTGAAATAGGCGGTCATAAGCATAAATTTACCAAGGAGCAGATAATAAGGCACATTTTATACATATGTGACTGTATGGCAAAAAATGAAAATATCGAATTTTATACTATTTCAGATACTATTAATTTTGATACATATAATAGCAATCCTCCATCTGTATTTTTTTCGCCAACATCGGTAGCGGTTGGAAACACAAATATTTATACTGACGAGCAATCCTATAACTATTATTTTTCCACTGAAAAGTCAATAATAAACATCTTCGGAAAATATCTTGATACAATTATCGAAAAGTCATCCTGCGTCAAAATATCAGCAGACAGATTGGCAACCTATGCAGAATAAATACGTAATAAAATTGCAGGTCTAATAAATACGGTCTGCAATTTTTATGGGGGAATTTATTCTTGTATGCTACATATATCATGGGAAACATTTTTCATTGATTATTCAGCATAAATTTTAACCTTTATTGTGGTGTTGTGTTCATCATCCCATGCTTCAACATCCACTATGCTTGGATCCTCCAATGTTCCGCTCAGTAATTCATCAACAATTTCGGCAAAATCAATGCTTGATATATCAATACCCTTGCTTTCCATTTCTTCTCTGGCATCCTTGGGTATCATGGAGGTCATTTTGACTGCTATGCCTCCTAAAATTTTAATAAGTCTTATAGGTATGTTTACATTTACATTTACCGTATTATTTTCTGACGTTACCCTGATTTTAAGAAATTTATAATTTACCTTTTTTCCTTCCGGAACGATTACAGCATTGATTTCATCCCCGGCTTCCGAAGAACTGCCAAGAGCGTTAAGAAGCTCCATTGCTTCCTCAGCCGTAATCTGCCCGTTTTCCACCATTTCAAGTATTTTTTTCTGCTCACTCATTTTCTACCTCCTGAGAATTATAGATTCTTTATTTTTTCAGTTGCTTCCTTAGCGGTAAGCTCACCTTTTGAAAGCTTGTCAAGAATTTCATTTTTGACTGCTTGTTTTACTTCATTTTCTTTTTCGGCATCCTTGTTTGAAACCTCAAATCCGAGACTTTTTATAACGGCATCCAATTTGCTGCGAACGGTTGGATAGGATATTCCCATTTCTTTTTCTACATCCTTTATACTGCCGCGGCATTTTATAAAAATTTTTAAAAAATTAAGGTCATCCTCGGGCAGGCTGCAAAATTCGCATGGTTCAAAATCACCCTCAATTGATGTGGAGCACTTATGGCATCCAAGCTTAGTAATTGATAATTTTTCTCCGCATACCGGACATTTGCTGGGAGCTTTATATTTCATTTTTTCACCATCCTTGTTATAACCATAATATACCTTTCTAAGCAAAATGTCAACATGTAAATTAAAATAATTAATTTTAATATTAACTATTTTAATTTACATATTAATATTATTAATATTATTAATATGTCGTCGAATTATTTCGTCACAATCAAGAATGTTATAATTGTCTTTATATCGAAACACTCGTTGTACATGCTTATAATAATTATGCTTATTAAGTTGCTTCATTTTTTGTAAACATAAAACATATTATATTTTTACTCGCATAATATATTTTACAAGCAGTATTTAGTATCAAGGGGGAGTGTTAATGAAAGTAACTATAACCAGCGAATGCGGAGATTGGAAGGAAATGCTATATACAAAGGATATAGTGACATATGATGTTAAAAATCAGGAGATATTGGATTTTTTCGTTCAATTGGGTGATGCCTACGGCAACAACGATGCACTTGATGATATGTTTGAATGTTTGTACAATTTAATTAATTACGGCTATCTTTATACTGATGAGGATAATAGAAATGATAATTACTATGATGATTTTGATTATGATGAAAATTATTTTGATTTTGATGATGAAGAACCTGAACTATTTTCTCAGGACGGCTTTAAATTAATTCATTCTGAAGTCGAGTATTATGTTGATGACGAATTAGTATCGAAAGATGTATATGATGATGCATGGGATGACAGGTTAGGTTATTTAGGCTCATCAAATTGGGAAGAAAAAGGTCTTACTATTATTAATTCCGAAACCGATGAAATTATCTTTTTAGGGAAAATGTCTTAATGAGGTTTATCGACAAACTAAAAACAGGGCTGGCAGCCCTCGCAGGGGAATGCATCAAATTTGTTTGCTCCTTACGTCGCACAAATTTGGCATTCTTTGCGGTTGACCTACCAACCATTTCTCAGAAAAAACACTCTGAGAAATGGGGTTAGGGCATACCTATTTACTAATCTTCATCAAATTTAAGAACAGCAAGGAATGCTTCCTGCGGAACCTCCACACTTCCTATTTGTCTCATTCGCTTCTTGCCTTCCTTTTGCTTTTCCAAAAGTTTTTTCTTTCTTGATATATCGCCGCCGTAGCATTTTGCAAGAACGTCTTTTCTGAGAGCTTTTACCGTCTCTCTTGCAATTATTTTATTGCCTATTGCCGCCTGAAGCGGCACTGCAAACAAATGTCTCGGAATAACATCCTTAAGCCTTTCAACTATTCCTCTTCCTCTTTCATAAGCTTTTTGCTCATGAACAATTATTGAAAATGCATCCACCAATTCACCGTTTATTAGTATATCCATCTTAACCAGCTCCGAACGGACATAGCCGTCAATCTCATAGTCCAAGGATGCATATCCCCTGGTTTTTGATTTTAAAGCATCAAAGAAATCATAAATTACTTCATTTAATGGCAATTTATAATGGAGTATGACCCTTTTTGCTTCCATATATTCCATATTTACAAATATACCTCTTCGGCTTTGGCACAGCTCCATAATTGCTCCCACGTGTTCGGTAGGGGTCATTATAGACGCGGATACTATCGGTTCTTCCATATATTCTATCTCCTGTACGGGAGGCATATTTGTAGGGTTTTGCAAAATCAGCATTTCCCCGCTTGTTTTATATACTTTATATATTACACTTGGGGTTGTCGCAATAATATTTAAATCAAATTCTCTTTCAAGCCTTTCCTGAATAATTTCCATATGAAGAAGACCTAAAAAACCGCACCTGAATCCAAATCCTAAAGCTATTGATGTTTCAGGCTCAAATGTTAATGAAGCATCATTAACCTGAAGCTTTTCAAGTGCATCTCTCACACTGTTATATTCTTCTCCCTCAGCAGGATAAACTCCGCAAAAAACCATCGATGTAACCTTCTTATATCCCGGCAGCGGCTCTTTTGCAGGATTATCATTATTTGTTATGGTATCTCCCACCTGACAGCTTTTTACTTCCTTCATGCTAGCGCACAAATAGCCCACATCTCCGGAATAAAGACAGGATACAGGCTTCTGTGTCGGTGAAATTACACCCACCTCCGTGACATCAAAGGTTTTTCCTGTTGACATCATTTTTATTTTATCTCCTTTTTTAACCTGTCCTTCCTTGATTCTTACATATGCAACCACACCCCTGTAGCTGTCATAGTATGAATCAAATACCAATGCCTTCAAAGGAGCATCTTCGTCACCCTTAGGAGGAGGAATTTGCTTTACAATAGCTTCTAAAACCTGATCAATATTTATGTTGTCCTTTGCAGAAATAAGCGGGGCATCAGCACAATCCAGCCCTATCACATCTTCAATTTCCTGTTTTATTTCATCAGGTCTTGCACTGGGCAAATCTATTTTATTGATAACAGGTACTATTTCAAGATCCTGATCCAAAGCCAAATATACATTTGCCAATGTTTGGGCTTCAATGCCCTGAGCCGCGTCAACAACCAAAACAGCACCCTCACATGCCGCCAAGCTTCTTGAAACTTCGTAATTAAAATCCACATGCCCCGGAGTATCTATTAAATTGAAAGTATAATTATGTCCATCCTGTGCCTTATACAATAAGCTCATGGTCTGAAGTTTAATTGTAATTCCTCTTTCTCTTTCGAGGTCCATATTGTCCAAAACCTGCTCCTGCATTTCCCTATGAGTAAGAAGTCCCGTGTTTTCTATTAACCTGTCCGCCAAGGTTGATTTACCATGATCTATATGAGCGATTATCGAAAAGTTTCTTATGTATTTTTTTCTGTCCAAATAAGTTAAACCTCCCTAATTTAAACTAAGGGTATTATATCAAAAGTTTATGTAAATGTAAAATTATTATTTATCAATTTCGTTAATATACACATATAATATTTCCGACAATAAATCAGCGGTATATTGGACTTCTTCGTATGTATTTAAAGTGCACCCCACCTCAATCAAAAATGAGTAATCCGACAAATATTGATTGAAGTAGGCACCTTCTCTGATAATTAGGTCCCTTATGAGCCCCGGATACATTTCATAAGCTGTTTCATATAGCTTTCCTGCATTTTCTTTTAACTTTGCAGCATTGCTGTTTTTATTGCCTATGACTAAAGTACAGGTTGCAGCATTTTTACCGTTAATCTCTTTAGTTTTTACCTCTGACAAATGTGCCTCATAGCTGGAGTTTTCTTCGGCACCATCACGATGAAAATCAATCAGTATATTCTTTTTGCTTCCGGATAACACCTGCCTTACCGCATAATTTGAATTTGCATATGATGAGTTGTAATCGGGATAATCGTTATAATCCTTTAAGTGAGTATTTTTGATTTCTTTTGCAAGCAAATTGTCCGAAATCTTTTTTCCTATCCCCAAAATATTTAAGCTTTCATCTAATGTCCGGTAATTCGTTTCATAACTTGGTTTAAACGCTTCGGTTCCATGTGTGTGAAACAAAACTATATTCAGGCTTTCATTAACAGAAGCAGCGTTTAGGAATAATTTTCTCGGGGCGCTGCTTCTTGATGATGAGGTAATAACCTTAAAAAAATCTTTTTTCCGGTCATTTTCCAAATATACTTGTTTTGTAGTTTCCGTTTTATATTCATTTTCATTAAAAATCTCTAAATCTTCCTTTGGAGCTTCATTACTGGCTATTGTTTTAAACACTTCCTCAGATTCGCTTTGTGCATCATTCTCAATTATTTGTGTGTCATCATTTTTATTTTCCTTAAATGTTTTCTCCAAGAATATGTTAAAGTAAGACATAATCTTGTCAAATGTGCTCAGCTCGTTGTTATCATTTACTTTATCCGTATTATAGTTGATAGAAATTGTTGTGACTTCCTTGCCGGATTTTCTTTCCTCAGATAGATTGTATACAAAACTGTAGCCCAAAAAAAGTGCTGTCAGACATAATATAGACATCACCATATAAAACGACTTTCCACCCTTGTTTTTTCTTCGTCTCTTCATGACCTCAACTCCACATATTTTCTTAAAAGTAATATATTACTCCACATATTATCTAAAAAGTAATATATTAATGTATATGTGTATTGTTTCCTGAATAACACTGTTAATTTTTACAATTATATTACGAATTTACATACCCGGGGTGAACCGCCTTATTTATAGACTCTGCCAGCAACTCGGACAAAGAATCAATTATTTCATCCACATAACTGGGTGTTACAATTGATTCTCCGTACATCGGACTTAAAATTTCCTTTATAAACGCATGCTTTTCATTATATTCCAAGTCGCTTAAAATTCCCATTATCTGACCCGCATCATCAGTTTTGCCACTTAATGTTTTTTCCATCATTTCAATGGTATCATTGACAATTGTTGCAGTATCAATTACAGTAGGTATTCCTACAGCAACAACCTTTGTACCTGTAGATTCCTTATTAAGTGAGCCTTGCATATTTCCTATACCGGAACCCGGCTCAATGCCTGCATCTGTTATTTGAACAACTGCGCACAGCCTTCTCATTTTTCGGGAAGCTAAAGCATCAATTACAATTAACAATGTAGGCTTTATTTTTTCAACAACACCGGCTATGGTATTAATGGTTTCAATTCCCGTTGTTCCTAACACTCCCGGTTCCAATATTGAAACTTCATTGAAATCCTCATCGTATTCTTTGTTGTAAGCCTTGAAATATTGCCTTGTTACCTTTATTTTGTCAAGTGTTTTAGGTCCCAAAGCATCCGCCGTAATATTTCTGTTTCCCAAGCCAACAACCAATACTTTCTCCCTTTCAATTTCTGATACATCTCTGATAGCCTTGGACAATATATCTATAACTTCATTTCTTGATTTTTGCGATAAGTTTTTTAAGCTTTTCGTTTCATAGGTAATATATTTGCCCATTTTCTTCCCCATGGCTTTTTCAGCCTCTTCATCTGTGATTTCAAGTTCTACGACTTCTCCATGGCTGTAATCATGAGTTTTTAATGTTACACCCTGAACCTTCCGGGCAAGTGATTCATTTGCCTCATATGCCAAATCTGTTCTGTACATAATTCCTCCTGTAATGTATAATTTAGTAGCTATTCTGAGCATAGAGAAAGATGCCTGCGTGTCTAACTGTTTTTTCAATTGGTGAATGAGACTGCAGGCTCCTTAGAATGACACAAATATTTTCAAGCATAGTTTTATTATAGTTTTTTTTGATTTTTTTATTCTTTTTACTTGATTTTTGCATAAATAGTCTGTATAATTGATTTGCTGTCAAAAATATTATCATTATATACAGGATGCTAAAATAAAGCATTTAGATAAGACTATTATAAGGAGGTGACTATTTTGGCAAATATTAAATCTGCAAAGAAAAGAATTTTGGTAATAAACAAAAAAACTGAAGTAAATAAGAGCAGGAAATCTGAAATTAAAACATATATTAAGAAATTTGAAACAGCATTAAACGAAGGCAACTACGAAAAAGCTCAAGAATACTTAAGAATATGCGAAAAGAAATTATATCAGGCAGCTGCAAAAAATGCTATTCATAAAAACGCTGCAGCAAGAAAAGTAAGTAGATTATCGAAGAAACTTAATAAAGCAGCATAACTCGCAGGAGAATTCACCAATTTATTTGCTGCTTTCGGTCGCATAAATTGGGAATTCTTTGCGGTTGACCTACCGCCATTTGTTGTTCGCTTATGCTCCAACAAATGGGGTTAGGGCATACAAAGACACTGATAGGTCTTTTTTAATTTTTGCACTCATTTTATTATTCCGTTTGTAATCAATTCAAGCCCCACCCTGTTGTCTATTTCACCTGTCTTTATTTTCTTATCAATCTCCAAGAATCTCCTCATATAGTATTCAATAGTTTCCATATTTAGATTCTTTGATTGTTTTGAAAGCTTTGTAGCCACGAAATTTTTAATTTTCATTTTATTGATTATATCATTGTAGCCATATCCTTTTTTTTGTAAAAGTACGTATTGATAAAGCATTCTGTATTGTCTTGCAATCATATGGATTATAAATTGCTCGGGAGTATTGTTTAAAAGCATTTCCTCCAATATTTCAAATGATTTTTTCTTATTATTTTCACATATGCAGTCAATTAGTCTGAATATATTGCTTTCAACGGATTTAATCAACAGCAGATCCAAATCGGAGGTTGTTATATTCTTTTTTTCATTATTATGGGACATAATTTTATTAATTTCATTATTTACATGATATAAGCTGACTGTACTTTCATACTCTAAATAACCGGAGTTATTTGCCATATAATTTGCATCAGACATTGAAATATTATAGCCGCTTTCCTTGAATTCATCTGTGATATACTTTGTCAGCTCCCCTTCTGTCAGCCTGCTAAATTCAAATACCGCCTTTTTATCTTTCAGCTTTTTTACAATTTTTTTTCTTGAATCCGGTTTCCCATCCTTTATTACAAAAATCGTGATGCAGCTCTCATTTTCATCAATAATATTTATTAACTTTTCCTCTTCTTTTTTATCCAAGCTTCCTGTTGATGTTAAAAAAACAGCTTCCTTCAGTATACATAGCTTTTTATCAGCCATAAAAGGAAATGTATCCGCAAATTCAAAATAATCATTTAAGCCGGGCAGCTTTTCGAATTCTGCATAATTCATATCCTCATAGCTTTTATCAATATATTTGCATTTAATATATTTAACGGAATAATCTATGAAATATTCTTCATTTCCGTAAAACAGCAAATAATTTGGAAGCTTATCTTTATCAGTTATATTTTTAATTAAATTATAGCTCATAATTTTCCTCACCCTTCAACATCCATATAATTAAAAAACAAAATATAATTAACTTGTAAATTATTCCTGCCAAATAAAGCACATAATAGTTATCGGACTTTTCGTTTATATATGTATTATAGTACAAATTGTCATCTTTTAAAATAATATTTATTTCTCCATCTTCAAATGTTGAAAAAATCTTGCTCCCTGCACTTTCATACCTTAAAATAACTTCCTCTGAGGGAATACCGTAAAAATTTCTGCCATAGCTTAAAACGGCAATTTCAGGGCTTACCGCATCAACAAATTGCATTGTGGAAGATGTCATGCTGCCATGATGAGGTACGATAACTATGTCATATTTATTTAAATCGTTATAAATTGCATATTCCGCCTCTTCCTCTATGTCACCCGGAATCAGAATATTTCTGTTGTTATAATTCAAAGAAATAATCAGGGAAGAATTGTTGATATTGTTTAAAACTAAGTTCTTGTAAGGCCACAGTATTCTGATATTTAAATTATCGTCAACTTTCATTTGATGACCCATGCTTAGCTCTTGTACATCTGTATAGATTTCATTGCCTCTTGAAGAAAATATTTTATTGACCTCTATGTGGCTGTTTAAAATGTCATTTAAGCCGGAATAATGATCTTCATCCCAGTGGCTTATAAATATTGCATCCGCTTTTGTGATTCCCCTCTTCGTTAAGTATGGCACCGCAATATATTCACCCATTCCCTTAATTGAGGTGCTGCCGCAGTCAACCACAAGATTCAATCCTTTATATTTGATTGTTGTAAACAATCCTTGCCCAACATCTGCTATGTTGAAATAGAGACTGTTATCCGCCATTGGAAATACTATGTATGTAATTGAATAAAAGCCTATTATTGCAGCAATACCGATTATTTTGCACCTACATGTTTTATTGATATTTAAGTATATCATAAAAAACAAAGCAATGTAAAAAAATATTATATGACATAATGACATGGTAGGAACAATTACACCGTTAAAAGCAAGTTTATCAGAGATATCAATTATATACCTGAGACTATATAAAATATAATCAAATATTTCAAACGGCTTAATTAATAAAACAGGAAGCAATGAATTTAATATCATAAGTAAAAATCCGGAAATTATGATTGCGGTAAATACAGGCAAAAGCAGCAAATTATAAAAAAAACCCATAACCGGAACAAAATTAAAATAATAAACTATTACCGGCAATGTAAATATTTGAAGAAATAAATACATATACAGATTTTTAAAAGGAGTATTTTCGGATTTTATATATTTATTATAAATTATAAAGCTAAGTGCTGCCGAAAATGATAATAAAAACCCTGCGTCAAAAATCCAAAAAGGATTGTAAACAGTTAAAATCAGAGCTGCAAGGCCAATTGAATTTAATGAATTATATTTTCTGTATAAAACTTCAGAACCGAAAAGCAGAGTAAACATAACCAATGCACGCATAACCGACAACGGAAAGCCTATTAAAAAGCCGTAAAACCATATGATACACCAAGACAACAACCAGCTGACTCTTCTGTTTAAAATGAATTTAAAGACATTTAAAAGGAAAATATACATAAGAACAATGTGTGTCCCGGATACCGCAAAAATGTGTGCAAGACCCATAACTTTAATATTATCGTACAGCTCATCATCTAAATAATTCACATCACCTAAAATTATGGACAATATAATATCTGCATTATTTTTGTTCAAATTTTCGTAGAAAGTATTTTCGGCATAACTTCTGAATTTACTTGAAATAGTGTTTAGAAATGAATAATCCGAACTGATAAGAACAGCGTCGCCCTCGGAAAACAAAGCTGCACTTATGTTCTTGCTTCTTAAATAGCTTTCATAGTTAAATAACATTCTGTTTTTAGCTAATTGATTTTCCGCTACATTGCATCTAACTTTTATTATGCTGTTTTCTTTAATATTTTCGCTTTTACCTGAATATAGAATTATATTTTCTTTATTAAAAAGCGGGGTGTTGTTTATGCTGATAACCGAGGCATTAAAGCTTAAACTATCAGATTTGGTTTGATTTTTTATCTTTGCTTCAATTATTATATTCTCATTAATGTATTGAGAAAGAATCGATATTGAATTATAATTGCAGTTAAGGTATGATAGTATTACAAATGCAATAATTACGGCATTATATACAAATTTTTTATTTATTATCGAATTATAAATAAGCACGGCAAAAATAGCTGTAAAATAATAGCTGTAGATATTTAATTCATAAGAAATAATACCAATTGCATATGCTGCAAATATTGAAATTATTATATACATAAAACACCTCTTAATATTTTACCAAATATTAGATAAATTTTAAAGTAATTATTCGGGAGTAAAGATGATTATTAATCAATATGAAGTAAACAACATAACGGACAACTGCTATTTAAATGAAATTTATAAGGAAGCTTTATTTATAGATATTGAGACTACAGGCTTGTCAAGAAAATATTCGAATATTATATCTATAACCCTTTTGCTCTATGAAAATGAGAAATATAAAATATATCAAATATTTTGCCAATATAAGATAGACCAGCCTTCCGCCCTTAAAAATTTGAGAGATTTTATAAAGTCAAAAAAATATGTTATCACTTACAACGGCAATAGCTTTGATATTCCTTTCTTAGCTGAAAAAGCAGAGCAAAACAATATAAATCTTGATTTCGATTCTTTAATTAAAATTGATTTATATAATTACATACAAAAATTTAAGAATAAAATTAATACTTATGATTTGAAATTAAAAACTGTAGAAGAATATTTCCGTATTGACAGAAAAGATACACTTGGAGGCAAAGATATTCTCACATTATACGAAGCATACCAATTAGAGCCGCGAAAGGAATTTTCATATTTAATACTTAGGCATAATTATGAGGACGTATACAATTTACCCTTTGTTATGAATAATGTTATTAATTTATATGATGATGTTATATATTTAAAAAACTTCATTGTTACAATTAATAATAAGGATATCTCAATCAAGAAGAATTCGCTTATGTGTAAATTCAATGTTATAACAAATATGAACAGGGATTTTATTAACCACAGCATAAATTGCAATATGAAGCTGTCTGTTGATTCTCAAACCCTGGAAATTATTATACCTTTAAACTTATTCAAAGATGAAAATATCAAGGAATTTTATTATTTGGACAACAACGAATATAAAATCAACAGCTATACTGCAATAAAGGGAATAAAAAGAAATCTAATTCCCATAAAAATAAATGATAAAATTTATTATGACAATATCAATAATATAGTTAAAAATATTGTGGAAGATGCATTTGAATTACCGGTATTATCATCCTGAGCATATCAAAGGATCTCATGGGATCTCATGGCAGAGGTGTCCTCATACCTACGATGATCGCATAAATTGGGAGTTTATTGCGAATGAAAATGGGTAGGACGCGTATTGCATATTTCATCTTCGGTTTAGAATGACATAAAAATAAGACCTATACAATTGTATAAGTCTTTTTTGGTGCCCAAACGCGGAATCGAACCACGGACACGGAGATTTTCAGTCTCCTGCTCTACCGACTGAGCTATCTGGGCATAATATATTGCAATTGAAGTGGGCCTTCAAGGACTCGAACCTTGGACCTACCGGTTATGAGCCGGGCGCTCTAACCAACTGAGCTAAAGGCCCAAAACATAGTTTTGGAATATGGTGGGCTTAGATGGACTCGAACCATCGACCTCACGCTTATCAGGCGTGCGCTCTA
>ENA-UOOE01001454-UOOE01001454.1-fermentation-metagenome-genome-assembly--contig:-NODE-1454-length-19976-cov-6.371668_pt1 | contig 19976 bp, 30 predicted proteins | sample MGYA00245776_ERZ724021 | MGnify/ENA primary metagenome ERZ724021 (study PRJEB28704, sample SAMN03018321) | fermentation metagenome | biome: anthropogenic terrestrial biome; feature: soil; material... | reverse complement strand
GACTACCAGCAAATCACCGGGGAGGCGTATCAGGCATGATTCGTGGCATCGACATCTCCCACCATCAGGGCAGCCCGGATTTCAAGCATATCCGCGCTATTGTGGATGATACGGCGGTACTGTTTGCAAATAGACATAATTATAACAATCCTATTGATTTTAGAGGGTCAATCTGATACAATAATGTTGCGATTATTATCGTACTGTCATCCTTGCTGATGGTTGCCGTTCCGTCCGGTTGCACCCGGATGGGACGGTATTTTTATTATTTGCTTGGCGTGAGCTTAATCTTTGTTCCTTCTACCTGCAAAATATTCCCAAATTCAAATTTTACGTTTTTGTATTTTGTAACGCCGAAAGATGCATCTTTACTGAAGATTGCGTTGAGCTGATTTTCAGTACACATTACATTTCCTTGTCCGGACACTAGCTCAATATCATAATAGCCCGGCTGAAAATCCTTTCCAGCGGAGTACTTGCCTGAAGATGTAATGTTGAACGCTTTTGCGCCAGAATTGTCACGTGCGGTAACCGCTCCTGCGTTTTGGGAGCTTACCTTAATACTGCATTGTGATAAGAACAGTGTTGATCCATCGGCCAATTCGGCATTCTTGTAGGATTTTTGGTACATATCATCTGAACCTTTTCCCATGATAAGATTAATTCCGTCATTGACGTCGGTAACATTGCCATTGCCAGTCGCAATTTCAAAATTATACGTTCCTGATGGTATATCTACACCGATTTCGTAATATCCGGGTAATAATGTTGTGGAAAATGCTTTTGTTGCTGGAGTTTCCGAAGAAACTGGAGCGGCCGAAGATGCAATGGCTTTTGATGCTACAGCGGAAGACGTGCCTGTTTCAGATGTTTGGACAGAAGATGTTTTTTCGTTTGTTGCAGATGATGGTGTAGACGTAGATGTCGTACTAGGTGAATTTGTACTTGCTATTATTATGAATACGATAGATACTATCAAATACAAAAATGCCGATCCCCGTGTCTTTTTCTTCCAGAAAATAAACTTTTCTGGTTTGATTAATGCTAGAATGAAAAATAAGATTGCTACAACTGCTAAAAACCCAAAAAATCCACTCATGTTTTTTCCTCTTTCCCTTGACGTAATATGTCAAGATTGTGTAATATTTTTATAATAGAATTATTTGCTAACAATATAGCAGATAATTTTATTTTTTTTACTGTTTAGCATTTTAATTTACTCCGTGATACTATTATAGAATATTTTATTAATATTTGCAATAGTTTAGTAATATTTTTAAAAGGAGGCAATTGAATGTCTATTTTCGGTATAGATTGTTCCAAACATAATGGAGTTATAAACTGGCACTCTGTCGCAAATTCGGGTGTTCAGTTTATAATTCAGCGTGCTGGATATGGCAATACCATATCTCAAAAGGATTCTACGTGTGATTATAATATAAAGAATGCTTTGGCAAATGGTATTAAAGTTGGGGTATATTATTTTTCATACGCACTTTCTATAAAAGACGCAGAACAAGAAGCTGTTATTTGCAACCAGATTATTGAACCATACAAAAACAAAATATTTGCTGTGTTTTTTGATTATGAATATGATAGTGTAAAATATTACAAACGAATGAAAGGCGTCTCCCCTACTAATGAATTTATAAATCAATGCCATGTAGCATTTAGGAATAAAATTAAGTCGTTTGGATATAAAGCGGGTGTCTATTATAATAATGATTACCGTAAAAATATTCTAACACAGAGCACTATAAATTTGTTTGATTATAAGTGGTTAGCAGATTATACTGGCAGTGCTGATGCACCTTGCGATTTCCAACAGACAGCAAGTGACGGACACGTTTCTGGAATTAATGGTCGAGTAGATACAGACTTTTTCTATGGCATTAATAACACAAACATTCCTACGAATTGTGACACTACGGGGAATTTTAAAGTTGAAATAGGTACTGATTATACTTTTAAAATAACATCAGGAAACCAACCTATATTAACTAATGGAAGTTCATCGTTCAAGTTAATTAATAAATGGAATAAAGGAAATGATTACTTATTTAAATATAAAGCAATTGGTAAAATTGGAGATAGTTGTGGATTTTATCTGAATGGTAAAAAATCTCCGATTGCTATTGCAACTATTGTAAATGCTGATATAGATACAAGTAATTTAACTCTTAATGCTTATGGAAAGTATATTTATATGATTACATCAAGAGGTTATCCGCTATTTAGAGTTGGAACTCCGGGTTTTATAGATCTGAAGTTCATTAAACGAGAATCTGAAAATCCTGCTCATTATTATTATCAAGCGTTAAGTAATGGCAGGCTTGGCACCGTTGGTATTTATTTGAATGGACAGAAAATTGGAATAATTAATATCATTTCAGCCCCATTTACTTCTGATACAACGACTGTTAATATTCAGCATGGAAAAGAATATCAGATTAAGATTACTTGTTTTACTCGTCCGTCGCTAATTACTGAAAATCAGGATATTGTTCAAGTTGAAAATTATTGTCAACAGAAAAATAACGATTATTTCATGAAGATTAAAGCTGTTGGATATAGGGGTCAAAAATGTAAGTTATTTATAAATGGTAATAAGATTCATCCTGTGATTGTGACGATAGTATGAAGAAAAAATTTGAAACAAGCAAGCTTGTGTTATGGTTCGGTGAAATATTTCTTGACATACTGATTATAGCGCTGTTTTATGGATGGTTACATAATGTTGGAGATATGTCACAACCATTTACAAGTATTTTAGTTACAAAAGGTGTGCTTTATGTTGGATATTTTATAAAGGCTGGCATTGAAAATAAATCAAAGGGCAGGCTTGCCATTACTAAGGTATCTAATTTAAAGTTAAATGATTTTATTACAATATTGTCTGGATTGCTAAGTGGATCAAATAGTTACAATACCGCTGAAGCGCTCAATAGTGTTTTACAATCTATACAAACTGTTATAAATAATCATTCAATGGACTCTGAAAACAATACTATGTCAATTAACACAGATAATATTCAACAGGAAAACATGAAGTCTAAATCTACAAATATGGGAGAAAATCTTGGCGAAGAGCAAAGCCCTGTTCAAAATAATGAACAACAGCAGGGGTGATAATTTGAAGATAAATGAAGTTAGAAAACGTAATTTTATTGGTTCATATGATGCAATACCAAGTCCAATTGATAAACGTGATTATGTGGTTACGTTTATTCCTACTGATCAAGTGCAATTGCCAAATGAATATACTACACCAAATTTAACGCAAGTTCTTAATCAGGGAACTGTAGGCAGCTGTGTTGCTCATGCAACGGATTCTATGTTTGAATATCTAAGTCAACTTCATAACAAAAAATATCAAAGATTTTCTCCGGGATTTATTTATGCACATAAAAGTAATAAGAATGAATCCGGTATGGTACCACGTGATGCATTAAAATTTGTATGTAGTGAAGGAAATGTATTTCAAGATGATTTTCCTTATAATTATGAAGTACCAAATATTTTTACTCAATATGAAAAATCAGGTGGAGACTCAAAATTACTTTTGTTAGCTAACCAACATAAAGAAGCTTTAACATATTTTCAATTGAAAACGCAACAAGATATTAAGGCGGATATATACAAATATGGATATTGTATTGCGTGTATTCCAATTCATGAAGATACGCAAGTAACTTATGAGTTTATTGATCAAGATCCAAAAACGTTAGAATGTAAAGACTATAATGCTATATTTGAAGAAGGAACAATGAATATTATAGGATACCATATGATTTGTTTAGTTGGGTGGTCTAATAAACATAACGCTTATCTTATGCAAAATTCATGGGGAAATTGGGCAAAATCCGGTTTCGCATTCTTGCCATATGATTTTACAATAGAAGAAGCATGGGGATGTTCTGGATATACAGAAGTGCAACATGAAGATGTTCCTACGCCAAATCCTATTATCCATAAAAAATCAGATAATTTAATTGTTCAGTTCATATGGAAAGTAATCAATTTCTTTATTAATTTATTTGCAAAGCATTAAGGAGGAAAAACTATGTCTGCTATTACTTGGCTTTATAATTACTGGTATATTTTAATTATTGCCATTGCGGTTATTGTATATTTGATTTATGAACTAAAACTGTTTTATAAACTTCCAAATTCTGAAAAGGTTAAACGTATCAAAGCTATTTTATATGCGCTTGTTGTTAAAGCGGCAGAAAAGTATGACGAAGGATCTTATGATTTAATTCTTGCAGATGTTTATAACGAATTTACAAATAAATATCCAATTATTAAATCTCTAATTCCAATTGATACAGTTAAAAATTGGATTGCTGAGGCATTTAATAAGTTAAAAGGATACCTTGCTTCGCAAGGCAAAACTCTCGCCGCTTTACATAATCCTTCTGTAAAGTAATTTGTAAAAAGTATTTTAAGGGAGGATTGGTGAACATGAAAGATGAGAGTGAGTGATTTTACGACATGGTTGTCAACATATGGCATTAGTACAGCTATAGTAATTGTTATTGTTGGCATATTAATTGTTTATATTCCAAAGTTTTGGGATGAACATAAACAGAATAAAAAGCAACAGCAAGACTATATGAATAAACTTCTTAATATGGCTTCTGAACAGACCGCATCAGTAACTGCTGTAGCAGAAAGAAGTAATATAGTGATTGACGCAAATACAAAAGCCATGGAAAAAAATACAAAAGCATATGAATCTGCACAGGTAGCGTCTGCTAAATGTATGGACGCGTTAGATGTATTATCTGATAAGATAGAAAAGAATACATCTATTAATCAAGAGGTTTATAACACTGTACTTAGATTACAGGACAATGTTCAAGATGTAAAAGCAAAAATTTCGTAAAAAAAAGGTAGTTAGAGCATCTCAATTTGAGATCAAATCTAACTACCTTTTTTTTACGATTAAATCTCATCAATAGAATTGATAGCATCTGCTTTCTGCTGCTCTATCAGATGAATATACGTATTGTATGTTATAGATATATTAGAATGGCCTAATAATTTAGAAATTATCTTTATGTCAACTTTTTTCTTAAAAAGAACGGAAGCAAAAGTATGACGTAAGGTATGAACTCCACAATTTTTTATTTTAGCATTTTTTATTATAAATTTAAACTGTCTGCTAAAATTTTGTGTAGTGCATTGCTGTCCTGTATGAGTACATAATACAAATCCATTTATCCCACTATAATAATTAGATTTTATATGTTGTAAAGCATCTATTGCCGTATCATTTAGTTGAACAATACGTTTACTGGACTTTGATTTTAAAAAATCTTGGTTTATTAATTTATGTTTTTTAGTTTGACTATTCCTATTTTTAATAACTACTGCATTATGATTTACGTGCAATTGCCTGTGTGTAATATCAATATCACTCCATTTGACCGCTATGGCCTCTCCAAGCCTCAAACCTGTTTCAAGTACAAATATCATTCCATAGCCTAAAAAGTGCTTATATCGGCCTGTAGAGTAACGAGAAATACATTCTGCTTTAAATCTTGCAATTTCGTTGTCAGAAAACCAGTATATTTCTCTTGTTGGAAATTTTGTAATAGATGGTAATTCTACTGCATTCATAGGATTAAATTGTATTTTGTGTGTTTTGACTGCATACGTATAACAATCGTTTAATGCGTCATACGCTTTTTTAATAGTTGAATATGAACATGTTAATTGTAATGAATTTATTAATTCGGTTTGTATTTGTTGGGATGTCAGTTTAGCAAAATCATAGTATCCTATTTTCGGAATAATTTGATTGTTTATTGTACGCTCTAATCTGTCATACGAAGATGGTTTAAGCTTATTAAATTTTACTGTTTTAAGCCAATTTAAAATAAATTCGTCTACAGTAATTTTTTGTTCATTTGTGTCATATTTATAATTAAGAACAAACTTTTTATAATAATCTAATTTCTTTTTTACAATTTTATATTGTGTTCCATAAAAGTATTTTGGCTTTATTGATCCCGCAGGTTTAATTTGTGCGCACCATCTGCCATCTGAACGTTTAAAAATACTGCCCTCACCATTTAATTGCCTATGCTTCATTTTTTCACGTCCTTATATAAGCTATCAATAACATATCACATTTTTTCTTTTTTAGCAAGAGTTTGACAGTAATTTGACAGTAAAAGTGGTGAGGTAGTATAAGGAAAGAGGGTAAAACATAGGGTTATTTATGGAGAATTAGAATTATATTCGTTTTGTTTTTTATATAAAAAGATCCCCAAGAACCGCATGAGCGCTGAATTCTTGGGGATTAAAATGTTGGAGGCGTCACCCAGATTCGGACTGGGGATGAGGGTTTTGCAGACCCTTGCCAATATGTCTGTTTTTTGGCTTATATACTGCATTTATACGGTGTGCTATATTATTTTTGACAGTAAAAAGACAGTAATTATTATTTGGCGTATTCTAATTTTTTTTCGTGTTTATCTATCCAACTTGACAACTTACCTTTGTCTATATACCATTTATTGAATATTTTTAATGATGGAAAAGTTTTTGCTTGAATAAGTTTATATGCTGTATTTTCGCTACAATGTAAATAGTGTATCAGTTCTTTTACTGTCATAAGTTCTGGTAAAGAATTTTCCGTATGCTTCCAACCTTTCTTTTTATATGAGGGTATAGTCGATTATGGCTATACCCTATTTTTTTTCGATTGCTTAATAAAAGAGCAGTTTTATATAGTTACATTGCTTTCTGTCTTTTAAAATCTTTATATAATTCAGTTTCTTTCTTATTACGCATTGCTATCGCTTCTTCTTTGTTTTTACTTTTTCCTATATGTATATGTTCATTATTAAACCATATTTCAGCTTCCCAACATTTAGTTTTATTATTATATCGGACTCCTTTTGCTCCACTTTTATTATTTATTGCAAGTTTTAAATTTTTTTGATTTTCAATGTGTGAACATAATCTTAAATTACTCTTACGATTATTAAATGGATTTCCGTCTATATGATCCACCTCAATTTCAGGAGATTCATTTAATATGTTCATAATATATCTATGCAATTTGAATGTTTTATTTTGTTTGTCATGTGAACAAACTCGATAATAATTACCGTTAGCATATTGAATAAACCATTTATATTTTTTACATCTTTCTACATCTTCTAAATCAATTGGTATATAACATACTCCAAGTTTAGAATTTTTAATAACAATTTCTGCGTAATCATCATAAATAATATACTTGTTTTTATCAAATCTTGTCTCTTTTAAAATATAACCATGTTTTCTAATTTGAGAATAATGTCTTTTGCAATATCCTTTAACATATGCATCAGAATTACATCCTTCTACAATACATTTCTTTTTAATTTTTTCTTTCATTAATTATTTGTGCTTCCCATTCCTCCGTTTCTAATCTGTTTAGAATCTTGTTCATCGTCAAATGTAATACCAAACTGGACAAATATTCCCTGACATAGTTTGTCATTCGCTTTAATATTCACGTCTATATCATGTTTACAATCATTCGTTAGTTGTACGAAAATATGTCCTTCATTGTCTGAACTATAGTAATCCTTATCTATTACACCTATTTCATTGTCAAGTTGTAATCTATATTTAAACCCAAGGCTGCTACGTGGAAAAATTAAAAGTACCCATCCATCATTCATTTTAACTCTGATCCCGGTTGGAATTTTAATAGATTGCCTTGGTCTTAGTTTAAAACTAAGAGGAGATCTAAAATCATATCCTGCGGAATCAAGTGTAGCCCTTTTGGGCAATCGAATATGATTATAAATATTGGCAATATCGTTATCTGAAATATGTTTTATAAAATTTACATTTTGAAATGTATTTTTCCAATCATTTGAGAATTGTTTTAAAGATACTTTTTCAAATTGTCCTATATTATTCAATTAGTTATCTCCTTTGATCCACATGCCAAGCGGACAAATATCAAGATTAGAATCTTCAAATTCATCACAGCATTTGTTTTTGCAGTTATATTTAATACCTGCATCAATTTCTATTACAGGACAAAATCCACCAGCCTTAGCAATCTGTTTACGAGCTTTTTTGCGTACTGATTTGTCAGGATTTAACACAATCGACATTTGATTAATTTAACTCCTTTTCTTTGTATAATATAACTTTGTTTTGTTGAAGTGATTTTTGAACATCAATGATTCTTTGGTTTGATGAACCACGAAATTTTAATGTAAGATCCTTTAGCGAATCTACAAATTGACCATCTACCAATATGTCAATATATTTTAGTATTTCTTCATTTTTTATTTTTTCATAAGAAAATCCTGTATACATCCAGATATCTTTTTCTGGACATTCTTTTTTTACTCGTTGTAGAAACGGTATTAATTCTTTAGCAGAATATACTGGATCACCTCCACTTAATGTAATTCCATCAATTAATGGATCTGTTTTTATGTAATTAATTAAATAATCTTGCATTGATTTATTAAATGATTTTCCGTAATGGAAATTAAAAAGTCTTTTATTTTGGCAATTATAACAATTGTGTTTACAACCACTGATAAAAATTACGGTTCTGATTCCTTCTCCATCATTTAGGCTTTCATGAATGATTCCAGCAATATTCAAGTGTTATCACCGCCAAAATCTACTGTTTTGTTATGCTTTACTCGATCTTCGACTTCTTGTTGTTTACCCTTATTAAAATGAGATACGTCTGTACTTAAATATCCAGTTACACGCCTAAGTCTTTTAATATTATTACTTCCGCATCTTGGACATTTGTTTGGAATAGTGCCTTGAAACCCACATTCATTACATGTATCAATTGGGAAATTAATAGCTAAGTATGGAATATTTAATGACATGGCATAATCAATCAGCTTTTCTACACCTTTGGGATTATTCTCAAGACCACTATCAATCTCAAGATAAGTGATACAGCCACCTGTTTCATAAAAGGTAAATGGCGCTTCAAGATTTAGTTTTTCATCCATATTCACCTTTTCCCATACAGGCACATGTGAAGAATTTGTAGTGTATTTTTTATCTGTTACAAATGGAATAGAACCATATTCTTTTCGTAGGTTCGTTGCTATAGTTTCACAACTTCCCTCTGCTGGTGTAGCATATGTTGAAAAGTTTAGATTATATTTTTCGGATGATTCTTTTGCAAAATCATAAATATGCTTAATTACTGACAAGGCAAAATTATAAACTTTCTTATCATGCACAAAATTCTTTCCAAACAATGCCTGACACATTTCAGATAGACCAATAAATCCAATAGCTAAAGTACCGTGTTTTACAGCATTGTAAACATTATCTTTGCACTTGCCCGTATCAGCCATTGTACCATTGTTATACATAAATGGGGCAGACTTTGGAGATTGTTTTGCAATGTAAGTAAATCTATTTAAGAGAGATTCACGTGTTACATCAAGTAATTTATCAAATGCTTTCCAGAATCCGTCAAGATCAGGTTCTTTTCGTTTGCCAAGACAAATCCCATATTCGATTCCAAGTTTAGGAAGAATCATTGTTGTAGGACAAATATTACCCCTGCCAACTTGTTTATAACCCATACCAAAACGATCATATCCTAATTGAGTACGGCAATTATGGCTATAGATTCCACTAACATCAAAGAAGTTACTTGCCGTTGTTACGTCGTAACTATGATCTGTCTTATCTTTTAAATACGTTATTTCAGTTACTATAGAAGTATAATGTTTTGTATCGTTTGTTTCTGGAATATAATGATTACGTTTTTTCTTTGACGCAAGTAAACTTACTAATTCTTTTGTTGGATAAAATTCAATTCTGTATCGAATAGAATCAGGTTTGTTTTTATTGTATTGATTCAGATATAATTTAGCTGGCATATTTAATGATTGAGCTAAGAGCATTTGCTGAATAGCTAATTCTTTGTTAGTAGAACCAATCTGAACAATGGAGCCACCATGTGTTGTTGAATTCAAATAACCATCCGCATCAATCATTCCTGCCAGAAAAGATATTTTGCTATCCTTATTCCATGAAAAAACCTCGTTTGGAATATGCCTATGATCTTTGTTTAAACCACCATATTTTTCAGTCAAGTATTGTACAAGGTTTGTATTATTGTCGCTATGTCCTACTAAATCTTTATAATTGCCCTTTTTACCTCTATGTCGAGCTATCGTTGTTACATTTACATTAAACTGATTTTTCATTGCTTTAATATAATATGCCTCAATATCATTTTCTGAATCCAAAGCAATTGACGAAATGATTTTATTGTTTGAATAACATCCATCACATAGAATAAACCCAAGTAACCATGCTTTTTGACTATTATAATTAATTTTTTCTTCAGAATATTGATTAGTTATAATATCTATAGTATCGCCAATATTTAAATCTTTTGCAAGTGTTATTCCTTTATTTTGAATTAGGAATGGATGGTTATCTGTTACAACAATGCTTCTACCATTACTGAATTTAATACGCATCCAGTTATTGTTATCATTGCAAATTATACGTTTTACATTTACAAATCCATTCTTACTATCATAAATTTGAGTATTGTTGGAATTAACGTATTTACTATTTCCTTGTATTTGAATAGGATAATAATCTGAAATACGATCCCACATTCTCTTAATACTTTCTACATATAACTTGTTGTCGTATTTATATGTAACTACCTCATTACCATCTAAGCATCCCATGGTAGCCTTTCTTGTATCTGGATCGTTTGGATCTTCGTGATGCTGTGTAAAATCACAATTAACCCAATTAGGATAAATACGTTTACTCATAGATTTAATTGCTAGAAGTTTTAAGTCATAATTTGGAGTACCGGGTTTGTCATTAATACCTTTTTTATATTGAAAAATGCTAATTGGGAAAATGCTTGTTCTATGAAATTTCCCAATACCATCAATAGATGCTTCAAGAATCCATTTAGAGACTAATCTTCCTTCTGGAGTAGTATCACAACCAAAATTGATTGAAGTGAATGGAACCTGCGATCCCGCTCTACTTTCAAGAGTATTTAGATTATGATATAACGCTTGCGCTCCCTGTTTACCTTCTTTATTTAGCATATCATAAGCATATTGATAAGAATTTGGATAGCGTATTTTAAGATCATTATTGTCAATTTCGATTTTGTTTTCATTAATAATTTTATTAATATTTGAATTATCAAATTTTCCTATATATTTCAAAGCATCTTTAAAATGTTTTTTAAACGAAATTTTTACGTATGGAGCAATATCTGTATCTATATGTGCTGAAGCTACTCCGCCAAATTGTACTTGGCTTTGACATTGAAAAATAACAGCTACAAGTTGAAATGCTGTAGATACAGAATGTGCTCCTCTAACATCACCATTGCGAGTCGAAAAACCATTTTTAAGAAGTTTAGCTACATCAACAAACAAACAGTTATGTTCGCCAACAGCATATTTATTTAAATCATGGATATAAATCCAATGATTATTATAAGCTTTTCTAACTCTATCAGTAAAAAGTTTATTAACTGCGTAAGATTTATGAATCATTTCCGCAATTCTTTCTTCTTTTCCACTGAAAGAATATTGGTCTATATTTGCATTGTCATTTGTAATATTTTCACAATTTAGAATTTTATCTGCTTCTTTATAAAGAGCCTTATCCTGTTCGCGTATTCTTGTACGTTCATTACGATAAGCAATGTATTCTTTTGCAACATCCTTTCTACTTGTTGTCATAAGTTTTTTTTCAACTAAATCTTGAATTTCTTCAACAGATAAATCTTTATTGATCTTTTCTATAGAATTTGCAATCTTTTCAGCTATTGAGTTATCTATTCCTTTTTTAGTTCTTTTCATAGCTTTTTCAATAGCGTTGATAATCTTTGTTTTATCGAAATTTACTATTCTTCCGTCTCTTTTAGTTACTTTATTCATTAATAGCCTCCTATTTTGATAATTCTTCGATTTGTTCCCTTGCATGAATCAAACGTATAATCTCATCAAACACTTCTGACCAATTATATACTCTAAGCATCCCTTCTTTCATTGCGTTAATATTGCGATTATAAGGCATATCAAATAGAATTTTATGATATTTACCTCCAACAAGTTGTTCAGCTTTATCATCAATTAGCACATCACAATTTAACATTTGCTTTTTACTTATTATGTAGATATTTTCTTGTCTAATCCATGGAAATGTTCGTTTCATATATTTATATTTTTTATAAATTAGATTAGGAGGACAAACAGTTGCAACAAATAACTCTACATTTGGATTCATTGATAGCATTTTTGTATAACTTTGACTATCTTCAACGGGCCATACATCATCATATAGTTCTTCTGCACTCCATAATCGTTTTGCTAAGGCTTTAAATTGTTTTGGTACTACTTTTGTGGTATCATAATTATTTAAATCTTTTGGCTGAAGATGTTCTCCTGTGTATTCATTAAATAAATCACAATAACGAACTTCAGTAGATACAAGTACAGAATCAAAATCTGAACAAACTTTCAATGGTTGTTTAAGTAATATATTTTGTCACGTCCTTTCACAAGCCTGAATATAATTCCAAATATCTTTTACGCATTTATTTAAATTATAATTAGTAATAATATAATCAGCTAATTTTTCCGCGCCATAAAATTCTTGTTTATCATTTGCTAATCGTCTTGCAATATCTAATGGTTTATCTCCACGTTCAATCATTCTCATATGACAATAATCTTCAGGCGCAGTAATAAATATAACCTGATGTTGTTTGTTGCCTTTGTATGCTTTTTTAAAAAATCTTATACCGGCAGGATCTATCACATATAAATCATTTTCTTCAATAGAAGATGATGGTACACCATATTCACACGAATCAAATTTTGTATATGCGACGAGTTCATTCCGAATAGCGTCAAACCCTCGTTGATTTACAAAAATATGAGTGTTGCCCTCCCCATGCCGTCTTTTTCTTGTTGTATATGAAATCACTTCTGACAATCCATATCGTTTACACAGTTCATATGCAACAGTAGTTTTACCACTTCCAGATGGGCCAACAAGCAGATAAATATTACGAATTTTTATCATCTCCATTACAATAAAATAAAAGTTCCTCTGAATATGGTAAATTGTGACACCAATTAATAAAATCAGTTGACCATTCCTTCAGTCGATGATGACTTCTTGTTCTAATCATGTTTCTAATATTTTCATAATTCATTGTGATTGTACGTTTCTGCTTAAATGATTCTGGAAGAGCTTGCTTTAACTTTCTAAAGTCATTTATTTCTTTTGTTTTGTTGTATTTTTGTCTAGTTGATTCTAAATATTTAATTGCGTAATACCAATACTCTTCATCAAAATCATCTAAATTTGGATCAATATCAAACATATCTAAAGTGATAGGATATGCAGAAAGTTTGTGCATGGTTGAACAGGAATTAGAAACTGTGCCTACTTTATATGTATCAAATTCTGACCACCAATAGCGAGGAGCGTTTATATCTACAGATATAAAAATTTGTCTAAGAAATTTACTTTGTTCTGTACCACCTTTTATCATTCGCTGTGCAAGGTTTAAATCATTTTTACCTATTACAAAAACATTTGGATTATTGATTGTACTGAACTGATGAAAATTACAATCATCATTTTCTGAATCATAAGGGCATCCAATACAATGTGTTTCATCACAAGTATAGCTATCTGATTTACTGTGAGAATTCATTGGATTACGTAAGCCACGAAAAGCTCCTTCAAAATTAAAAACTTGAGTATTTTCAAATTTCATTTAATCACCTTCCCAATCGACTTTAAATATTTAGTCTTGTCTTTTGCTTGTATGTAAGCCTGAACTTCTTCAGGTGCTAGCTGAACACTTCCTTTATATTTACATTCGTTTGAATATCGTGCAATCATTTTTCTTTGATCTTCCAGACCAATCAATTTTCTCATACGATCATGCGGTGTCACTCTTATTAATCACATCCTTAATCTTTATAGTTGAAATAGTAATATCCTTGACTAGTTTTGAAGCGTTTATAGATCTTGCCAAGGTTAGGAAACTCACTTGAATATACTACATTTGCAGGACACACCCTATTACCTTCAAGAATATATTTTGCATTATCTTCACATCTTTGTACTACATTTTTATCAGTATCAGAAGGTATGTGAACTCCATATTTCCACATATTACCATACTGATGCTTTGCAGTTAGAACTTTATAAATCGTATCATCAAAATCAGGATCATTTACTCTATTTATAACAACGTTGGCTACCATACGCTGAAGTAAATCTGAACACTCAGCACTTCGTGCTTCCTGATAAATACATGCTGTTAAATAATATAGATCCTGTTTGTTATATTTAGATTTATTAATCTTTGGTGTGCATGGTTTAAATTTGGTCTTTTGTATATACGCTGGTTTTACTGGCTTTACAGCGCGAATTGGTCTTCTTGTGTGTATAATAGTTTGTGACTTATTATCAATTGAGCTTGATCCTGTTAAAATACTTAGAGCTAATGCTACACACAAAATCCCAACTTTACGCAAAAAATCACTTCCTTTTTAATTTTGATACTGCATAGTTGTCAATTTTTGATGGATCTTTTGATTGTTTAATTCTTGATGTTATTCCATATGAATTTACAGAATACAAATAATACATAGTTCGTGCTTTATCACTTGTAATTATGAATGATGGAATATGTTCTATGTTATAAATAGTAGTCCAAAGTAATTCCCTCTTAGGTAATTTAATCTTCATCACTGAATTTTTAAGTATGAAACAATATGTTTGAGTTTATTGCTTTTGTCAAATGTCATACGTTGTGTATCTATAATCAAACCTTTTGCATATTCTTTATTGTTTGTAACAATATCTCCGTAAAATAAATTTGGTTTTCTATATTGAACATGTGTGACATATCCAATTAATGTTTTATCCTTTACAATAGGAGAATCTTCAAGTGCATCTAATATTTCTTGATTTGTAACATTTTGTGTTGTTTTTTTAAATACCATTCTATTTTTATATGTGTAATACTTTGTCATTATGTTGCTCCTTCTTTAGTTTCTTGTATAAGATCTCAGATTGGAGCGATACTCTATCAAAAATCTTTTGTTCTTCTTTTGATAATTTGCTTGGTTTTTCTAATGTACCATTTATATTATAGTCACAAAGCAATGATTTTAGTCCATTATGAATATCTTCCGCAAGCTGATTGATTGTATAATTATCATATAGTACAGGTTTATTTTCACTCATTGTCTTTAACACCACTTTTATCAGATTTTTTATAAAATTTTTTAGCAAGAAAACCGCTATCCCTTTAGGGTAGCGAATGAATTGCGTTTACCCTTGTTTTTGAATATATTTTTCTATAATATCTTTGCTAACTTGGCCTATACTACAAGCAAAATAACCATCACTCCAAAACGTATTTTCTATCCAAAAATATTTTCTCAAATAATCTCTATTGTTATCTTGACGCCAAATACGATATGTTGAAACTTGTTTTAACAAACGGACTATGCTTAAAATACTTTGTGTTGGATTATACTCTACTAACAAATGAATATGATCTTTTCCTGTTTCCATCTCTATAATTTTAAAATTATTTCCCTTTACAATATCATACATAATAGATTTTACATTTGTACCTAACTTATCTAATAAGTTTTTACGATATTTACACACAAATATCAAATGAACCATCAAGCAATATTTTGAATGATTTCTTGTTGTATAATCCATGATTTTCTTGCACTTAATCTTTCCATTTTACAAAACTTAGGAATCGGTTTTAATGACACTTTGTTTCCAACAATATCCATAAGAACAGCATACCCAGTAGACATTCTTCCCTTAATAAAATACTCTTTATTCATATATCTAACCTTATCAAATTTCCTAAATCCCATAATTTTGCCTGTCTGAATTAATTGCTCACTCCTAATCCCTTTAGTTTGTTGATAATCACCTTTTGAAATACATTTTTTACGCAATAAACATGTTTTAAAGTTGACTGATACAAGTCCTTCATTTCGAATATTATCTAGTGAAGCTATCGCTACAGCGTCAAAATAATGTTCTTTGGGAAGAGACATTAAATACCGATGTTCTTTGGTTATATATCCAAAAGTTTCTTCCGCTTCTGGTAATAGACGTAATAACCGTTTACGAATAGAATTCATTTGCGTCGCATGTTTAAGTTGTCCTTTAACTTTTCCTCCCTTAAGTTTAATTTTGTTGGCATGTACTTTATCATGACAAGTTTTGCAAAGAGTTATTAAGTTTTCTGCTTCATCTGAACCGCCATTACTTCGAAATATAATATGATGCACCTCTAACCTACGATCTTTACTTTTCCCTTTACAATACTGGCAAATATAAGAATCTCTATCCAAAACAAATGCTCTTGTATTTGCAAATCCATAATTTGCCCCACGCTGATATAACCACTTATTTTTTAATACATCTGGATTTTTTAAAGCATGAGGATCGAATGTACCTGTCTCTAAAATAACATGTGTTATCGGCAATAAAGATTTTACAAATTTCACTTCTTTCAAATGACTGTTTACTTTACTTACCATGGTAGGAGAAAATCGATCAGATTTTATACTGTTTTTACGATTTAGCCATCGTGCTTGACGGTATCTGGTTTTACGATTCCGTCTATTTCTGCGATATTTAGCTCTCCGCTTCATTTTATCTGCGATATCATTTCTAATTTCCACTTCTGATAAATATAAAACATTACCTCTATCATCCACTGCCGCACTCCCAATATGACTACTTCCCGTATCTATTCCAAGGGTAATTGGTTGAGTATAAGTCGTTGTTTTGTACAATAATTTAATTGTAAATGGCGTTTTACGAATACACTTTGCTTTCTTATCCCTAAGCTTTTTCCTTGCTCTTGCCGGCGTGGTTGGCATAAGTGGTTTACCATCTTGTGAAATTACATATACTTCCATAAAAAATTCCTTTCAAAATAAATCACCTTACGGTATAATGCGTACTCTACAATGCTGTTACCACATTGTTTTTCCGTCCTCGTCTCGACAATGATATTTAGGCTTTTTGCACCTGCAACACCAAGATTACCCCTAGTCTCTACTTAATTACAGGTAATAGAGCAATGATCTGACGCGCCAATCAAAGGTATTATAACCTAAATATCGTAGCTATAATTTCTCGTAGCTTAGTCTGGTAAACTGACTTCTCTTAGAAGCCCCGACCCTTTAGGGTCGTGGGTAGTTCACTTCCAAAATCATAATCATTAGATTTAGAAACAGGAATTTTAAATTGTTTAATTAGCTTATCATAACAATCTTCACATAAATGAAACTCATCTGTTCTGCAATCTTTATTACTAAAATAACCCCATGTTTTATTTACTCGAAGATAATCCGCAAACATAGGATTGCCAATCCGATCTTTCATTTTCTTAATTGGCTTACCACACATATTACAATAAATATTGTCTACTACAAATTTTTTATCTGTAACTTGTTCAACATGATACTTTACCATTAAAATACCTCATTTCAAAGTTTAATTATGTATTTTAATAATCGTACTATACTGCTTCGTCTCCCCATACGTCCCACCCTTCATAATGGCCACGAGCAAATAATTCTATACGAGGAGCATAGCTAACTTTTTCAATCATTTTACGCATTTCATCTGGTTTACGGCTATGCTCACGACGTGGAGCACACAATACTGTACGTCCCTGTTGCCGTTTTCCATTAATTATCTTATATGGTAAATTACCATGAACACCAAATAAGCAAATTTCATCTAACCCCCTATAATATTGACCTAAAGATGGATTCTGTAAAGTAAAGCTATCACCATTTACATTAGCTTTTACCCATGTGATTTTTGTTTTATATTTAAATCCCCATGCACTCATGACTTTCAAAGCATCGGGCAGAAAATTGTTCGTAGACCAAAGGTATAAATGGCAATTATCTTGACATATATCTTTAACCGGTAATGCTATAATATCTTTAGTTTTCATAAGTTTATAATGCCTATCAGCACCACGTTTAATTTTGCCGCCACCCTGTTCCATCCATGGAGGATCTGCATAGATCGTTTTATACTTTTTGTTTGGAAATGGAATCAATAAAACATCACGTCCTTCTTTAATATGTAAACTTCAATTTTAGTTTTGCGTTAAAATTTATATAATCGGATTATGCTCATTATTTTTGCTGTAATATAATATCTATTAACTTCTTTATCTATATAACCATCTAAAACTTGATAAATTAATTGAGCAAGTTTGGATTCATATTCACGTGCTTGAAGCTCTCGTATGTTTTTCACAAGTTTTGTTGATTTGAATTTATCAATCGCTTGTTTTATTACCTTTATTATCACTCTCTTTGTTTTGTCTATTATATTTTTCTTGCCAATTATTTAAAGATTCCATGATATGTTTTAGTATACGAATATCTTTGTCAAATTCGCCATTAACATTCTGTATAACAATTGTATCAAATTCTTGTTTAGCATAATTGATGGCATCATGTTTGATTCTATTCCAAGTCCTATGTACAACAAGCACTTGTATGTTGTATTCATTGATATGAAAATGTTTAAAAATATTTTCAACAATTTGAATTGCTGTATTTACATCATATGTACTCCTGCATTTTCCAAAACATTCTACAAGTCTTGTAGGTACATATTTTTCTTCCCTAAAATGAATAAAAGACCAATTTAGATTAACAACAGTAGGGCTTCCAAACACCCTATATTGTCCTTCTTGTGTTTTAAGAACATAAACATTAATATTTACACTCATTATTACTACTCCTTTTATTTACGTAATTGTAATTTCTTTTTCATTTTTTGTATTAATAATTCTGAATGGTCTTTGAACACCACAAGCAACATGTTCAGCTGCTTCAAGTGCGATTTTGATTTTATCCGGAATAGGAATATCTAAACTTTTTGTAGAGTACAAACTTCCAAGCGCTATACTTTCTCCACATCCAACCGATGTATAACCATCTTCTGGTTCAAGCACAGAATAGTCTTGTTGGACTTCAAATATTTTATTTTTAGTACCAATAATAAAATTTGCGCCTTTATTTTCGTCTTTTTCGTCCTTTATGCCGTCGTTAAATAATTTAATTAGATTTGGTATAAATTTTGTTACCATGTATTCGTGATTCAATTCTACATCTTTATAAAAATCTGCTTCTTCAAATAAGGTCTTAGCATATTTCAGCAAATCTATATGACGGAAAGTTGAGGTTGAACCCATAATAACATTCTTGAAAATTTTGTTTCTAAATACTTTAGATTGTAATTCTATAGATTTGGTATATCCATTGCTTCCGCAACTATCTCCTCCAATCCATGTGCAATCATTAACTAAATCTAAATATCCTACAATGCAGGTTATTTTTATCACCCTTTCTATAAAAATCAAATTTATCTCATTCTATTTTATTTATTATTTTTTAATATTTTTACACCAGCATCAATCATTCTTTCTTCATAATCATAATAACTCATAATATCATCAAAGCCTCTTGTCAGCCAATAATTTATTAATTCCATTCTTGTACATTCTACTATTTTATTATTTACTATTTTCAATCTTTATTATCTCCTACCCAACCCAATCTTACAAATTTAGTCATTGATGAATATGTAAGTTTATTTTGCTCTATATTAAGTTTTCGCATAGCATTACACTTTCTATGATATATCCATCTTTCTAATATTGTAGGATTTTTACAACCAATTCCATCATATAATTCAACTATGTATTTCATCATTTAATCTCTTTTTAGTTATATCAATTGCTTTTTTATTTATATCACAACCAATGTAATATCTATTTAATTTTTTTGCAACCGCGCAAGTAGTGCCTGATCCAGCAAAAAAATCGGCCACGACTGAATTTTCATTTGAAGAAATTTTTATTATGC
>ENA-UOOE01001451-UOOE01001451.1-fermentation-metagenome-genome-assembly--contig:-NODE-1451-length-20012-cov-326.548680_pt1 | contig 20012 bp, 18 predicted proteins | sample MGYA00245776_ERZ724021 | MGnify/ENA primary metagenome ERZ724021 (study PRJEB28704, sample SAMN03018321) | fermentation metagenome | biome: anthropogenic terrestrial biome; feature: soil... | reverse complement strand
TGCTAAAATCAGACTATTTTAGGATAAATTTGTAAAATATCCTTATAAAATAACTTTTTTTTCAATACGAAATCATTTTCATTAGATTCACACATTTTTAAGTATTAAAAACGATTTTTTTTGTAGTATTTTGATTTAGATGCTTAAAGACGGGCTGTGCCCCTCAATTCATATAATACTAAACCTTATTAATACTAAATATAACATAATTAATAATAATTTTGTGATGTGAAAGGAATACATTAAAAACGCATTAAAAATAGCTCCTTAAAAAAGAAGGACTCTAAAAAAAACCTCTGAAATTGAATTTAAAAATTATATTGATGGTGGTGGAGCCGTGGAGGATCATCAGATATTCAGACTGGCCCTTGCAACGTCCATAATAGGACTCCTGGGAATGGTGGTATTTGCAGGGCAGATAATGCCCAGGGAAGTTAAGATAAGTCAGATAGATAGGGGGATGCTGGATGAGGATGTTGCAGTTGAGGGGGTTGTTCAGGAGGTTGGTAAATCAAAAACCAGCAACACCTATTTCCTTAAGGTAATGGATGGTACAGGCGAGATAACCCTGGTGATCTTCGACAGCTCTGCAACCGATATAGAAAAGGGAAATCTAACCATTCAGGGAATGGATAAAAGGAGGATAAATGCAGTTGGAACCGTGAGCGAGTACAGGGGCAGCATGGAAATCATACTTAAGGATGCCAAGTCATTGAGGATAGTTTCATAGAACGGAATGAGAATCACTAGAGTAATAACGATAGAATCAGAAAATAGAATTTAAATTAGAAGAATTTAATGACAAGGATAATAAATGGAGTATTCTAGTAAAAACTCATTTAGATCCCTTAATATCCAGCGTGTAACCCTTTATATCCTCGAGGATGTCCTTTGCATAGTAGGAAGCGAAGATGATCCCCAATGCAGTTACAAGCCAGAAGGAAACCAGCCGGTCAACAAGGGCAATACTGCCGCTTAAAGCTCCAGAAACTCCAAATAATACGAACAATCCTGTTAGGGATATTTCTATTGAGCCTATTCCTCCAGGTAGCGCTGTAATAATTCCAATGAGGTTTGCAATCAGGAATATAACCACGATGGCTGTGAAGCTTATTTCAGTGTTGAAGGCGTAGAAAACAACCAGGAGACGAACACATTCAAGAAGCCAGGAAGTTCCAGATAATAAGAACACCAGTGTCAGATTTTTGAAGTTGCTGAAGGAGCGAGTGTACTCGATCATGTTCTTCAAACCCCCTGTGAACTTGACGTACATGTTGTTGAGAACCTCCTCCTTTATGGGAAGTTTGCTTATTAGAGGATGGATCCTCTCGTAAAGCCAGATACTGGCATTCTCCCTCCAGTTGAAGATGTAAATCAAGAGAACCATACCTAGGGAAACCAAACCCCCAATTATGGTGATCACACGCACCTTCGGCAGGAACAGGGAGGATATCAACATGAGGCAGCCTGCTATTCCAACGTCGAAGAACCTTTCAGTTAAACCTGCTGAGAGACCCTCGGATAGGCTTATTCCATTGATCTTTTTCCCTGCAACTGCATTCAAAACCTCCCCTGCACTTCGGGCCGGGCTGAAATTTCCTGCAAAGAGTCCTATCGTTTTCACAACGTAGTTCTTCTTGAATTCAGTGGGCTGACCTATTATGAAACCCCACCTCAGGGATCTGACCCCTATAACCACCAGATGAATGAAGGCCGCAAGTAGGATGAGCCATGGATTGGCAGTTTCAAGGGCATGAAGGATGTTGGACGGTCCCAACCATAAAACCAGGAGGATCAGGAGTACAAAACTCACAATCAGAACGTATAATTGTTTCAAGAACTCACCCTACTCTTTATTTTCCTTAAGACAAGTTTCAGTATGAAGAATATGTAATGCAGAACGTTTATCCAGGTTATGTAAGATTTTTCATGCCCGTACCTGCAGGATATTGGGGCTTCCCTTATCACCAGGCCGTTTTCAGAGGCCCTGTGTATCATCTCAGATTCGTAAACATAATCATCGTAACCTATGTCCACGAATATTTCTGCAGCACCCTTGGATATTGCCCTGAAACCACACTGGCTGTCCGTCAGGGTGTAACCTGTCACGTACTTTATAAGATTGGTTGTAATGGCATTTGAAACCTTCCTCTGAAGGGGCATGTTGTCAGGAATACCACCAAGGAACCTGGAGCCTATAACAACTCCCGTGCCATCGATCTCTGCTGTTAATGCAGGTATGTAGGAGGGGTCGTGCTGTCCGTCACCATCCAGGATTACAAAAACATCGTAGCCCCTTTCAAGACCAACTTTAAGTCCAGTTTTTATGGCTGCACCCTTCCCAAGATTTTTTTCGTGATTAACAACCATTGCACCGGATTCTCTTGCCAGCCGATTTGTTTCATCGTTGGAACCATCATCCACAACAAGAACATCTGAATATTTTAAAGCTTCCTTTGAAACATTTTTTATGTCAAGAGCCTCGTTGTAAGCAGGGATTATCGTTATTAATTTCATGTTAATTTTTCCATTAGTTAACTAAAGGTAGATAGTTGATATGATTGAAATCACTGTAATTTTACACAACTTAAAAAAATTTTAGTTAAGATGTAATTTTACTCAACATATTATATGTTACAGTTTATGGAATTTTATTCAATAAAACTCTATTCAATAAATAGGCACCGTGAAATGAATTTATACTGAAAGGTACTAAAACTACATACACAATTAGCTTACACATCATAACTAGAAATTCAAGTTGTAAACCAATTTTACACTGATCTTTTTAGAATCCATATCAGGAAGTGAAAAATCATGAAACGATTATTCGGAACTTTTGGAGTTAGAAGAATTGCTAACCAAGAATTAACACCAGAATTTGCATCAAAACTTGCAGCTGCCTACGGAACACTTGTTAAGGGTAAGGTTGCTGTTGGTGGAGACACCAGAACATCCACAGCAATGATAAAACATGCAGTGATATCTGGTCTCCTCTCTTCAGGTTGTCAGGTGGTTGATCTTGGAATATTACCCACCCCCGCAGTTCAATTTGCAGTTAGACAATACTACGATGGTGGAGTGATGATAACAGCATCCCACAACCCACCAAAGTACAACGGAATAAAGTTCGTTGATGAATATGGGATAGGAATACCTGAGGACATGGAAGAAAAGATAGAAGACATGTTCTTTGATGAAAACCCAGACAGGGTGGCATGGAACGAGATAGATGAAGTCCTTGAAAACAGGGGAATTATCGATGAGTACATAGAAAATGTCATAGAACGTGTTGATGCTGAAGCAATAGGATCTGCAAATCTCAAGGTCATAGTGGACTGTGGAAGCGGTGCAGCATGCTTCACAACACCATACCTCCTCAGAAAGCTCGGATGTGAAGTCACAACCATGAACTGCCAGCCAGATGGATTTTTCCCAGGAAGAAACCCCGAACCAACTGCAGACAACCTTAAAGAACTCATAGATGTTGTTAAGGCCACAGGTGCAGACCTTGGAATAGCACACGACGGTGATGCAGACAGGACCATATGCATAGATGAAAATGGCGCCTTTGTCTTCGGTGATAAAACCTTTGCACTGGTTGAAAAACAGATGCTCAAACAGGCAGGCGGCGGAACCATAGTAACAACAGTTGCAACCTCCACAGCTATCTACGACATAGCAAAGGAGTACGGCGGTAAAGTCGTTGCAACAAAGGTTGGAGACTTAGTAGTTGCAAGGGAGCTTAAAAACAGGGATGGACTCTTTGGAGGAGAAGAAAACGGGGGATTAATATTCCCAGACTTCGTTTACGGAAGGGATGCAGCCCTTTCAACAGCCAAGATCGTTGAAACAATTGCAAAGGAAGGCAAACCATTATCAGAACTCATAGCCGAACTTCCTGCCTACTGTTCAGAGAAGATGAAGCTAGAATGTCCCGACGACCGTAAGGTTGAGGTCATGGAGAAGATCGCAGAGGCCACAAGCGAGCACGAGGTTGACACAACCGACGGTGTTAAAATATTCACAGAGGATGGATGGGTTATAATAAGACCATCTGGAACAGAACCAATCTTCAGATGCTTTGCAGAGGCCCAGAAACCTGAAGATGCCAAAAATATGGCTGAATGGGGAATATCTCTGGTTAAAGAACATTTGAAGGGTTAAAAATAAAATTAACTCATTTTTCTACTTTTTAACTTTTAAATATTCCCTCTTTTTTCTACAGTATCCAATAAAAATCAATAAAATTGGTTATGAGTTCATTCATCGTAGAAACCGTAAAACTGGGAACAGTAATCACACATTGGGTACTTATCGTACTTGTAATGGCTGTAATCATCCTTGTTCATATCGAACTTCTTGTTGCAGAGGTAGCAGGTTTCGATTTTTTCAGGTTTCTCTACCTTTTCTTTGATGTTACTTGTTTTTTTATTCTCTTTTGCTTCGATTTTAATCACCATCAGATTCCTTTAAATCCAATTCCTCTAAGTCATGAATGTTTTTGATATCCCTTATAAATTTTATAAAATTGAGGGTAATGTCCAAAAATTGATGATTCAATTTATTCTGTTTTATTGGAAAATAAATTTTATCTTAATAAAAAATTTATCCTAATAAAAACATAAGATTTGTTATGATAGTCAAGGGGAAACGAAGGAGAGTTGCATGGGGAATAACAGGAAGTGGTGAGAAGATAGAGGAAACAGTTGAGATCATGGAGGAGATGAAGGAGAAATACAGAAAAGAATTTGATATACGTGTTTACGTTTCTAAGGCTGGAGATCAGGTTCTCAAGTATTACAACCTTTCAAACACCCTTGAAACGATGTTCGACAAAACATGGACTGAAATAAATGCCAACGCACCATTTCTAGCGGGGCAGATACAGATGGGAAACTTTGAATTCCTGCTGCTTGCCCCTGCAACATCAAACACAGTTGCAAAGATATCCCTGCGTATAGCAGACACTCTCCTTACAAATGCGGCCATAATGGGCCAGAAAACTTCCACACCCATCTACGTAATGCCCACAGATTTTAGAGAGGGAATCACAACCACTAAACTGCCTAACGGTCGTGATTTAGAACTTAAAATAACCCGTGAGGATGCTCAGCACGTTAAAAACCTGCAGGATATGGAGAACACCTTCGTGTTTGAGCATCCCAGCGAGATTTCTGCAATATTTGAGAAGTACGCTGCTTCAGACTGATTTCTTTAGGAGCTGCAGTGTAACTCCAAACTTGTAGGTTCCCTCATTTTCTTCTTGTATATCTGAAATGCCCCTGAAGTAGTGCTGAATCTCCCCAGTACCTGCTATGTTCATGGTCAGAGGTTCCATGTCCATCACATTGTCAAAGAATTCATACATGGGAGTTAAAGATTCCTTGGAACCCCTAAGGTTTATGGTCCATGTGCCCTGACCCCGGTCCTTAATGGATACGTATTCATCATCTACTTCAAGCTTGTATTCGGATTCTTTTTTATTTTCACGGCCTCTACAAAATATCACTGTTGATTCAACCATTTTAAACCCTCACAATACTTTTCAACCATTCCAAGTTCATTCAAGGGCTTCACATCCCCTTTGAGATGTCCCCTAATGAAAAACCATTGTGTAATATATTTGGAGCCGAAAGTATAAATTCTCTTGGATTGAAGGTGAAAATCGCCCAAATCCTAGAATTTGTAGCCTATGTTCCTCAAAAACTCCTGCCTTCCCTTGATATCATCCTCATCTTCAATTGCAGCAGGTTTGAAACCATCAATAACTCCCATTATTCCCCTTCCCTGTTCTGTTTCAGCTATTATGACTTCAACTGGATTTGCAGTTGCACAGAAAAGGTTCACAACCTCGGGTACACTTTTGATGCGCTGGATGATGTTCAGTGGAAAGGCGTTCTTGAGGTAGATGATAAATGCATGTCCGCATGCAAGTTCAAGCATCTTCTCACGGGCCAGTTCAACCAGTTCAGGATCGTTACCTGCCCATCTCACAAGACAGTCACCTGAAGCTTCTCCAAATGCAATTCCAAATTCTGCCTGTGGCACGGTGTTAAAAATAGCTTCGTAAATATCTTCAACAGTTTTTATAAAGTGGCTCTGTCCCAGTATGATGTTACACTCTGCTGGAACATCCACCTTAACCATCTTCAGTTCTAGATCCATTTAAAAACCTCCGTTACTATTTATGATCCTTGGAGTTAATTTAATTGTCAATCCCTTGATTCATTTTATAAAATGATTTTCTTTTAACTGATAAATCTTAAACTGATTGAAACCATCAATTGATGTGATGATCTAACGATGGTTATATATATTAGAATCTGGAATAAATTGTCATTAACAATCATTACAATTTAAGTTAATCGGCACTGGTTTTTGAATTGAGGTTTCAAACCACAATACTTTCATGATTAAAAAAATATACTATGTACACTAAACACAAACCAGCAACCATGCTATTTAACGACATTCACATCATTATTTTGAGATCAAATGAGGGTTTAAATGAACGAGAAAATGAAAGAAATTGCTCTGCGTATTTCAGAGTTAAGAGAACTTTCTGAAATCAGCCAGGAAGAAATGGCAGATCATCTTAAGATACCAGTTGAAATTTACATTGAGTACGAAGAGGGAATCTCAGACATTCCTGCAAGTATTCTTTACGAAATAGCCAACAAGTTGAACGTGGACATGGGACTTTTACTTACTGGTGAAGAAACAAGAATGCATATATTTGCTGTAACACGTAAAGGAAAGGGTGTACGTGTTGAAAGACGAAAACAGTACAAGTACGAGAACCTGGCAGAGAAGTTCATCCATAAAAAGGCAGAGCCATTTGTGGTAACTGTGGAGCCTAGAGCAGATGGTGAAAAACCTTCAACAAACTCACATCCTGGACAGGAGTTCAACTACATCATTGAAGGTTCCCTGAAGCTTTACATCCATGAAAACGAGATCGTGCTTGAAGAAGGGGACTCAGTGTTCTTTGATTCAACATATGAACATGCAATGGAAGCTTTGAACAATAAAACTGCGAAGTTCCTTGCAATAATATTGTAGATACCCAAGAGGTAAATATCGATACGTTAAAGGGGATAAAACTTATAAATTCATTAAAAATTCACTTGAAGTGTTTAGAACTATGGATTTAACTTAGAACAATCGATTTAACTTAAAAAAAGGATTTAACTTAAAAAAATTTTCCAATTGAATAAAAGGCCTCTAAATTATCTGTGAGGCATTAAAATTTCATCTAATTTCATTTAAACAGAAGTATAATGTGGTGTATTCATGTCATCTTTACTGAACAAATTCCTTCCAAAAACAGAATTCGAATCATACGAAGATTTTAAGAGTAACTTCAAGGTGGAGTACCCTGAAAACTTCAACTTCGCCTTTGACGTTGTTGATGAGTACGCCGACAAGTACCCTGACAAAGTGGGGCTTGTCTGGTGTAACGATGATGAAGATAGGATCTTCACCTTCAAGGACCTTAAAGACTACAGTAACAAAACAGCCAACTTCCTAAGGGAATGTGGAATAAAAAAGGGAGACCGGGTAATTTTAACCCTTAAAAGCAGGTACGAGTTCTGGTTCTGCCTCCTGGCCCTGCACAAGTTAGGGGCAATAGCAATTCCTGCAACCCACATGCTGAAAACCAAGGACATAACCTACAGGATAGAGAATGCAGGTATCACCATGGCCATCTGCATAGAGGAAAACAACGTTCCAGACTACTTCGATAGGGCCCATGAAAAACTAGGGGACATCAAACTCCTGAAGGCATTCGTAGGCAGTGGGGAACGTGAGGGATGGTTCAACCTCCGTGAAGGTATTGAAAAAGCTTCACCAGAATTTGAAAGGCCAACTGGAGAAGATGGAACCAAGGCAGATGATCTCTCATTTGGACTGTTCTCATCAGGAACCACAGGACTTCCTAAAATGGTTAACCATAGCTACACCTACCCTCTTGGTCATATAATCACAGCAAAGTACTGGCAAAGAGTTATGGAAGACGGACTGCACTACACAGTTGCAGACACAGGATGGGGAAAAGCCCTATGGGGCCAAATCTACGGACAGTGGATTGCAGGAAGCGCAGTCTTCATCTACGACTACGACAGATTCGACGCTGCTCATATGCTGGACAAAGCATCGAAGCATGGAGTAACAACCTTCTGTGCCCCACCAACCATCTACAGGTTCCTAATAAAGGAAGACCTCTCAGAGTACAACTTCTCAACCCTTAAATATGCAGTCACTGCAGGTGAACCATTGAATCCTGAGGTTTACAACCGTTTCTATGAGTTCACAGGTTTGAAACTGAGAGAAGGATTTGGTCAGACAGAAACTGTTGCTGCAATCGCCAACTTCCCATGGATCAAACCCCGGCCCGGTTCAATGGGAAAACCATCCCCTGGTTACGAGTTGGTACTCCTTGACAAGGAAGAAAAACCCTGTGATGTGGGAGAAGAAGGAGAAATATGCTTCAAAATAGATAATGGCAGACCTTTGGGACTTTTCACAGGTTACTACCGCAACCCTGAGAAGACAAGGGAAGCCTGTCATGAAGGTTACTACCACACAGGAGACACGGCCTGGAAGGATGAAGATGCCTACTTCTGGTTCGTTGGACGTAACGATGATATAATCAAAAGTTCAGGTTACAGAATAGGGCCCTTCGAAGTGGAAAGTGCAGTGATATCCCATCCCTCCGTGCTTGAATGTGCAATAACAGGCGTGCCCCACCCAGTAAGGGGACAAGTTGTAAAGGCAACCATAGTACTTGCCAGGGGATACGAAGCATCAGAAGAACTTAAAAAAGAGATTCAAAACCATGTTAAAGGTGTTACAGCTCCCTACAAGTATCCACGTGTTGTTGAATTCGTTGATGAACTTCCAAAGACCATCAGCGGAAAGATAATGCGTGTGGAGATAAGGGCAAAGGACATGGAAAACCAGGGATGATCGTTCAGTGGATTAGGAGGTTACTTAACCCTTTAATTCCATTTTTAAGATTAAATATTTATGAATGTTTAGATGGAACAACCCTTATCAATTGACCTTTAATTATTTATTTTAATAAATTCATTGTGTGTTTGAAATAAACTTTAACGTTATTCAGACCAACCAAATAAAATTTAAAATTATTATATCAATTTAAAAAAGAGTTCAAACAACATTAGAAGAAATAACAAGAATTAAAATAATATTAAAAGAAATAACTGAAATTACAGTAAAAAAATTCCTTAAAAAGTAAAATCAACCAAAGAAGTTTGATATCATGTCTCAAAAGATTCAAAAAAAGGAGCCGTATCCTGTTATCAACGCCCTAGAATGCAAGGCATGTGGAAGATGTGTCTTAGCATGCAGAAGGGGTGTTTTAGAGATGAGTGATGACATCAATGAAAGAGGATACCGCTACGCAGTTTACAAGGGTGAAGGATGCACAGGATGTGGAGATTGTTACTACACCTGCCCAGAACCCCTTGCAATAGAGGTACACGTACCCAAGAAGGATAAAGAAAAGAATGAAGAAGAAGAGAAACGGAGGGAAGCTAAATGGCAACGCAGCTCGTTAAGGGAAATACAGCCGTTATAATAGGGGCAATGTATGCAGGATGTGACTGCTACTTCGGATACCCAATAACACCAGCCACAGAGATCCTCCACGAAGCCTCCAAGTACTTCCCAATGGTGGGAAGAAAATTCGTTCAGGCAGAATCAGAGGAAGCAGCAATAAACATGGTCTACGGTGGAGCATCAACAGGCCATAGAGTCATGACAGCATCATCAGGTCCAGGTATAAGCTTAAAACAGGAAGGAATATCATTCCTTGCAGGAGCAGAACTCCCCTGTGTCATAGTAGACATTGTAAGGGCAGGACCAGGCCTTGGAAATATAGGGCCTGAACAGGGAGACTACAACCAAATAGTCAAGGGCGGAGGACATGGAAACTACAAGAACATAGTCCTTGCACCTAACTCAGTCCAGGAGATGTGCGACTTCACAGCCAAGGCCTTCGACCTTGCAGAGAAATACCTCAACCCTGTGATCGTCCTTGCAGACGGAGTTCTCGGGCAGATGGTTGAGCCACTGCACTTCCCTGAAGAAGCAGTGAAGCCAGGTATAGACACCTCATGGGCTGTCTGCGGTAACGCTGAAACCAAGGAAAACCTTGTAACATCCATATTCCTTGACTTCGACCAGCTCGAGGATTTTAACTACAGGATCCAGGAGAAGTACGCTGAAATGGAAGCAAATGAGGTGGACTTTGAGGAGTACCAGATGGAGGATGCAGAGATCATCCTGGTTGCCTATGGAATAAGCAGCAGAATAGCAAGATCTGCAGTTGAACTTGCAAGAAGCCAGGGAATGAAGGTAGGACTCTTCAGACCCAAAACACTCTTCCCATTCCCAAAGGACGAACTTAAAAAAATAGCAGATGAACGTGAATGCACATTCATATCTGTTGAAATGAGTAACGGCCAGATGGCTGATGATATAAGACTTGCAGTGGGATGCAAACGTCCTGTGGAACTTGTGAACAGGATGGGTGGAAACCTCATGGACAGGGACAGTATAATGAACAGGATAAGGGAAGCTGCAGATAAAATTCAAGGAAGCACTGAAAACGCTATTGGGGGAGGTGAGTAAAATGGCAGAAAACCAGGGAACAAAAACTTCTGAGACTGAAGACGTTACCATGAAGGTCATAGGAAAACCCAAATCCATACTCAATGAATTCCCAAGGAAGGGAGGAAGCGCACCAACAGCGACCCATTACTGTCCAGGCTGCGGTCATGGAATCCTCCACAAACTCATAGGAGAGGCAATAGACGAACTTGGAATCCAGGACAGGGCAATAATGACCAGTCCAGTTGGCTGTGCAGTATTTGCCTATTACTACTTCGACTGTGGAAACGTCCAGACAGCACATGGAAGGGCACCAGCAGTAGGAACAGGAATATCAAGGGCAGAAGAGGATTCAATTGTTATGCTGTACCAGGGAGATGGGGACCTTGCATCCATAGGCCTCAATGAAACCATCCAGGCAGCAAACCGTGGGGAAAAAATGGCAGTATTCTTCATAAACAACACAGTCTATGGAATGACAGGTGGACAGATGGCACCAACAACCCTTATAGGTGAAAAAACAGTTACCTGCCAGAACGGAAGGGATCCACGATTTGCAGGATACCCACTCCATATGTGCGAGCTTCTGGACAACCTCAAAGCACCGGTCTTCATTGAAAGGGTTTCACTTTCTGATCCATCCCACATAAGAAGGGCAAAAAGGGCAGTTAAAAAAGCCCTTGAGGTACAGAGGGATAAAAAAGGATATGCATTCGTTGAAGTACTGTCACCATGCCCAACCAACCTTAAACAGGATGCAGAAGGTGCAGAAAACTTCTTGAACGAGCAGATGGAAGTGGAGTTCCCACTTGCAAACTTCAGGGACAAGATCAAGGAATCTGAACCCCTATGCAGGGATGAAAGTGACTTCTCCAAAGAATCCCTTGACAAGATCTTCGATGTTGAGAGTGAGAGTGCACTGGAGGCACTGGACGATCCAGACTTTGAAACCAGAACGGTTAAGGTTTCAGGATTCGGAGGACAGGGAGTTCTCAGTATGGGACTCATAATTGCCCAGGCAGCATGCAACGCCCAGCGCCATGTTTCATGGTACCCATCCTACGGACCAGAACAGCGTGGAGGAACATCCAACTGTACAGTGGTCATATCTGGACAAACTGTGAGCTCACCAGTTGTTTACAGTTACGATGCCCTTGTGGCCCTCAACAGGCCGTCCCTTGAAAAATTCGCAGACAGGGTTAAAAAGGGAGGAGTCATACTCTATGATGTTGAGATAGGTGAATTTGAAGCTCCAGAAGGTGTTAGGGCAATAGGAGTTCCAGCCCTTGAAATTGCCAAAAAAGAGGGAGTTGCCAAAGCTGCAAACACGGCAATGCTTGGTGTTCTCATGAAAGTAGCATCCACAGACCTTTCAGAGGATGATTACAAGGATGCAGTAAAGCACACCTTCGCCAAAAAGCCAAAACTCGTCCCAATCAACATTAAAATACTTGAAGCTGGGGCAAAATGGGCAGAGGAAAATCTTTAACTGATTTTTCTCTTTTAAATTTTATTTAACTCATTTTTTTCAGTTTATTTAGGATTTATTGAGATTTTTATTATTTTAATTTTTATTATTTTAAACATTTATTTTTCATTTTTAAGAGTATTTTAAGCCTTTTTTTAAAAATTATTCCTATTTAACCTATTTTTTTAATGTAATTACTATTTAAAGACAGTTCAAGACAGAAAATTTAATTCTATCAATAAATTTAATTTTATCTTGATAATTTCCCTATGCATGATCCTGTAGGTGGGAGATGAACAATTTCTTATAGGATTCAGTCCATAAAAATTAATATCAAGAAATATTAAAATTTAGGATACATCTAACATCGAAGGTCCAATCAAGGAGCTGTAATGAATCAGAGGAATTGAAATGGAAAAGATCAGAATTCTGTCCTGGAACGTTAATGGAATAAGGGCTGTGTACAAGAAAGGTTTTCGTGAATGGTTTGAAGAGGAAAAACCGGATATTCTCTGTGTGCAGGAGACCAAAGCCACAAGAAAACAGGTCCCACGTGATATAAGGGAATTCGATGGTTACCAGACCTACTTCGGCGAGGCAGAGCGGAAGGGATACAGTGGAGTGGCCATTTATACACGTATAAAACCTGAAAAGGTTGAGTACGGATTTGGAATCGATAAATTCGACCTTGAAGGTAGAACCATCATTGCAGACTACGGGGATTTTGTACTCTACAACGTTTACTTCCCCAACGGTAAGATGTCCAAGGAGAGGCTTCGCTACAAGATGGAATTCTACGATGCATTCCTTGAACATGCAGAAAAACTCAAGGCAGAGGGTAAAAACATAGTTGCCTGTGGAGACGTGAACACCGCCCACAAAGAGATAGACCTGGCCAGACCAAAGGAAAATGAAAAGATATCAGGTTTTCTACCTGAGGAAAGAGCATGGATAGATAAATTCCTGGCCCAAGGCTATGCAGACACCCTCAGGGAATTCAACGATGCTGAAGGCCAGTACACATGGTGGAGCTACAGGACAAGGGCAAGGGATAGGAACGTTGGTTGGCGTCTGGACTATTTCTTCGTCAACAGGGAATTCATGCCTCATGTGAGCTCATCATTCATACTACCTGAAGTTATGGGTTCAGATCACTGTCCTGTGGGTGTTGAAATCGAATTAAAGGATGAGTAAATTGAAGGATGAATAATTTTTAATGATTCCAATAAGGTTAAATGATTCCAATCAAGTTTAATGATTCAATCAATAAATGATTTAATCAAAGTATCAGACGTATTCGAAGTCACTGCACAGGTTCGTGGGCTTTTTGACTCAAAAAACTCAAAACTTGAAGTTCCAGATGATACGTTTTGTTGGGATAGCTGCGGTGCTAATCATGGCAGTTTTCATGACCGCAGCAGTCCTAAAATTCCCAGGACATATTAATCCTCTTGTAAACTGGATAAGCGACCTTGGAAGCAGCTTCTACAATCCCCAAGGAGCGTTTCTCTTCAACATGGGCTGTGTGATTGCAGGAGCCCTCTTTCTCATATTCTGCTTTTATCTAAAAACAACCTACTCCAGAGCTGTCTGCAGCAAAAGAGTTCTCTTATACTCACAGATACTTGGATTCGCCTCTGGATTTTCATTCGTAATGGTTGGCTTATTTTCTGAAGACAGTCCCTCATTGCATGGAATCTTCTCGGCCATATTCTTCCTATCTTCACTCATCTTTCTGATCCTCATGAACTACAACCTCAGAAAAGATTCAAAACTCAAAAAACTGGCTTACTACGGCATGATCCCTATTTCAATGGATTTTTTACTCATAATTTTTTATATTTTGAACACAAATCTATCAACTCCAATTTTTGAGTGGCTTACAGGAATTTCATACGCATTCTGGATTCTGTTACTTGCATACTACTCTTCAGATCGAGTTCCATGACTTTCAATCAAAAGCAGTTTGTTTTAACAATGGCCCTGATGTTTAATGGTCTGAACCCTTGATTCTAAAAAGGACATTAAAAAAGTTTTATCCTAGATTGAACTAACCATAAACTAGTGTTTTATGGACTCTTGTTACGATGGAGTGAATACAAAAATTGAAAATGGAATGTAAATTTGTGGATTTTAAAAAAAATCACAGATTACTCCTTATACTAACTTAAAAGTAATTCTCTAATAATAATTCTTATAATAGTTCCAATTCTTTGTAAAAATCCATAAAAAATGGAAATAATTTATAAAAAAATTCTAGTTGAAGGATTAAAAAAATCAATTCCATAACAATCGTTCCATTTATAAAACTTAAAGAAATTCTTTACCATAGAAAAATAAATGAGGGATTCAATGAGCTACAACGGCGTTGCAAAACAATTTTTAGAATCACAAGGAATATCCGTAGGGGATACAGTTCGCGTAACCAAGGAAAAGATATCCTACGAGGGAATGCTTCTTGACAGGGCAGAGGATGCAGATGACAAGCACCTGGTTTTGAAGCTTCCAAGTGGATACAATGTGGGAGTTGGAATAGACGGAGCAGAGGTGGAGCTCATCCAGAGGGGTGAAAAACCCAAGATAGAACTTCCACCCCTTGAAGTGGAACCAGACAGCAAAAAACAGGACATATCCATCATATCCACAGGTGGAACAGTTGCATCAGTCATAGACTACAAGACCGGGGCAGTTCACCCAGCTTTCACAGCAGACGACCTCCTGAGGGCAACACCCGAACTTGCAGACCATGCTAACATCCGCGGAGAGGCCATACTCAACATACTCAGTGAAAACATGAAACCTGACTACTGGATAAAATCAGCACGATCCGTGGCAGATGAAATAACTGGCGGTGCAGAGGGTGTTGTAATTGCCCATGGAACAGACACCATGCACTACACAGCAGCAGCCCTGAGCTTCATGCTCGACACACCAGTTCCAGTTGTGATAACAGGTGCTCAGAGGAGTTCAGATAGACCATCCTCCGATGCATTCTGGAACCTCATGGCATCAGTTGCAGCAGCCAAATCAGACGTTGCAGAGGTCACAGTCTGCATGCATGCAACAGAGGACGACTCTTATGCATACCTTCACAGGGGAACCAAGGTCAGGAAGATGCACACATCACGAAGGGACACCTTCCGAAGCATAAACACCCAGCCAATAGCCAAGATCCAGGAAAACAGGGTTAAGATCCAGCCAAACGTGGACTACAGAAAAAGGAGAGAAGGGGAAGTGGAACTCAGGGACGAACTGGAAGAAAAGGTGGCCTTCATAAAAAGCTACCCCGGTATCTCAGGGGATATCATAGACTACCACCTTGACAAGGGCTACAGAGGAATAGTTCTCGAGGGAACAGGACTTGGGCACTGTCCAGACTACTTAATACCCTCGGTTGAAAGGGCAACCGACAGCGGAGTTCCAGTTGTGATGAGCTCCCAGTGCCTCTACGGAAGGGTGAACATGAACGTCTACAGCACAGGTAGAAGGCTCGTATCAGCAGGAGTCATATCTGCCAGGGACATGCTGCCTGAAACAGCTTACGTAAAGCTCATATGGGCCCTTGGTCAGACAGACAAACTTGAAGAGGTAAGAAGCATCATGCAGACCAACCTTAGGGGTGAAATGGAGGTTCTCTCATCAAGGGACTACTTCCTGCTCTGATCATCAGTATCATGAATTTCCATATAAAAATACCATCTAATGGCAATATCTGTACCAACTCAATATTTTTATCAAATCTTACAATAAAAGCAATCTTTTAGCCAAGGCAAATCTAGAATCAAAGGATAATGAATATAAAGGTGATAATCAATGGATTATGAAAAATTAGGCCTTAAAATGGGTCTTGAAATACACCAGCAGCTTAACACATCACAAAAACTCTTCTGTCCATGTCCATGTGAACTGCAGGACAAAAAACCAGAGTACAAACTCATGAGGACTCTCAGACCCACACAGAGCGAACTGGGAATGATAGACAGGGCAGCCTATGAGGAATCCCGGAGAAAGCTCCAGTTCACGTATGAAGCCTACAAACATGATACATGCTTAGTTGAATCAGATGAGGAACCACCACACCCCCTCAACAGCGAAGCCCTTGAAATAGCTTTAATACTGTCTTCACTCCTGAACATGGCAGTTGTTGATGAGTTCCACACCATGAGAAAACAGGTCATCGATGGAAGTAACACTGGAGGCTTCCAGAGAACAGGGCTCGTTGCAACAGACGGCTACATGGACACCGAGTACGGACGGGTTAAGATCGAGAACCTCTGCCTCGAAGAGGATGCAGCAAGAAGGATAGGTCAGAAGAAGGGCCATGTGATCTTCAGACTGGACAGACTGGGAATTCCACTCGTTGAAATAACAACGGACCCATCAATGAAACACCCAGAACAGGTCAGAGACGTTGCATACCAGATTGGACAGGTACTCAGGAGTACAAAGGTTAAAAGAGGACTTGGAACCATACGCCAGGACCTGAACATATCCATTAAAGAGGGGGCACGTGTGGAGATCAAGGGTGTTCAGGACCTGGACCTCATGCCAACCATGGTTGAAAACGAGGTCACCCGTCAGATAAAACTCATTGAAATAAGGAACGAACTCCAGAGGAGAAATGCAGAGGTCATGGATGAGATCTATGATGTCAAGGAACTCTTCCAGGGTACGGAGTCCAAGATCGTATCCAAGGCACTTGATAACGGCAGCGTCCTTGCAATAAAACTGAAGGGATTTGCAGGACTCATCGGAGTTGAAGTTCAGCCAGGAAGACGTTTCGGAACTGAACTTGCAGGATACGCCAAAAAAATGGGAGTATCCGGACTGTTCCACACGGACGAACTTCCAGCCTACGGAATAACCCAAGAAGAGGTTGAATCCGTCAGAACATTCCTGGATCTCCAGGATGAGGATGCATTCATACTCGTTGCAGATGAAGATGAGAAGGCAAGAAACGCACTCCTTGAGGTCATAAGAAGGGCAAAAACAGCAACAGTGGAGGTGCCTGAGGAAACAAGGAAAGCACGTGATGATGCAAACACTGAATACCTCAGGCCGCTGCCAACTGCAAGCAGAATGTACGTTGAAACAGACATACCCCTCCAGATCATAGACAGGGACTACCTTGAGGAAATAAAATCCAACCTACCTGAGCTTCCAGATGAGAAGGAGGCAAGGATAATCGAGGAGTACAGTTTAAGTCAGGACCTTGCACACCAGCTCGTGCGAAGAAACAGGGCAGATGATTTTGAGGATGTCATGGTGTCAACGGATGTTGATTCAACAACAGTGGCCTCAACCTTCGCCTACACCCTCAAGGAACTCAAACGTGACGGAAAGGATATATCCAAACTCGACACAGACTGCCTTAAAAACACATTTAACATGGTTTCAGATGGTAAGATAACTAAAGAAGCAGTTCAAGAAGTATTGGTTGGTGTTTGTGACGGTGAACCATCTCCAGAGGAAGCAGCAAAGAACCTGAACCTTCTGATGCTCTCAGAGGAGGACGTTGAGAAAATAATCGCTGAAATAGTTTCTTCAAATGCTAAAATGGTTGAAAAGCGTGGAATGGGTGCAATGGGCCCCCTCATGGGCATGGCCATGAAGCAGCTCAAGGGTAAGGCCGACGGCAAACTCGTGAATAAACTTTTGAGGGATAAACTCCAGAGTTAATGCAAGAGCGTATGAACTGGTGCAAACATTCAAATGCAATTTTAGGTAACACGTATGGTTGTAAATGAAGTTAATCATGTTCCAGGGATTTACTTCAGTTTAGAATACCTGAAAACTAGGAGAGGGTGGTGTTTATGGAGGAATATGATGTTGTAATAGCAGGTGCAGGACCTGCAGGGCTCACAGCAGGAATATATGCTGGAAGGGATGGACTGAAAGCACTTGTACTTGAAAAAGCCCTTAAAGGAGGTATGGGAAGTACTGCACCATTGGTAATGAACTTCCCTGCCTTCAAATCCATCACAGGAATGGAACTTCTAAAGAAGATAGGTGAACAGGCATCTTACTACGTCAAGATAAGGGAATCTGAAGAGATAAAATCCGTTGAGAAAACACCAGATCGTGTCGTTGTACGTACAGATAAGAATGAGTACTCTGCAAAGGCATTCATAATAACCACAGGAACCAAGTACCGGGAACTTGGAGTTCCAGGTGAGATGGAATTCATTGGAAAGGGAATATCCTACTGTTCCATCTGCGACGGCATGTTCTTCAGGGGCAAGGAGGTTCTGGTGATTGGAGGGGGTAACTCTGCAGCGGAACACGCCCTGCACCTCAAGGACATAGGCTGCAAGGTCAAAATGGTACACAGGAGGGACGAACTCAGGGCACAGAGGTACCTCCAGGAGAAGCTTGAGAAGGAGGGTGTACCAATAATCTGGAACTCAGTGGTGAAAGAGATAAAGGGAGATGCAGTCCTTAAAAGTGTTGTGCTCCACGACAGGGTCAGGGACGTTGACGAGGAGATCCCTGTAAACGGAATCTTCATAGCCATAGGTGAAACACCTTCAAGTCAGCTTGCAGTTGAACTGGGAGCAGAGGTTGATGCTGCAGGGTACATCGTGACTGACAAGGACCAGAAAACCAACGTCCACAGGGTCTACGCTGCAGGGGATGTGACAGGCGGTGTGAAACAGCTGGTTGTTGCCTGTGCAGAGGGAGCAGTGGCTGCAGTTTCAGCCTACAACGATATTAAGATTGAGGAGTAACCTTAAGGGATTAACTTTAAAACTATTTGAAGGATCCTACGATGTGAAGAATAAAATAGTTTAGACATTCTTTATACCTAAAACCTGGAATATTCCATCAAAATCTTTTTTTCTTATTTCATCTTGTTTTTAAAGAATTAAAAAAATTAAAGGGAACTTAAAAAATTTAAAAAGAAAATATAATTATTAAAAATTTTTAAAGTAAGAAAATAGCTTTAAAAGGAATAATTTAAAAATAAGAACATTAAATTTATTAAAGTTCCAAATTTAAAATTTAAAATAATTTTTTTTATAAATCAATCTATAATTAACTCAATCATCAATTAAAAACCATAAAGAGGATGGAATGAATGACTTACGTTAAATTTGGACCAGCAGGAAGGCCTGTGGATTACAAAGGCAATGCAAACATGGCCTGCAGCTACATAAGATCCATAGGGCTTGATGCCTACGAGTACCAGGCAACCTACGGAGTAAAAATATCAGAGAAATCTGCCATAGAACTTAAAATGGATTCAGATGAAAGTGACGTGCTGGTTTCAATGCACGCACCCTACTACGTGAACCTATCTTCAAACAAGGATGATGTGGTGGAAAGGTCAATCCAGAGGCTGGTGCAGGCAGCCAGTGCCTCAGAGTGGATGGGAGCATACAGAACTGTGTTTCACCCTGGTTTTTACACAACCCACACGCCTGAAGAGGCAATTGAACGCTGTAAAAACTCCATAACTCTTATACAGGAGGAACTGGAAGCACGGGGTGTGAAAGAATACAACCTGGCCCCTGAAACAACTGGTAAAAAGTCCCAGCTTGGAAGCCTGGACGAGATCATAGAGATCTGCAGCTCCTTCGACCACGTGGAACCCACAGTGGACTTTGCCCACGTTCATGCACGAAACAACGGCTGCATAAAAGGTAAGGATGATTACAGCAGGATATTCACGAGACTTGAAAATGAACTGGGCCTTAAAACCCTTCATAGCCACTTCACAAGCATTGAGTACACGGATAAGGGGGAGCGGAAGCATCACACCCTCATGGAGGAAGATTACGGCCCAGCATTGGAGCCTCTCATGGAGGTTGTTGCTGAGAACGGCTGGAACATCACCCTGATCTGTGAGACACCCCTTAGGGACAGGGATGCCCTGGTTATGAAGGGGGTTTATGAGGGGATT
>ENA-UOOE01001450-UOOE01001450.1-fermentation-metagenome-genome-assembly--contig:-NODE-1450-length-20016-cov-23.971795_pt1 | contig 20016 bp, 17 predicted proteins | sample MGYA00245776_ERZ724021 | MGnify/ENA primary metagenome ERZ724021 (study PRJEB28704, sample SAMN03018321) | fermentation metagenome | biome: anthropogenic terrestrial biome; feature: soil... | reverse complement strand
ATATCTTCCTCAGCAGCTGCCATACGGCCGTTATTATTTCCCTCGGTATTACTTTTGTCACAAGCCGTACAATAAAGCTGATAATTCCGGGCGTTGCCACCGGTAAATTTATCTTTGACGCAAAAAGCGAAAGCGACACGACAATTTTGGTACGCGAAGCGAGCGGGAAGTGCCTGACGGCATTTTTGCCTGCGCTCTTTTTGGCCGTGCCTATGAACTCCGTGTCCCTGACCCAATAAGGGCATACGGCCGTCACGTGTATCCCCCTGCCGAAAAGCTCCCACCTGAGGGAACGGCTGTAGCTCAGCACGAACGCCTTGCTCGCGGCATAAACGTTAAACGACGGCAGCGGCTGGAACGCGGCGACGGAGCTTACCTCTATTATACGCGCCCCCTTATGCATATAAGGCAGCACCGTAAGCGTGACATCCACAAGGGCCTTGCAGTTCAGGTCAATCATGCCGTCCGTATCCTGCCGAAGGATTTCGTCATACCTGCCCGTTTTGCCGAAGCCAGCCGCATTGACGAGAAAACGCACGTCAGGTTTATTTTCCGCAAGAAATTTTTTAAGTTTTTCAGCACTTTCCCGCTCAGTAAGGTCGAGCGGCAGCGCGGTTACCCTGCCGCCGCTCAACTTTGACAGCTCGTCCAGGCGCCGCCTGCGCCTTGCTATGGCTAAAACCGTATCCACTTCACCGCCCGCAAGGATACGCTTTGCAAATCCCATCCCCAAACCGCTTGAAGCGCCCGTTACTATGCACATCCTCATGCTGCCACTTCCCCGCTGAATTTATATATAATTTATTGTAACATAAATTGTCTGCCTCGGAAGTAAAAAAATGTCATTTTATAAAAATTTGCAGTTCCCAGCGCCGTACAGGCAAATAATTGCTGGGATAAAAATGCCGAAGCATCACAAAATAATCAAAGGCTCACCACAAACTTAACAAACGAGGTGAAAACATGTCTGATTTAAACTGCAGCGTGGAAAACTGTGCGAACAACAAAAGGGGTTTTTGCTGCCGTCCCGATATAATGGTAAACGGCTCCGACTCTGAAAGCGCGTGCCAGACTTTCTGCGCAAACTTTATAGACCGTGCGGACGGCGGCGCGAGCGACGCGGTAGACTCTTCATCCCCTAACCGCGCACTCGACGTACACTGCAAAGCCGAAAACTGCGTTTACAACCAAAGCAGGGCCTGCACGGCTGACAGCGTTGAGATAAACTGCACAGACGTAAACGGCGGCCAGGTAAAAACCGAATGTTCGACTTTTAGGAACAAAGCTTAAAACGCGTTATTTAAAATTGGAAAGTCCGGTACCCCCAAAACGGATACCGGATTTTTCTTTAACAGCCGATGCCCTACGGAAAATCAAATTTATATCTAAGATATTTACTGCTTTATATTCCGAATTTAAAATAAGGCCGGCAATATTAAAATATTCCATGCCTTTTGCGAATACACTTGACTAAGAAGTATCGCAGGGATGTTAAGTGTAATGAAGAAGCGCGGATTCTACATAAACGCCGCAGTCCTGGCCGGCGGCTCCATACTGCTGAGGCTTTCGGGGCTTTGGTTCCGCTCGTACATATGCGGCCGCATAGGCGCCCAGGGCATGGGGCTTTACCAGCTTATTTTTTCTGTGTTCACGCTCGGCATAACGGCGTGCACGTCCGGCATAGGCTTAGCCGTCACACGCCTTACGTCCGAAGGGCGCGGCTCTAAAAAATGCATAATAAAGTGTATGGAGTTTGCCCTTGCCTTAAGCTTCATATCCGCCGGCGTGCTGTTTTTTTCGTCAGGCTTCATAGCCGTAAGGTTCATAGGCAACAGCTGTGCCGCCGCGCCGCTGCGCATACTTGCGCCCGGGCTGCCTTTCATAGCGGCGTGCGCGTGCCTTAAAGGTTATTTTTTTGCTATAAGGAATACTGTCGTGCCTGTCTGCGGCGAACTTTTGGAGCAGGGAGCGGCAATAGGCGCTTCCGCTGCCCTTCTTAACACAAGCCTGCCGCCGCTTAACGCCCTCATGCTCGGTTCAACCGCGAGCGAGGCTGCCGCTTTTGTCTACATATTGATTATGTTTTCAATATTCGCGCGGAAAAACGGCCTCCCGCACGACGGCGGCAGCGATGTCATGCACAGCATACTGCACATAGCAGGCCCCATGCTTGTCGGCTCTTTTCTGCGCAGCTCGCTTTACAGCGCAGAAAACCTGATGATACCTGCCGGCCTGCGCAGGCACGGCTCCGACTATATCTCGGCGGTTGCACAGTACGGCGTAGTGCAGGGCATGGTAATGCCGGTCGTATTCTTCCCAATGTCTTTCGTTACGTCTGTCGCCGCACTGCTTATACCCGAAATAGCCGAAGCCCGCGCAAAAAACCGCCCAGGCGTCATTTCGTCATATGTACAGAAAGCCTTCAGGCAAACGCTGCTTTTCGGTTTTATAGTAACAGGCGCCCTCATCTTTTTTGCAGATGATATAGGCTTTTTCTTTTTTGACAGCAGGCAGGCAGGCACCATACTGCGCATAATTGCCCCGATAGCCCCCATCATGTACCTTGACAACATGGTAGACAATATCCTTAAAGGCCTTGACCAGCAGGTGTATTCCCTTATTTTCAACTTCAGCGACTCTCTCATGCGCGTAGCATTAATCGCCGTTTTCATACCTATGTTCGGCATAAAAGCCTACATAGCCATAATCTTCGCAAGCGAAATCTACAACGCATCCCTCAGCATAGGCAGGCTGCTAAAAGTAAGCAGGGTGAAAGTAAAAATAGCGGAGTGGATAGTTATCCCGGCGCTTTCGGGCGCGCTTATATACTTTGTATTATGCCTTATAAGGAAAATATTACTGTAAGCGCTATATAATCCTTCTTGACTTTTCGCCTTTGTTCATGTAAAATTATTTTTACCGGCTGCGAGCAAACCGGACGGCCGCGGGCGCAGCGCGAAAGCGCGCGTGCGAGGAAAGTCCGAGCTCCACAGGGCGAGAATAACGGCTAACGGCCGCCGGGGGCGACCCCAGGGAAAGTGCAACAGAGATATACCGCCGTAACTCTTACGGCAAGGATGGAAAGGCGGGGCAAGAGCCCACCAGCGCGCGGGGAACCGCGCGGCTATGCAAACCCTATTCGGAGCAACACCGCAAAATAGGCACCATGCGCCTGCCCGGCGCGCCTAAGAGGTGGCACTGAGCCGCGGTGGCAACACCCGGCCAAGATAGATGGCTGTCCAAGACAGAACTCGGCTTACAGGTTTGGTCGCATTCGTAATTATGAAAATGCCCGCTTTTAAAGGCGGGCATTTTGTTGTTTATTATTATATAAAGTTCAGTGTTCGTCGCCGAATTTTCTGAAGCGCCCGTACCTGTTTTCGAGCAGGCAGCGGACGTCCTTTTGTTTAAGGCTTAAAAGTTTGTCAAACAGGTCTTTCTGCAGCTGCGGGTAAAGCGTGCCGAAGTCCTCCGGTTCTTTTATCACACGTTCCACAACGCCCATATAAAGCAGGTCCTGCGCGGTCATCTTGAGGCACTGCGCGGCCTCTTTTACTTTTGAGCTGTCTTTCCAGAGTATGCTTGCGCATCCCTCGGGTGAAATAACGGAGTAAACGGCATTTTCCAGCATCCACACTTCGTCGGCAACGGCAAGCGCAAGCGCGCCGCCGCTCCCGCCTTCGCCTATGAAAACGGATACTACCGGCGTTTTAAGCGTCATCATTTCCATAAGGTTTTCGGCTATGGCCTGGCCCTCGCCGCGCTCCTCCGCGCCTATGCCGCAGTACGCGCCGGCAGTGTCAACAAAGCAGACGACCGGCCTTTTAAACTTTTCGGCAAGCTTCATCTGCCTGAGCGCTTTCCTGTAGCCCTCAGGGTGGGCGGCGCCGAAGTTCCGCCTTACTTTTTCCTTTGTCGTAACGCCTTTTTCATGCGCTATAACGGTAACAGGCATGCCGCAGAGGCGGCCTATGCCTGCAACTATGGCTTTGTCGTCGCCGTAGCGCCTGTCACCGTGCATCTCCGTAAAATCCGTAAATATATTATTTATATAAGATAATCCTGTCGGCCTGCCCTTTGCGCGCGCGGCCTTCAGCCTTTCATACGCGTCCATATCAATCCTCCGCCGCGTGCAGCGACAATATATTTGTTATATATTCTTTCTGTTTGTCGCGGCTTACTATATCGTCTATGAAGCCCTTCTCAAAGACAAGCTCCGCGTGCTGGAACCCCGCCGGCAGCTTCTGGTGCGTAGTCTGCTCTATGACACGCGGCCCGGCAAAGCCCACAAGCGCGTTAGGCTCGGCAAGGATAATATCCGCCTCCATGGCAAAGCTTGCCGTGACGCCGCCTGTCGTAGGGTCTGTCAGTACGGCGGTATAAAGGTTGCCGGCGTCGCTGTGCCGCTTGACCGCCCCGCTTGTTTTTGCCATCTGCATAAGCGACAGGATGCCCTCCTGCATGCGTGCCCCGCCCGAAACGGTAAATCCAACGACCGGCATTGAATTTTCAGTTGCATACTCGAAAAGCCTTGTTATTTTTTCGCCTACGACCGTGCCCATGCTTCCCATCATAAAGTTAGCGCTCATTACGAACAGACAGCACTTAAAGCCGCCTATGGACGCGGTGCCGCATACCACGCCTTCATTTTCCGAGCTTTCAAGGCGGGCATGCCACAGTTTTTTGTCGTAATTAGGGAACTTAATTATATTTGACGAGCGCATATCGGCGTCGAACTCCGTAAATGAGTCGCCGTCCGCTATAATACCTATGCGCTGGCGTGCGTTTATGCGGAAATGGTGGCCGCATTTGGGGCATACACTGTACCGCTCGTTCAAGTCGCCTTTAAGGAGTATCGCCTTGCAGTCAGGGCATGAAACGCACATGTCGTCCGGTATGTCCGGCAGCGTTGCCTGTGTATGCTTGTCGTACCATTCGAGTGTATTGTTGGGTTTTTTAAACAGGTTTTTGGTCAGCATTTTTTACCGCCTTCTCAAACTTTTCCATAAAATCCGTATGGTAATTTCCCGACCTGAACACCTTGTTGTTTAATATATCCATGTGCATATCGGTATTGGTATGGATGCCTTCTATCACAAGTTCGCCGAGGGCAGCCTCCATCTTGCGTATGGCTTCCTCGCGCGTCTGCGCGTGTACGACGAGCTTGCCTATGAGCGAGTCGTAAAACGGCGGCACAAGGTAGTCCTGGTAGAGGGCCGTGTCAAACCTCACCCACGGGCCGCCCGGTATGTGCAGTAGCGAAATCCGCCCGCTGCTCGGCCTGAAGTTGTGCTGCGGGTCTTCCGCGTTTATGCGGCACTCTATGGCGCTGCCGCTTGTTTTAATATCCTTTTGGCTGAAGTTAAGTTTAAGGCCTGCGGCTATGCGTATCTGCCACTTGACTATGTCTATACCCGTAACCATCTCAGTTACCGCGTGCTCCACCTGCAGGCGCGTGTTCATTTCCATAAAGTAAAATTTCTGATTGTCATCAAGTAAAAATTCAATAGTGCCGGCGTTAACGTAATGCGCGGCCTTTGCCGCCTTAACGGCGACTTCGGTCATCTTGCGGCGCGTTTCCGGTTTTACGCACGGCGAAGGGCTTTCTTCTATGAGCTTTTGGTGCTTGCGCTGGACGGAACATTCCCTTTCGCCAAGCACGACTGTGCCGCCCCTGCCGTCGCACAGTATCTGCATCTCGACGTGTTTTGCCGGGTACATATATTTTTCAAGGTAAACCGCGCCGTCGCCGAACGCAAGGCGTGCCTCGGCCGAGGCGGTGCGGAAAGCGCCCTCAAATTCGTCCGGGCTGTCCACCATGCGTATGCCGCACCCGCCGCCGCCGCTCCGCGCTTTTATAAGCAGCGGATAACCTATGCGCGCGGCTTCGGCCTTAGCCTCATCCATATTGTCCAGTTTACGGCTTCCGGGTATAACCGGAACGCCCGCGTCGGCCATTGTGCGCCTTGCCATGTCTTTGTCGCCCATCTTGGCTATAACGTCCGACGGTGGGCCTATAAACGCTATGTTGCACTGCTCGCACAGCGAAGCAAACTTCGCGTTCTCCGAAAGAAGGCCGTAGCCCGGATGTATGGCGCCGGCGCCAGTGACAACCGCCGCCGAAATGATGGCGGCAACGTTAAGGTAGCTGTCCTTAACAGAAGCCGGCCCTATGCATATGCTTTCGTCAGCGAGGCTGACGTGCAGGGCGTCCCTGTCTGCCTCTGAGAACACGGCTACGGTCGCTATGCCCATCTCTTTGCACGCCCTGATTATCCTTACGGCGACCTCGCCCCGGTTTGCTATAAGTATCTTTGAAAACAAAGGTTTCACCTCTTTTATCGGAAAAGCTGTATTGCGGATATTCTAAATTTATAATGTCCGGCTCACATAATGGCAAAAGAAAGTTCCGCGCTTACGGCAAGCTTGCCGTTAACGCGGCCCTGGCCCTTTGCAAAGTAAAAAGGAGGGCGCGACCTTACAAGGCTGCAGCTCATCTCCAAAGTGTCGCCTGGCTTTACCGGGCTTTTAAAACGCACTTTGTCAAGGCCGGCGAAAAGCGGCAGATGGCCCCTGACGCTGTCTGCAAGCAGCACGCAGCATGTCTGCGCAAGCATTTCGCACTGGACGACGCCCGGCACTATCGGGTGCCCCGGAAAATGCCCCTGTAAAAACCATTCGCCGCCCTTTACCGTATATTTACCGACGGCAAGGTTTTCTTCCTTAAGCTCCGCTTCATCCACGAGCAGCATTGGCTCGCGGTGTGGGAGTATTTTCTTAAGCTCTTCCCTGTCCATACTTTACCACCACTTCCACACCGGGCGCATGGCATAAGTCCGGCACCGGTGTTAAACATTACTCCAATACTTACTTTAATTTAAACAGCGTCTGGCCGTACTCTACAACCTGCCCGTTTTCAGCGCACACCTCGGCTATCTCCCCGTCCATATCGGAGTTAAGCTCGTTTAAAAGCTTCATAGCCTCTATTATGCATAGTACGTCGCCTTTTTTAACATGGCTGCCTACTTTGACATACGGCTGGCTTTCGGGTGAAGAGGCTGCGTAAAAGACGCCGACCATAGGGCTTTTAAACTCCTTATAGTCATCACGCTCAGCCTTTTCTTTGTCTTCCGCCTTTGCAGCATCCGTTTTGTAAGCCGCTGCCACGCCGGTGTCCGGCGCGCACGCGCCGGCAGACTGCCTGTCTATGCGTATTTTGTTGCCGCCTTCTTCTATTTCGATACGGCTAAGGCGCTCCTCGTTCATTAATTTTGCGAGCGACCGTATTTTTTCGATTTCCATTCCTCTTACGCCCCTTCTTTCCGTCTTATGCCGTGGTACGGTACTTACATGCCGAAGCAGTTTTACCGCTACTCAGTTAAATAATAAATAATATAAAATACTTAAGGCTGCTGCGCTTTTTTAAAGACAAGGCACGCATTGTGCCCGCCGAAGCCCAAATTAGTCGATACGGCAAAGTCCGGTTCGAATTTCCGCGCCCTGTTCGGTACGTAGTCAAGGTCGCACTCCGGGTCGGGCACTTCATAACCAACCGTAGGAGGTATTACCCCTTCTTTAAGCGCAAGCACGCAGACTATTGCCTCCGCCGCGCCTGTAGCGCCGAGCATATGGCCGGTCATCGACTTTGTAGAGCTTATCGGGATATTATAAGCTTCTTTGCCGAAAACTTTTTTAAACGCGAGGGTTTCCGCCTTATCGTTAAGGGGCGTGCTTGTGCCGTGGGCGTTTATATACACCCTGTCGCCCGGTTTTATGCCGGCTTCGTCGGCCGCGTACTTAACGGCCTTCGCAGCGCCCTCTGCCTCCGGCTGCGGCGCGGTCATATGGTAAGCGTCGTTCGTGTTGCCGTACCCGCAAAGCTCGGCGTAGATTTTCGCGCCGCGGCTGACTGCGTGTTCGTATTCTTCAAGTATCAAAACAGCGCCGCCCTCACCCATGACAAATCCGTCGCGCATCTTGTCAAAAGGTATGGAAGCGCGCTTGGGGTCGTCCGAAGTGGAAAGCGCCATGCAGTTTGCAAAGCCGGCTATGCCGAGGTCGTTTATGGTAGCTTCCGCGCCGCCTGAAATAATAGCGTCCGCGTAGCCGTGTTTTATAGCCCTGTACGCCTCGCCAACGCAGTTGGCGGACGTGGCGCAGGCCGTGACTATGCACATTGACGGGCCCTGAGCGTTGTATTTTATGGCGACGTGTCCCGCCGCTATGTTTGCTATAAGCTTAGGTATAAAGTAAGGCGAAACGCGTTTAGGGCCTGACTTCCGTATGCGGTCGCATTCCTCCATGAAAGTTTTCATGCCGCCTATGCCTGAGCCGATGTAAACCCCGAGCCTGTCGGGCTCCACCGTCCCCGCGATTTTACTGTCGTCCATAGCCTGCGCGGCGGCGGCCAAAGCGTACTGCGCGTACAGGTCGGTCTTGCGCATAAGCGGTTTCTCTATATATAACGCGGGGTCAAAGTTTTTTACCTCCGCGGCTATTTTCACCTTGCTATCGGCGGTATCAAACTTTGTTATAAAATCAATACCGCTTTTACCGGCCGTGAGGCTGTCCCAAAACGTTTTTATATCGTTTCCGACGGGTGTAACAGCGCCTATACCGGTCACAACAACTTTTCTCATTACTGAACCTCCATAATCCGGGACACATCCTAAAAAATCACAAAAAACAATATGCCGTTCACGGCAGGCAATACCCTGCAAAAGCTGCAGCGGCTGCTCCGGCACATACACGCGGGTACATAAGCCTTTTATATGCAGAGGCCGCCGTCCACCCTTATGACTTCGCCTGTTATATACGACGCGCCGTCGCCTGCGAGGAAAGCTGCCAGCGCGGCCACGTCGCCGGGCCTGCCCGGGCGCTTCATCGGTATGCCCGAGAGCACCGCGTCCTTTGCCTTTTCGCCGAGTGCTTTAGTCATGTCAGTGTCTATAAACCCCGGGGCAATGGCGTTGCACGTCACCCCGCGCCCCGCAAGTTCACGCGCGACGGTTTTGGTAAGGCCGATTATGCCTGCTTTTGCCGATGCGTAGTTTGCCTGCCCGGCGTTTCCAGCTATGCCGGCAACGGAGCTTATATTTATTATACGGCCTGAGCGTTTCCTCATAAAGTGCGCATAGCAGCATTTTATTGTATGGAAAGCACCCTTAAGGTTTGTGTCTATCACCGAGTTAAAATCGTCCTCGCTCATTTTAAGCACGAGCGCGTCGCGTGTTATGCCGGCGTTGTTTACAAGGATATCAATGCCGCCGAAGTCTTCTATAACCTGTTTGACGCAGCTTTGGACGGCGTTAAAGTCCGCAACGTCGCATTTGTATGCTTTAGCCTTTACGGAAGATTTTTCCGCAAGCGCGCACGTTTCTTCGGCCGCCTGCGCGTTGCCGGCATATATAACGGCTACGTCCGCACCCTGCGCCGCCATTTCCAGCGCCGTAGCCCTGCCTATGCCGCGGGAAGCGCCCGTTATAAGCGCAGTTTTGTTCTCCAGCATAAACTTTATCCCCTTACTTCAAAAGAATAATAAAACGAATGCGGCCGGCAGGGCGCATCCCCTGCCGGTTCAAGCAAGCGCCGACAGCGTTTCTTTAAGTGTCGCGCCGTCTTCCACATGAAATATCCTTACGTCTTTCAGCGTTTTGCGCACAAGCCCGCTAAGCACCTTGCCGGCGCCGGTTTCTATGAACGTGTCGACGCCGTTTGAAGCCATATCCTCTATTGTTTTACGCCACAGCACCGGATGGTTCACCTGCATGCATACGTTCTTCCGTATGCTCCCGGCATCTTTTGGGTAAAGCGACGCCGTATAGTTTGAATAAACCGGCACAAAAGGCGCGCTGACGCTGGCGGTTTCAAGGTAACCTTTTATTTTTTCAGACGCTTCGTCCATAAACGGCGAGTGGAAAGCCCCGCTCACGTCGAGCATGACTGCGCGGCCGCCTTCCTTTGAAACTTCGGCGCACAGTTTTTCAAGCTGCCCTTTCCCGCCTGCAACGGCCACCTGCCCCGGACAGTTGTAATTTACAGGGTAGACGCTTTCATACCTGCCGCACAGCTCACGGACTTTATCATCCGGCAGCTTAAGCACGGCTGCCATGCCGCCCGGCCTTTTAACAGCCGCGCCGTTCATGTACTCGCCGCGCCTGCATACAAATGAAAACCCGTCTTCGCGCGTAAAAACACCCGAAAACGACAGCGCGGCTATCTCGCCAAGTGAAAATCCCGCGGCGCAGTCAGGTTTGACTCCGCCCTCAGCGACGGCTTCGGCCGCCGCAAGGTCAACGCAGTAAACGCACGGCTGCGTGTTTACTGTAAGGCCAAGCTCACTTTTGCCAGCGGTAAAGCACTGGTTTGACGTACCCGGGCGTATCTCATCCGCAAGGTCAAACACTTTACGCGCGGCCGGAGAAATTTTATACAGTTCTTCGCCCATGCCTGTGTGCTGCGCGCCCTGCCCGCTGAAAAGGAAAGCTACTTTACCCATTTGCAAGCACCTCTGAGCAGTTTTTCGGCTTCGCCGAATATATCTGTTATTATTTCAGCCGCTGGCTGTTCCTTTTTCACAAGTCCGGCACACTCGCCCGCAAGGAAGCACCCGTTCTTTTCGTCGCCTTCACGTGCGGCCCTGCGCAATGCGCCGGCGCCCATCTTTTCAAGTTCATCGGGCGGTATGTCCGTATATTCCTTACCGGAGTACAGGCGTGAAAACGGCGTTTTAAGCTGGCGCACCGGATGCCCGAGCCTGTTGCCGGTGACTATGGTGTCTATGTCTTTTGCTTTTATGACTTTTTCTTTATAAACGCTGCTTATGGTACACTCTTTGGCAACAAGGAACCTTGTGCCTACCTGCACGCCTGCAGCGCCGAGCATAAAGGCCGCCGCCGCGCCGCGCCCGTCGGCTATGCCTCCGGCGGCAAGCACCGGCACCTTAACCGCGTCGCACACCTGCGGCACAAGCGCCATAGTGTGCAGCTGGCCTATGTGGCCGCCGCTTTCCGCGCCTTCAGCTACCACGGCCGAAGCGCCGCGCTTTTCAACAAGGCGCGCAAAAGATGCCGAGGCGACAACGGGGACTACCTTTATGCCGGCGTTTATCCATGCCCCCATATACTTACCAGGGTTGCCGGCGCCCGTTACCACTACAGGCACATGCTCGTCTATGACTGCCTGCGCCACTTCTTCAACAAAAGGGCTCATAAGCATTACGTTTACGCCGAAGGGCTTATCTGTCATTTGGCGGCATTTTTTTATCTCAGCCTTAAGCTGCTCCGCGTTGGAGTTCATTCCCGCAATAATGCCGAGGCCTCCGGCGTTTGATACGGCGGAAGCAAGGGAAGCATCCGAAACCCATGCCATGCCGCCTTGGAAAATCGGATACTCTATGCCCAGCAAATCACATACGGGGGTTTTTATCATAAATTTTCTCCCCTTTGCAAAAGATACCGCGGGTCAGCCCCAGCGTATCACGCACGCGCCGGAAGTAAGCCCGCCGCCGAACGCAACAAGCCCGAGTATATCCCCGCGCTTAAACGTCCCTTTTCTGTTTTCCTCATTCATAAGTATCGGTATTGCTGCTGAGGATATATTGCCGTACCGCTGTATGTTTACCAAAAAGCGCTCGTCCGGTATGTCAAAGCGTTTCTTAAGCGAATCTATAATGCGCAGGTTGGCCTGGTGCGGAAGCACCCACGTGAGGTCGTCCTCTTTAAGCCCCGCGTTCGCCACTGCCTTCTTAAGCTCCGCCGTCATCTGCGTTATGGCGAACCTGTAAACGTCATGCCCATGCCAAAACAATGCGGTTGGCGGGCACGGCGCCTTGTTAAACGGCGAGTTGCCGTTTACGTTTGGTATATACATTGTTTCACGGCTGCCGTGCGCCGAGATGTTTATTGAAAGGAGGTTGTCCCCTTCCCCTAAAACTACCGCGCCAGCCCCGTCGCCGAAAAGGACGCACGTCGTCCTGTCTTTCCAGTCAAGCAGCTTTGACATGTTCTCGCATGACACTATGAGCATTTTTTTTACGCGCCCGCGCGCGAAAAAGCCCGCGGCCGTATCCAAAGCATAGAGAAAACCCGTACACGCCGCGTTCATGTCGAACGCCGGGCAGCGCGCGCCGAGGCGCTCCTGCAAAACGCACGCAAGCGACGGGGTAAAGTAGTCGCCCCTTATGGTAGTGCATATTATGCCGTCCAGCTCAGAGGCTTTAACGCCCGCGTTTTCCAGCGCGGCCTTCCCCGCGGCTTCCGCGACGTCGCTTATGGTTTCCGTCGTGCACACGTAGCGGCTTTTGACTCCGGTATGCGATGTTATCCACTCGTCGGACGTATCCATTACTTTTGAGAGGTCGTCGTTCGTAGCGGTATGCTCCGGGTGTGCGCTTCCGGTACCTAAAATTTTAAAGCACATTTAGTCCTCCGAAATTGTTGTAATATCAATAAGGTATTTATTATAAAACAATTATAACACTTATTTTATTTAAATTACCGCTGTTTATAATTGTGCTTGAGAATATACATCATTTCTTCTTCATTTTTCCGGCTTTAAAACAGCCTGTGGCATTTTTTTAACATATGCCGCCGTATTAAAAAAGCATCAGCTGTATATTTTCTCCATGCGGCATGCGGCGCCCTTCTTTTTTTCCGCGACGGTATCGTCAGTCCCCTTGGCGGCCCTCAGTTTTTCCGGAAGCGTTACCCCCGCCCCGCCGTATTCCTCGGCCGCCATATCCCTCAGCATGTACTTTTTTATTTTCCCGCTGGCAGTGACCGGAAACGCATCCATAAACTTTACATACTTCGGCACCTTATGCCTCGCGAGGTTAGCGGAAACAAAGTCCTTTACTTCATCCTCTGTAAGTTTCATACCGTCCTTGAGGATTATGCACGCCATGACTTCCTCCCCGTACTGCTCGCTCGGCACCCCTATGACCTGCACATCCTTGACAGCGGGGTTTGTGTAGAGGAACTCCTCTATTTCTTTCGGGTATATATTTTCGCCGCCGCGTATAATCATATCTTTTATGCGGCCGGTTATGCGGTAATAGCCGTTTTCATCCACCGCCGCGATGTCGCCCGAGTGCAGCCATCCGTCCTTGTCTACGGCCTGCGCCGTTTCGTCGGGCATTTTGTAGTAGCCCTTCATAATGTTGTACCCGCGCGCGCAGAGTTCGCCCGACACGCCGAGCGGCTGTACTTTGCCGGTTTCGGTGTCGATTATTTTCACTTCCACCCCGGGCATTGCCTTTCCTACGGTCTGTATGCGGGCGTCGAACGGGTCGTCTGTCTTTGTCATGGTACAGGCCGGAGAAGCTTCGGTTTCACCGTATGTTATGGTTATTTCCCTCATGCCCATTTCTTCTATTACCTGGCGCATTACCTTTTCAGGGCACGGGGAACCGGCCATTATGCCCGTCCTGAGTTTGTCGAAATGGTGTTTTTTAAATTCCGGATGGTCGAGCATGGCTATGAACATTGTCGGCACGCCGTGTACGGCGGTGCAGCCCTCCTGCTCTATGGCGTCCATGACGGACGTCGGGCGGTAATACTCCACCGGCACCATGGACGTCGCGTGCGTTATGCAAGCCATAACGGCAAGCACAAGGCCGAAGCAGTGGAAAAACGGCACTGGTATGCAGAGCTTGTCTTCATGGGTAAAGCTCATGCAGTCGCCTATGCCCTTGCCGTTGTTAACGACGTTGTAGTGCGTAAGCATAACGCCCTTTGGGAAGCCCGTAGTGCCCGACGTGTACTGCATATTGACAACGTCCTGCGGTGAGAGCGACCCCTCTATGGCGCGGTACTCTGCCTCGTCGTAAGCGCCGCCGCGCGTATAAAGCTCTTTAAAGTTGTAAGTGCCTGGCACATCGCGGCTGCCCACATAGACAACAGACTTAAGGAACGGGAGCTTCGGCGAGTTCAGCTTGCCGGGCTCGCTGTCTTTAAGCTGCGGGCAGAGTTTTTCGAGTATTTCTATATAATCGGATTTTTTGAACCCGTCTATGAGCACGAGCGCCTTCGAGTCCGACTGGCTAAGCAGGTACTCAAGCTCGTACACTTTGTAATTCGTATTAACGGTAACGAGTACGGCGCCTATCTTTGCGGTTGCGAAAAGCGTTATGAGCCACTCGGGCACATTTGTCGCCCAAATGGCCACATGGTCGCCCTTGCCTATGCCTATGGACAAAAAGCCCTTTGCGACCGTGTCGCACTCATCCCTGAACTCCTTCCACGTGCGCCTGTACGGCCTGTCGTTATACTTTACGGCCTCCCTGTCGGGGTATTTTTCCGCGCAAAGGTCTAACATGCCGCCTATAGTTTTGTTGAACATTTTTTCCATGTCGTCTGTCCTTTCACTCTTCTTTAGCAGGCCGCGCGTCTGCCGTATAAAGCGCGGCCGGCACAGCGTTATTGAGCCTAAAAGCGGGTAATAATTTATTTGTTTATAAAATTACATATTCTGATATTAATAACTACATTATATCACAGCCGTTTTTATATTGTAAATATTTATATTAAATTAAACCAAGTTCTTACATTATATATATTTTTTATTTACTTTAAGTGAAATTATTATGCGTTTTAGACGTAAAAATATATTGCAGCCGGTGTTCCGCTTTCACCGCCTTTTTGGTAATATTTTTGCGCATGCATTTTTCCCTGTTTCGGTCTAATACTAACAACGCCGGTTTTTATATCAGCGCGCTAAACGGAGCGGCTGTTTTTTAATTATTTAGCGGCAGAAAAATCAGAACTTTTGTATGTTTACCATATTTTAGTATATAATTAATCTATTTATTGTCGAAAGAGTTGACATAACTACATGTACGGTGTAAAATTATAGTATATTTAGCATTCAGGATTTGTGAGTGCTAAGAAACCGCTCTTTTAACACAGATTTTATTACGGAAGGCAATGATAGAAATGCAACATTTTGTAACAAGGCTCAAAAGCAGCGACAACACATACAAAGAGCTTTTTATACGCTACCCAAACAACCCCATACTGACGGCGAAGGACTGGCCGTACGCGGTAAACTCCGTGTTTAACCCCGCGGCGACAGCCTTCGGCGACGGCATACTTCTCTTTGCGCGCGTTGAAGACAGGCGCGGCTTTTCGCACTTTACAAAAGCAATAAGCAGCGACGGCGTCACTAACTGGAAAATAGACAGCTGCCCCACGCTGGAGGCAAACCCGGACTACCCCGAGGAGGAGTGGGGCATAGAAGACCCGCGCATAACGCGCATAGACGAGCTTAACCGCTGGGCCGTCGTCTACACGTCCTTTTCAAGGTCAGGCCCCACAGTTTCGCTCGCCCTTACGAAGGACTTTGAAAGTTTTGAAAAAATGGGCTCCATAATGCCGCCTGAAGACAAGGACGCGGCGCTTTTCCCGCGCAGGTTCAAAAACAGGTGGCTGTTAATCCACCGCCCCATAGGCGCGCACTTAGGTTCCGTCACTAAGCTTGGCCCCGGGGCACACATCTGGATATCCTGCTCGAGCGACCTAAAGTACTGGGGCGACCATAAGATACTCATAAACGCCAGGAACGGCGGGTGGTGGGACGCAAACAAGGTAGGCCTGAGCGCCCAGCCGCTCGAAACGCCTGACGGGTGGCTGCTGCTTTACCACGGCGTGCGGCAGACGGCCTCGGGCGCCATCTACAGGCTCGGGCTTTCACTTTTGGACCTCGAAGACCCTTTCAAAGTGCTTCACCGAAGCGACGAATGGATTTTCGGCCCGCAGGAGCAGTACGAAAAAGAAGGCGACGTAAGCGACGTCGTGTTCCCGTGCGGCTGGGTCCTCGACAAAACGACGCGCAAAGTACGGATGTACTACGGCGGTGCCGACACGTGCATATGCCTTGCGACGGCATCCCTCGACGACCTTTTGGAGTACATTAAAAGCTGCCCCGAACCGGAGCCCTTAAAATGACAGCGGCCTTCCGGCCGCTGATGTAATAATACACACACCGCAAACCATATTTATTATTATACGAAGAAGGAGGAACTTTTCCCATGAAAGCTTTATTTTTGGCCGGCGGCAAAGGCACGCGCCTTAAACCGCTTACGGACCATCTGCCTAAACCTATGGTGCCTATAATGGGCAGGCCGCTTTTGGAGCGGAGCATTAACGGCCTCGAGCGCTGCGGCGTAAACGAAGTCGTGCTGAGCACTTGTTACCGTGAAGACCGTATTAAAAAATACTTTACCGGAAACGACGGCCTTAATGCAAAAATAAATTATGTAAGTGAAGACATTCCTCTCGGCACGGGGGGTGCTATAAAAAACTGCCAGAAATATTTTGACGATACTTTCCTTATTTTTAATTCTGATATCCTTATGAATATCGACTGCGCCGACATGGTAAAATACCACAGGGAAAAGCACGCCGACGTAACCATAGCCGCGACTTACGTCCCCAACCCGTCAAGCTACGGGGTCATAGAGTACGATGAAAACGGTTACGCCGTAACTTTCACTGAAAAACCAAAGCCAGGCGAGGAGCGCTCTAACTATATTAACGCGGGCGTCTATGTCTTTGACCCGGGCGTGCTTGAGCTTATCCCGTCGGGGCGCGTAGTTTCGGTTGAAAAGGAAATCTTCCCCATGCTGCTTAAAAAAGGCTTTAAAATAGCCGTTTACCGTAAAGACAGCTACTGGCTCGACATAGGCACACCGGAAAAATATATGAAGGCACACCGCGACATTTTCAGCGGGCACTGCCTTGTAGATGAAAATGATTTCACAAAAAACGGCATCTACGGCTTTTCAAACGTAAAGATGCATGAAACGACAAAAGTCGTGGGGCCCGTATGGTTCGGCAAAAACGTGCGGCTCGGCGCGCACGTCACGGTAGGACCTAACGCCGTGATAGGCGACGGCTTCCAGACAGGCAGGGGATGCAATATCCGCGACAGCGTTATTTGGAGCGGCGTTTCCATCGGGAGCGGCGTAAACATACTGCACTCCATAGTCACGTCCGGATGCAGCATAGGCACAGGTGTACAGTGCCTAAACACCGTGTACTCCCACGAGAGCAAGCTCCACTTCGCCGTTTAAGTTTAAACCGTATAAAATGCCCGGTTTACCGCCGCGGCAAAATAAATTCAAATGAAAGGACTGTAAAATTTTGGAACGTACAAAGCCTGCCAAAATATCGTTTTTAAGCACGTACCCGCCGCGCTCATGCGGCATAGCAACATTTACGCAGGACTTAGTGCGCGAGCTGGCAAAGACCGGCACCGTAGAGCCGCGCATAGCCGCCATAAACGACGACAGTTACGATTACCCGCCTGAAGTCGAGCTTACCCTTAACCAAAACGAAGCGCCTTCTTACGTGGAAGCGGCGGAAAAAATAAATTTATCAGGCGCAAAGGCTTTAATGGTGGAACACGAATACGGCATTTACGGCGGCGAATGGGGCGAAGACGTGCTGAAACTGACGCACAGGCTCCAGATACCCTACTTCGTCACGCTGCATACGGTTCTGCAAAACCCGGACGGCAAGCAGCGCTCCATTTTAAGCGAGCTTGCCGCTAAAAGCGCCAAAGTCATAACCATGGCCGAAAACACCGTAGGTACGCTCAAGAGCATATACGGCATAGACTCCGGCAAAGTCGCCGTCATACCCCACGGCGTACCGGAATTTCCGCGCAGGGAAAGGGACTCGCTCAAAAAAGACTTCGGCTGCGAAGGCCGGTTCGTCGTAAGCACCTTCGGCCTTTTAAGCCCAGGCAAAGGCCTTGAGTACGGTATTGATGCCATAGCGAAAACCGCTGTAAAATACCCGGATATTTTATATTTCATATTAGGTAAAACACATCCGGTAATAAAGCGCAGCAACGGCGAAGAGTACCGCGAAAGGCTTGAAAAAAGGGTAAAGGACCTCGGCATAGAAAATAACGTGCGCTTTGTCAACAAGTACCTCACTAAAGAAGAGATAGTCGACTACCTGCAGCTTTCAGACGTTTACATGACGCCTTACCTCGGGCGCGAGCAGGCTGTAAGCGGCACACTCGCATACGCGGCGGGGTACGGGCGCGTCATCGTTTCAACCCCTTATATTTACGCGCGCGAAATGTTAGGCGGCGGCCGCGGCCTGCTCGCCGACTTCTGCAGCGGGGATTCGCTTGCGGAAAAAATAGCCTTTATCATCGGGCATCCTGATGAAAAACGCGAAATGGAGCGCAAAATGTCGGAGTTCGGCAAACCTATGATGTGGAGCCGTGTCGCGCAAAAATACGTAAATGTTTTAAGCAGCGCCCTCCATTGTGAATAAGGAGGCATAATTTATGGGTATTGATTTGGACGACCGGTATATTTTTGACATAACGGACGATACCGGCATGTTCCAGCATGCCGTTTCGGGCATACCAGACCCGTCCGAGGGCTACACAACCGACGACAACGCGCGCGCCCTCATTGCGGCCGAAATGCTTTACATACGGTCGCCTGAAAAGAAATATGCGGACCTCATGCGTAAGTACATGGGGTTCATGCTTTATGCGCAAAAAGACCGGTGGTTCAGGAATTTCATGGGGTACGACAGGCGTTTCCTCGAAAAAAGGGGTTCCGAAGACTGCTTCGGCCGCTGTATATGCGCGCTCGGCTTTACAATGGCGCAAAACGGGCTGCCGCAGTCCGTTTACGACTGTGCCGGAAAGCTGCTGAGGCATACTTACAGCAGCTGCTCAAGCCTTTCATACTTAAAAGGGAAGGCTTACGCCGCCATCGGCCTTGCGCTGTGGGGCTGTGCCGATGCGCACCCCGCCGCAGACATGCTCGGCGGTTCGCTGGTAGATGCCTACACGCAGCATGACAGCGAAAGCTGGCACTGGTTCAAAGACAAAGTCACTTACTGCAGCGCCGTGCTGCCGCTGGCTTTGTTTATGCTGCATGAAAAAACAGGGAAAAAAGAATACCTTAAAGTAGGCTTGGAAAGCCTCTGCTTCCTTTTAAAATGGACTATGGCGGACGGGTACTTCAAACCGGTCGGCTGCAGCGGATGGTTTGAAAAAGGGGGGGAACCTGCGGAGTACGACGGCCAGCCCGTAGAGCCGTGCGGCATGATGCTCGCGTGCCTTAAGGCATATGCCCTGACAGGCAAAAGTGAATACAGGGACTTCGCCAAAAAAGCGTTCATGTGGTACCACGGCCAAAACATAGCCGGCATAAACATGATAGACTCCGAAACAGGCGGATGCCGCGACGGGATACTAAAAAGCGGCGTAAATAAAAACGAGGGCGCCGAAAGCATTGTCTGCTACATTATTTCATCTATAGCGGCGGAAAACGCTTCACTTTTCGATTAATATAAAATCCTCGCATTATTGACATACGCAATACGGCTAACGTATACTTATATATAATAAAATAAAATGTCATATAAAATTTCCGCGTTATATGCGGCCCGTAAAGGAATGAATTAGCTTGAACGTGACGGCAGGCGATATGCGGTTTATAAGGGACGCCCTCCCTTTTTGGCAAAAGCTGACCGATGGGGAAAGGCGCCTCGTCGAAAATTCACTTATGGCCCGCGGGTACTCTGCCGGTGATGTCATACACAACGGTTCGGGCGACTGCTTCGGCCTTTTCGTCATAAAAAGCGGGCAGGTGCGGGCCTACATAACCTCCGAAAGCGGTAAAGAAATAACGCTTTACAGGCTTTTTGACCGCGATATATGCATTTTTTCCGCATCCTGCATAATGAAAAACATACAGTTTGACGTTTACATCGAAGCAATGAGTGAAACCGAAACCTTACTTATCCCAACGCCCGTTTTTAAAGAGCTTAACGAAAGTTCCAAGGCCGTGACGGATTTTACGGCGCAGCTCATAGCGTCGCGTTTTTCCGACGTTATGTGGCTTTTGGAGCGCACCCTTTTCACAAGCTTTGACAAGCGGCTCGCCGCCTTTCTCACCGAGCAGTGCGGCATAAACGGCGGTAATACGGTAAATATGACGCACGAGGCGATAGCTTCAGACCTCGGTACCGCACGCGAAGT
>ENA-UOOE01001446-UOOE01001446.1-fermentation-metagenome-genome-assembly--contig:-NODE-1446-length-20037-cov-3.884746_pt1 | contig 20037 bp, 23 predicted proteins | sample MGYA00245776_ERZ724021 | MGnify/ENA primary metagenome ERZ724021 (study PRJEB28704, sample SAMN03018321) | fermentation metagenome | biome: anthropogenic terrestrial biome; feature: soil; material... | reverse complement strand
TCAGCTTGTATGGCAGCAATCATGTCAATCAGTTTATTAACAGGTGTACCAGTTTATGCACAAGAAAAGAATATACCTGCAGTTAAAAGTAATAGCATACAGCAAGAAGATTATATACAATATATTGTATATAATCTTCTTGCTGTATGCTATTACTTTTAACTGCAGGTATATTCTTTTCTTGTGCATAAACTGGTACACCTGTTAATAAACTGATTGACATGATTGCTGCCATACAAGCTGATGCTTTTATCCTTGAAGCTCTCTTATATCCCGCCCAGTATTTTCGATAAAAAAGCACATTTCCTTTAGCCTGCTATAGGTTCTGTAATCATATCTTTCCACAATTTTATTTATACTCATGTTGGTGGTTATAATAAGAGGAAGCCTAGAGTTATTTCCCTTCTCCACTATTTGATATATGATAGCTCTTGTCCATTTATTATCTTTTTCTGCAATTATATGCATTTTATTGGGATTAATGTTACAATTGTTATATAATCTATTTACAATATATTTCACATTTGTAGATATAAACAGTATTAGTTAAAACCTGTACTTAATAAGGGGGTAAAAATGTCTGAATACAATTTTTCCAACAAAGAGCTTTTTATATTTTTTATGGTAACCTTTGGTTTGACCATAGGTATGGGTATTGTTATGGGGTTTGCATACACTAAATATCCAGTGGATTCTTTTACCTTAACACAGATGTATTATCCATCTATAGGTGTGATGACAGCTTTATTGTTAAACAAAGAAAGACGCAAAAACCTTCCCATGAAATTTTATGGAGTTTATTTGTTTTTTACCATTACATCAATTTTAGTTCTTTTAATAGATATATTTGTACTTAATAAAGATCCAAATGCATATATGCTAATGTTGTGGGTTGTAGGGAGCATTATCTTATCTCTTGTATATTTTATAGATAAAAAAGAGAAAATATATCATTCCGGATTGGGACTTGATAAAAATGTGAAATCATCTATTGGTTATACTTTGTTATTTGTTGTTCTATGTATATGTGAGAGCTTTTTAAGTGCACTTATCTCGGGAAATAGTAAAAAATTTATTGATGCTTTCATAAGCACAGAAAAATCGAATAGCGTATTTCACTTTCCGAGTATGTGTATTGCATTTTTAGGAGAAGAATATGGCTGGAGATATTTCCTTCAACCTGCCCTTCAACAAAGACTGGGTAAACGAAAGGGTGTAATTCTTTTGGGGATTATATGGGGAATATGGCATTTGCCAATAAATTTATTTTATTATAGTCCAGCAACGCCTTTTTACTCTGTTTTAAATCAATTGATTGTCTGTATTGGCTATGCCATATTCTTTGGATTTGTCTATATGAAAACGGAAAACATATGGGCTGTTACTGTAATCCATTTCGCAAACAATGGAATTGTTCCTACCCTTAACAGTGCTGCAGGAGTTAATGTTATCCTTAGCGGGAAATTAGTATTAGCAAACTTAATTTGTTTCTGTGTAATCTATTTGCCTTTCATATTTACTAAAGAATATAGTGAAACAGAAAAAAATACTTTTACTATTCACTCATAGATCTGTGCTCTTTGCCCTATACTCTATATCATCTCTATATTCCAAAATATCACCCGGTTGGCATTGTAGTATTTTGCATAATGCATCAAGAGTTGTAAATCTAAAAGCTTTTGCCTTTTGATTTTTAAAGTTAGAAACATTAGCCATAGTCATACCAAGCTTTTGGGATAATTCTGTTAGTGGCATTTTTCTTTTTGCCATCATAACATCTAAATTTACAACTATCATACTTGTCCCTCCAATTAAAAAGTAAGATCCATTTCTTCTTTTATCTCAGCAGCTTTTCTAAAAATATTTGACATAACTAAGGAAAGAAATCCCGCTGTTATAGCAACAAAGGGGATAACTATCATAGGAATAATTGTTCCTGCATACAGAAAAAAGTCCTGTACAAAATATAAGAATAACTCTGCTAATATAAAAATTATAACTTCACTAAATGCACATATTGCCATCCCTTTGAACTCCTCAGCAATTTTAGGTGAAAAGGAATTCCCTTCGGTAAGTAACTTACATATGGATTTTAATTTAAACAGCGGCACAACATAAGGAGCAGCACAAGCATATATACACCAACATTTTAATGATTACAATAAATATTTATCATTATTCTTTATATTTTTATCGTTCTTACAACATTTTTTATGAATATAATTTTCGTATCCTTCAGTTCTAAAAATTTCTTGGTCTTGATATAGAAGTCAAAAGCAAAGAAAAAAGTGCCTCATCCTGCAAAGATTAGCACTTCTTCCTTAACAAATTTACTTAATTAAATTCATCCAATAGCCCTAAAACAAAATAAGCACTCTGTGAAAGCAACTAGCACCAAATCAAAGATTTGGGTTATCTGCTTTTGTTCTAAGACTTGGCTTAGTGTTGACGCACTAAGCTTTTCTTATTTATATTATATCAATTTATCAATCATGATATTATGCACCTTTCACATTTATAAACCGCCATAAGTTGTGCAGCTACCTAATAATTTGTTATTAAATATTCTCTACAAACTGAATTTTTAATCCATTTGGATCTAATACATAGAAAAACTTGGTATGTGGATTAGGTTGAAATGGTCCACTATGGATGTCTATGCCCTTTTCTTTAACTAAAGCCATCATTTCATCTAATGAATTCACTTCAAATCCCAGTGAAATATCTTGCCCAAAATTTACTTCATTAGAAGCTTCATTGCATACAAGTTCAATCTTTGTTTCTCCATCTCCTAAAAATGTAATTTCTACCCCTGGCCCTGCTTTGAATCTTCTATCCACCTGAAGCCCAATTATTTCTTTATAAAACTTTAAAGATTCCTCCATATTTTTAACCATTAATGTACTCCAGCAAAATTTCATAATCTAGTTCCCCCTATTCTATAAATTCTCAAAAAATAATACTATAATAACATTATAATCCACCCTTGGTAGCACATCAATTACTATTCCTCCACTATGTTATTTACTATCTTCTCTGCCAATGGAATAAATATATTAGCCAATGGCACAGAGATGGCTGTACCCAACAATGCAGATTTTAAAAATGCTATAAAAAAGCCCTCTCTAAATCCATAATTTATTAATACCATAAAAAAGGCAATGGGTATAGATATAAATGCAGCAGCAAGACATGAAAAGACAACTCCCCTATACTTCTTATTTATTTTCACAAATATCATCCCCCTCATTAATCTTCTCTATTAATATCTATTCAGTGCCTTTGCTTGTTATAACGACCACTATCACAGGAGAAATTTTTACGCTAAATGCAAGTTAAAATAAAACACTCCTCATTTATCAATAATATATTCACCTTAGAATAGATTTTGCTTATCTTTTTATTGCATTTAATCTAATTTTAATCTTCTACAAGTACAATAATGAATGTTAGTATAAAGTTGCCGAAGTGAAAATGAGTTAATTAAGGGTTTAAAAATTGTTCAAGCAGATATAATGTATTATGAAATAATATCATTCCAGTTGTTACTAGAGGTGAAAAAACTGGATTATATAACATAGGCATATGTAGTTAAATGCTTTTGAGATTGACCTCTTACAATAATACTTTCAAAATGTTACAATATAAAAGATGCATAGCAAAAAGTTAAGAAGCTAGATATTTAATAATCATTGAATGCAAGATAAGGAATACAAGGAGGAAAATGCTAAATTGGATAAGATTCTTTTTATATCATCTAACTATACTGGAAATGGTCATAAAAGTATAATTCAGTCCTTATATAATCAATTTGAAAAATTAAACCAAGGGATATCCATTGAAGAGGTAGATGCTTTTTTACTTGGTGGTGTTTTTACAAAAACATTGTCCAAGCTTTATAATAAAGTGGCAGTCTTTGCTCCTCGTTTATGGGGGGCTTTATATAAATTAGGGAATAAAATTCCCAGCCTTATTAATTCTTTCATAGAAAGTACCATAAAAAAGAATTTTCTTAAGCTAATACAAGAAAGCAAACCAAACTTAATTGTCACTGTTCATCCAGCTTTCATAGGATCTATTATTAATATTCTCGAAAAAAATGGTTTAAATATACCTGTTATAGTAATAGTAGCGGATTTGGACAATATCTCCCATCTTTGGGCTGATAAACGTTCATTATATACTCTATGCCCGTCAAAAGAATCCTATAATAGCTTAGTTGAGCTAGGAATTCCTAAAGATAGGTTGAGGATTTTTGGGTTTCCAACAAGGGATATATTCAACCATGTAAGTGCTGAAAATGTCCATATACCAATAGCTTGTACCGTTGATAATAGCAGACTTAATTTTTTCATTATGAATGGCAGTCAAGGTGGAAGTTTTTCAAAACAAATATCTGAAAGCCTTTTAGAAAACTTTAATTGTAATGTGGTAATTTTAGTTGGAAAGAATACTAGGCTTAAGAAATCCCTTGAGAGCTATTTGAAACCTAAATACCCTGACAGGATAACAGTTTACGGATTTACTGATAAAGTTAACTACTATATGATGAATTCCGACATACTTCTAATAAGAGCTAGTCCTAACGTACTTATGGAAGCTATAAATTTGTGCAAACCAATAATAATAACAGGCTCCTTTACAGGACAAGAAGAAAAAAACCCTCAGTTTGTTACACGTAACAATCTAGGAGTTGAGTGTGAGGATATAAATAAGCTGCCGCAAGTTGTAAGGGAACTTATTGATAATAATGGAAAAATGCTTAAAGAAATAAGAGAAAGTCAATTAAAATTTAGACAGCCTAATGCAGCAAGTGATATAGTTAAATTTATTGTAAGTGTTTTGCAAAATATCAAAAACAAAAGGGATTAAACTTCTGTCCCTTTATGTTTCATAATTGATATTATTCTAGGTCTATTATATCTTTGAATTATTATAAAAGGAAAATTTAATATGATGGCTAAAAACAGCATAGAAATAAATGCTGTAATGCCATCAAATATTAAAAATATAACTGTAGAAAAAATAATAGACCAGTGTGTAAATTCAGCTTTGCATGACTCCATTAAATATTTCGCTATAAATTCACCCTGGAATTCCTTTATAAATTTTTTAGGAAATATAGATTTAATAAAATCAGCTAATTCTGGAAGTTTCTTTTTCCATGCCCTCACTTTAAATTTATCTTGATAAAACTCTCCGCCCTTTTCCCAATTTCTTTCCTTGTACATCCAGCTATTATATCGATAATACCGTTCAGGCAATTTTGTTGATACAAATGTTAATATCATCGAAATAAAAAGGAATACTCCCGTGTAAATTGCAAACTTTCTTAAAAAAGATGATTTAGATATTATTCTCATAGTATGCCCTCCAATACAAAATCATATTTCCGACGAAGCTTATCTTTGCTAAATTATATTTTCAATGTCTTCTTAAAATTATCCAACAGCACGAGGCTATGACCAAAATTGATAAATTCTGAACTGTAGAAATGCTCTTATGAAAAATAAAATAGGAACAAATTAAAGGATAAATTATTGTAAGAGACATTTGAACAGGTACAATATGTATTATATCACCAAATTTATATGCAACTTGTAGAAATGCCCCTGAAATAAATCCAACAATAATATATTCATATATATAAGCAGATCTAAAAATTCCGGCAAATGAACCTCTTCCAGTATTAACACTTACATTTAATATAACATATGCAACTCCGCCAGTAAGTCCGGATATAGATGAAAATAAAACGGCCTTTATCTTATTCGTCAATTTTTTTAAAAAAACTGGTATTAACAATAAAAATGGAGACAAGGTCAATGCATAAAAGGCTGTTTTATCAACGTATGTAATAGTTTTCCTTTGCTGAGCAGCACAGATTACATATAGGCAGACAATAATAATTATTGCAAATAGTATATCTGATTTGTAAAGCTCCTCTTTTAAAAAAATGTGTGACAGAATAATAACAAATACTATACCTAAGCCTGAAATTGCTGAAATCACTTCAGGAGCCAGTCCTTTAGAGGCAATTGCTGTTGGAAAAACAGAAATATTATAGGCCAATATAAGCCCTATAACCCATATTATTAAGTCAGAGGAAATCTTCATATTTTTTATATTTTTCAAATTAATTAGTTCTTTAAAATTTATGCCGCTTGTACCTTTTTTTTGCAGCAATATGCCTATAGAATGTAAAAGTATTCCCATAATTGCCAATATGACACTCCATAAATTAGTCATTTCATAATACCTCGAATAAACATTATTTAATTTTTTTAAAGCTATTTACATTACCTTGTAGATACTTTATTATATAACATAAATATTAAAATTATATTAATTTTTAAAATTTTAAAAAAGCACATATACCTTTCCCAACTTACAGGAATTAGATACATGTGCTTTTCATTATTATTTTTCTAAAATTACTTCATTGATTCTATAATGCTATTAGCAAGGGATTCCATTGAATCTACATCTTGTTCTTTCATGCTGGAGTTCACTGATATCTCGTTGTCTAAAACAGTTATGTCTTTCATTTCATTTAAAAGTTCACGCATCAATTTATCAGATTGAGGAGCCCATGAACCATTTTCTATAAGACCAAAAGTACGTTTTTGAACATTTAATGCCTTCATATCCATAATGTAATTTAGCATTGGTGGATAAATCTTTAAGTTATAAGTTACAGAAGCAAGAACCACATGACTATATTTAAATGTTTCAGAAATCAAATAGGACACATGAGTTTTTGAAACATCATACATAACTATATTAGTCATTCCTTTTTTAGCTAATCTTGTTGCCAAGTCGTTAGCAGCGGCTTCTGTGTTGCCGTACATTGTTCCATAAACAATCATTACACCCTTTTCTTCAGGTTCATAACGGCTCCATTTATCGTACTTACCTAACAAGTACCCAAAATTATTACGCCATACCAATCCATGTAAAGGACATATAATCTTGATATCTATAGTACTTGCCTTCTTCAAAAGAGCTTGAACATGTGGACCATACTTACCTACAATGTTTGTATAATATCTTCTAGCCTCATCAATCCAATCTCTATCAAAATTTACTTCATCATTAAATAGTTTACCATCCAAAGAGCGGAAAGAACCAAAGGCATCAGCAGAGAATAGTACACCATCAGTAGCATCATATGTCACCATAGCTTCTGGCCAATGTACCATTGGTGCAGATACAAACACAACATTATGCTTTCCAAATGACATAGTGTCGCCTTCTTTTACTTTCATTACCTTACCATCAATATGGAAACCAAATTGATTCATAAACATGAAAGCTTTTTCAGTGCATATAATCTTTACATCTGGATAACGAAGAATAATCTCTTCAATGCATGCCGCATGATCTGGTTCCATATGGTTTATTACCATGTAATCTAAAGGTCTGTCCCCTAAAACCGCTTGAATATTCTCAAGAAACTGACGGCAAATTGACCAGTCCACTGTATCAAAAAGTACTGTCTTTTTATCTAAAAGTAGATAAGAATTATATGAAACGCCTTTTTCAATAGGATGAATATTTTCAAATAGGGCAAGGCGGCGATCATTGCCACCAACCCAATAAAGATCCTCAGTTATATTTCTAACACAATACATATTTAATCCTCCTTCATACCAAAACACATTATTCCATTTATTTAATCATGTAAATTATACTTCTATAAATTCATCTTTTCCTTCACCGCAAGCTGGACAAGTCCACTCTTCAGGTAAATTTTCAAATAGTGTACCTGGCATTATTTCGCCTTCTGGATCACCTACGCTAGGGTCATATTCATAACCGCATCCGTTACATACATGATACTTCCAAGTTGGAGCAGCTTTCTTTGGAATTGCTCTTTTCATCTTCTTCATTGGTGGTGCTTCCTTCTTTGCTTCTCCATTATCTAAAGCAGCAGTAAGTAGTGGCAATATCTCCATCAAATCTCCAACAATACCATAGTCCGCATTTTTAAAGATTTTAGCATTAGGATTTATATTTATAGCAACAATTGTGGAGGCATCCTTTATGCCTTTCAAATGCTGACTCGCACCTGAAATACCACAGGCAATATAAAGATTTCCTTTGAACTTTTGACCAGACATACCAACATAACGATTTAGTGGTACATATTTAAGTGTTTCAGCTACTGGACGAGAAGAGCCTATGGCTGCACCAGCTTGTACTGCTAAATCTTTTATAAGCTTCATATTTTTCTTTTCTCCTATGCCTATACCTGCACTAACTACCCTTTCAGCTTTACCAATAGGAGTATCCAAAGGAATTCCAACTGTAAAATCATAGCCATCTTCCTTAAGAGCTTTTACTAGAGCATTAACTCTTTCTTCAGGAGTTCCTTCCTTAAAAATAACTTTCTTACGATAACCTGTAGCAGGTTCTCTCTTAGAAGTTTTACCTGTGTGCTCTTCCTTAGGCATTTTTCCTATAATGTTAGAAGCTATAACCACACGCTGAATCTCATTAGTTCCTTCATATATTGTACAAATCTTAGCATCCCTATAAGCACGTTCAACTTCCATACCCTTCATATAACCGCTTCCGCCAAATATTTGTAAAGCGTCATTTACAATCTCAAGGCAAACATCGGAAGTATATTGTTTAGCCATAGCGGCTTCCATACTATAATGCTCATGATTTTCTTTTAGCTCTGCTGCACTATAAACTAGTAATCTTGCTGCTCTAAGTTTTGTAGCCATATCAGCCAACTTAAATGCTATAGTCTGCTGCTGACAAATAGGCTTGCCAAACTGAATTCTTTCTTTTGAATACTCTAGTGCATGTTCATAAGCACCCTGTGCTATACCAAGAGCCTGAGATGCAATACCAATACGGCCGCCATCTAATGTGGACATAGCAATTTTGAAGCCTTCTCCTTCTTTACCTAATAGATTTTCTTTAGGTACTTTTACATTATTGAAAACCAGTTCTCCAGTTGCAGAAGAACGAATACCCAGCTTATCGTAATGTTTACCAAAGCTAAAGCCTTCAGAGTCCTTCTCCACAATAAATGCACTGATACCACGAGTACCTATATCAGGTGTAGTAACTGCAAAAATAATGTAAATATCAGCCTCACCTGCGTTTGTTATGAAAATCTTTTCTCCATTTAAAATGTAGTGATCTCCTTCTAACACGGCAGTGGTCTCAGTACCAGCAGCGTCACTACCGGCATTTTCTTCAGTAAGACCAAATGCTCCAAGTTTCTCTCCCTTTGCCAGTGGAACCAAGTATTTTTGCTTCTGCTCCTCAGTTCCATAGGCAGCAATTGGATATGTACCCAAGGATGTATGAGCGGAAAGGATTACCCCTGTACCACCATCAACTCTTGATAATTCCTCAACGGCAATTGCATAGCTTAATACATCCAGACCTGCTCCACCGTATTCTTTGGGATATGGGATTCCCATCATGCCCATATCAGCTAACTTATGAATTGCTTCCGAAGGGAATTTATTTTCCTGATCCAACATAAATGCAATAGGTTTTACTTCCTCTTCAGCAAATTCTCTAATTTTTGTTCTCAAATTTTCATGTTGCTCTGTAGTCTTAAAAAACATAAATACACCTCCGATTTATCTAATATATTTCATTGCATAAAGCATATTTTGAAACATCTTATTTAAATGTATACTTAATTCGTATATTTTTATTGTATACCTAAACAACATATTTTTCAACCCCAATTGAAACTTTTTTTATCATGATTACCAACTAAATAAGTTAAGTTATTTATAAACATTTCAATACTGAAGTAAACACATCTTATTTAATTTCACATATGATATAAAGAAACAAAGACAATATAAATATTTTATTACATTACTGATGGTAAATATGTTTCTGATTAGCTATATAATATGGAGGTCAATGTTATGAAAAATGAAGTAAGTCTATGTATGATTGTAAAAAATGAAGAATACTATTTGCCAAGATGCTTAAGTAGTGTTAACAACATTGTAGACGAAGTCATTATTGTTGATACAGGTTCTACAGATAAGACTGTAGAAATTGCAAAAAGCTTTGGCGCTAAAGTTTACTTTTTCCCTTGGAATAATAATTTTAGTGAAGCGAGAAATGAATCATTAAAATATGCATCTAAAGAGTGGATATTGATTTTAGATGCGGATGATGAATTATACACTGAAGATCAAAAAAATTTAATAGCCTTATTAAATAGGCAGTTAGACGAAAATGCAATTTATAATTTAGTAAAAATTCACCACTATGGTTATATGAATAAAGGTATAGAGTCTAAAGATAAAAGAAATAGAACTATTACTCTCCTAAAGGAACAAATAAAAAAAGATCCAGATAATTATTTTGCCTACTTCAATCTAGGCACTGAATACGCTGGATTAAATGATACAAAAAAGGCTTTAGATTATTATTATAAATCTTATGAAAAGTTTGATCCTCTTAATGGATATAGTTTTTTGCTAATACTACGAATAGTTAAGTAAAAATACACCTTTAGAAGATTTCAAAAAAATTATGGAGGAGTTTCTTTCTAATTCTTCTAAGGCTAATTTAATACTTATAGATTTATTTTATAGTGAAGGCTATTACGAAACTGCATTAGATTACATTAAAAAATATGAACAAACTTCAGTGATTACAGAAGATCTAGTTCTGCTGAAAGCTAAATGTCTTGTAATGACCGGTGGCTTTAATGAATGTCTAGCTATAAATAATATAGATAAAAAAAGTTCCTCCTATTTAAATGGTTGTATAGGTGCTAAAATAATCAATCAGTGGGTATATCATAAACTCTTTACTACTATCATTATAAAAATTATTTGTCTTGAATAATACAAGCTCTGCACTGGAAATAACAACATTACTTGGTATTGAAGAAATATCAAAGAACAAATAACTGACGTAAATAAATCCTCCATCTCCACCTACAATTATAATATCTTCATTTATATTTCCATTTGACTGTTTATTTGTTACTGTAAGACTTTTGATTGCGGGAATTAGTATACTTTGCAAATCTACCACCCCTTTTTAGGGCTTAATCTGAAGCATGGAGTCAATTATGGTTCCATGCATTTTTTAAAGAATTAGTGTTAATCCTCTGAAACATATGACCATGCTGGTACTACGGTAACAGTGTCTGAACCCAAAAGCTTTGGTACAATTGCCAAAGTATAAGAGGTGTTAACAGCTAAAGCTGTATCACCTGCACTATTATCATAAGCTATTACCTTATAAAATGAACGATTTCTAGTTGGAGTAGAAGCGTTAGTAACATTAAGTGTAATTATTAAATACCCAATGCTATTTGTAGCAACAGTTCCTGTAACATCGACAGGACGAGCTGTAGCAGATTGAGGGGTATCAAAATCAAGTGTTGCAGCCATAGGATTTCGCCTCCATAAATTTTTAGGGCTTCTAATCCTACTATAATATATGAGCTTGTACATATAGTGTGCTATTATTTAAATAATATATTGATGCATACAAAAAGAGCCTAAATATTAGGCTCTTTGAACTGGCACATAACTCAATTTATTATCTTTTTTTACAATTTTATATATTTGGGATACTTTAATATTATTGTTCTTTACTATATCTATTACGGTTCTCGTATCCTCTATGTGAAAAATTATTGATTGACTGCAGCCTCTTGAAAGCCCACAAGGAGTAGAAATAAGCTTTACATTACACCCTGATTTTTCAAGCTCATTATATAACAACATTGCTTGGTTATATGAACTGAATACCATTAAAAACTGATTTTCATAAACTTCCACAAAATTCATCTCCAATTTTAATTCATAAATTACATACCACATTATATATTATTCAGTAAAGCTGTTATATGCTATTCTTAGTCCTAAAAAATTAGCGTTCATTTAAGGATAATATATTTTTTAGTGAAGAAACAATTTTACTAAACAATCTCTTTAAATTTAAAATGTAGCTTTTCTTTTTTTTCATATTCTTCACTTCCTGCCTTAGCAATTCCAGCTCTTCTTCTTTTTCTACATATAAAGCTTCAAGTTCATTCAATCTTTTTTCCTTAATTATAAGACTATCCTGAAGAAAACTTATTCCTTCATTTAACTGGTTTTTATTTTCATTAAAGTTTGCCATGCTGTTATTTATAGTTTTAAGTTTATTTTCACAATATTGTAGTTTAATTTTTTGTTCTTCCACCATTTGTTTGAGCTTAACAATTAAAATATCCTTTTCTTCTAAATCTTTATCACTTTTATAAGACTTGTTAATTAAATATTTAGTATAGAATAGATACTTATTACTTTTATTACTGCTATGGACAATTCCACAAATATTATCCACCACCAAACATTCTATATTATTATTATCTACAACAAAAATTTCCCCTATATACATATTTCTTTTATTTTCTTGAAAATTTGATATATATGTTGCTTTAAATATACTTGATGTTTCTATTAATTCAGCCTGGGGAGGAATGCTAAAAACTTCTCCATGGTCAATAGATACGGTACTGTAAATTTGATTATTTTGCATCCACAAGCACCAAATATGTTTATTTATTATAAAAAAAGCACATGAAATAATATTATGACCACTCCAGATATTATTACGATTATGGTGTAATGGATTACCCCTACAATAGGTAATGGAATAAATGCTTTCTTCATCCTTTTTTATATAAAGTGAATGTATTTTGTTCTCAATTGCCAATAAAGAATATTCTACAAATGGCAAAGAACAATCATCAATAACATAAAATTCAGACCAGCTTTTAGCATCAGCACTTAGCAGCCTATATCCAAGTTCATGATTATTTTTATATTTTTGATACATAATGTACAAAACATTTTCACTAGAAACATGTAAGTAAAAAGGAATATCATAATGGAAGTAAATATCATCTATTAAACTTGGTGAAGATAAATTACCTGTTCCATCAATAGTTTGAAAAACTATAGTTATTTTATTACTACCTTTGTGGTAAATACTATAAAATAAGAATAATCTATTTTTGTACAAAACAGTTCTAAAATAAATATTAAAGATATCTTCTTTACAATTATGCATAAGATAATATGCCTTCCAGTTTATATGGTTAAAAATGTGCAACATTAAGTTTCCATCCAAATCTTCGTATACAACACATATACTATCATTGGGTAAAATTGTTGCTGAGAATTTTTCTTTCGCTTCTTTTATCAATATACTGTAATTGGACCAAATTTCTCCTTTGCAGGTTTTATACACAATACCACGCTCTATATCGTATTTAAAGCTCCATATAGTGCCATCAGATTGCTTTAATATATACATGTTTTGCTCCATAGTTACCATAAACCTACACCCTTTTCACATAATTCTATTTATATAAAGTATGCAAACTATATTGAATGTTATAACTTATATTTTTAATAAAAACTGTAACACTTTTTTTCATAGTATCGTACTATAATATTGGATAATAAATCTCATAATTATATTAGGGGGATGTTATAATTGAAAAATATTCAAGATATTATTAAAGAAATGGAAAATTTCAGCGAACAAGTGGCAACAACAGTAATAGATGAAAATACTAAATTAACTTCAGAAGAAGCAGAAAAAGAACTAAAGTCTTTACTTGGTGATGCACCAACAGTAGCAGACCCAGTATTAGGAACATCTTGTTGTGTAGTTAATGTTCCTAATGGCTTTACTATTCCAGTAACATCCGATGATGATCCAACTGTCCCCGTTACAAACCAAAATATTATTTTTACTACTACCAATTTAGCTTGCTGTGTCAATCCTATTACTGTTACCTGCTCTGCTGCAGATTGTACTACTGGTACATTTCAAATGCCTGCATTTGAAGTAAGGCTTGTAGGATGTATTCCGTTTATAGCCAATGTTTTCCCGATAACAGGACCACTATTGCCTATTAATACAACATGTGAGGCTGTTCCAGGCACTACGAGTATATGCTGCATCAATAATTTCTGCGTAAACAAGCGTATAGGTGTGTTTGCTACTGAAGCAGAAGCTAAAGCACTTTGTAATGATCCAACTCTCCTTACCTGTGCTAATATAACTGCCGGCTTAGTAGCAACGAGATTATCACTTTGTGCTGGTAACGGTCAGGCTGTTCAATTTGCTGTTACATTTAGTTCAGTTTTAGGTAACTGTTAGTAAAAAGTAGCTTCCTATGCTTATAGTACCTTTTGATTTCAGTTCAATATGATGTAATCGCACTAAAAAAGGCTCCTGTATTGATAGTACAGGAACCTATTTTTTTGATTTAATTATATTGTAAAGTTTAGCTATTATATGCTCCTTTTCATCTATTATATCTAGAAGATTCCTTATTCTTTCGTTTGTGTTTTTAGTTAGGGTATCCATTTCCTCCCTTAATTTTGCTATCTTCAATTCATAATAATTATTAGTATCTAGATCTTCATGATTTTTTTTCATATTTTCTATTTTCAACTTCTTTAATTCAATTTTATAGTCTTCGATGCATCTATTTAATTTTTTTATAGTTTTATTGTTATCTTCTAAGTCTAATCGTAACTTATCAATATAAGTATCATTGCCCTCTATAATTCTGTTGTTTGATAACATAGCATATATATAATTTTTTTCTAAAGCAACTGCTGCATTGCTATGGCTGTCTTCTAATTTATCCATACTTAAACTTTCATAACTACAGATTAATTTAGGATTAATTATTTGATAAATGACCTTCAGATAGAAAAAATATATTGAGTTAAGTTTTAAATCCTTATCTTGTGAAAAATTGCTTAAGTATGTTAGTTCCTTCATATTTTCTTCTTTAATGCTTATCCTAAATTCCTTGCTCCAATTTATTAAGTTATCAGATTTTTTATATATTACGCTTGTGCCTGTATTCCATAAATAATAAAAAATATTATTTATGGAAAATATTATAGGCTTTAGGGCATTAGAATTGCTACTGGAAATATTATTGTAACTCCATATAGAATTTAGATTATTAAAATCTTTATATAAAGCATGAGTTTCAGCATTATTATTTATGATTTTATTAAAGTATATTATACCCATACCTTTTGGAGAGATGAGAAATTTTAAGTTATTTATATTTTTAATCAAAATATTGTTCTCAAAATCACTCCATTTTTTGTTACTTGTATTATACCTTATTATGGTATATTGCCCAAAAACACTATTTTTACAGTAAAATATATATATATCTTTTTCATAGAAATCTAAAAAATATGCGCGTGTATATTTTGAATAATCTATTTCTGTTACTTTTTCATTAGTCCATTCATTTGAATTTAAATAGCAATGATATATGTAGTTACATTGTTTAGTTTTATCGTTAGCTGCGAAAAAAATATGCACGCTAGAGTCCATAGATAGTATATTAAGAGAATAAATAAGTATTTCACTTTTTAAGCATGGTATTTCTATTGGGCTAGAATTGCTATTAAAATCAATATACATAAGCTGCCCCTTATTTGTGATGCAAACTATATATATTTTATCGTTTTTATCTATGTACAAAGAATATTCTAAAATATCTTTTATGAAAGTATAGGTATTGGTTTTTTTTAGCCCCTGAAACCTTTCTACCATTAAACTACCGTTATTAATATAAAATCTATATAAATTATCTTTTGAAGTTCTAACTATGTAACTGTTATTACTCATTGAACTTCCCCCAAAAAAATTTTTCCTTATACTATAAAAATATGTATGCAACATAAGTATTATGAAACATATATTTTATATCTGTATGCATTTTTTCGTAAGTCACATATTATAAAGTGTACCAATTCTATAGTTCTGCAAAGGGCATATATCATAAAAAGATATAAAATTTATAAATAATATAGGAGAAATGCAATATGAAAAAAATGTTGCTTGATGAATATCAACAGCCCAATATAAGCTATATTAAATCATCAACTGAAGCTATATCAAAATATCTAAAAAAGAATACTATAGTTGTGTTAGAATCAACAACATATCCAGGGACAACAGAAGAATTTATTAAGCCGATTCTTGAACAAAGTTCAAGTCTTAAATGCGGTAAAGACTTTTATCTAGGTTTTTCCCTAAAGCGTGTTGATCCTGGCAACTTGATTTATAAAACAAAAACACTTCAAAAGTTGTTTGTGCTATTGGAAAAGGTGCTAGAAAATACCTATAGAGATATAAATATAGGGTTAATTAACGAACTTACAATGCTGTGTAATAAAGTGGGTATAAGTATATGTGAATGGTTCTAATATTTTAGTACTGGGAGTTGCATATAAATAAGATATTGATGATTATAGGGAAAGCCTTTAAGGGTATGGAAAGTCTAACCATAGGCACGGTAAGAGCTGCTGATTTGATTATTATTACAACGGGTCATGCCAATGTTGATTACGATTTTGTTCAGGCAAACGCCATAGCTATTTTTGATACAAAAAATGCTATGAAAAATGTACAAAAACGTGAAAATATTGAAATTTTATAGTAAACTAAAAAAGAATAAGATAATGATGCTTTGTAATCATTATCTTATTCTAATATGAAAATAAAATATATATAGAATCCATCATTTTAAAGTTTTATATTAATGAGGACTTTTAGAGCACTATTTTACAATCTATAATTGTAGATATCCTTAATAGCTTTAACAACTGCCTCAATATCCTGGAAACTATTAAAATACCCAGGGCTTATTCTAACGGTACCCTTATTCAGCGTTCCTATTATTCTGTGAATAAGGGGCGCACAGTGATAACCTGTTCTAACAGCTATTCCTTTTTTATTTAGAAGATATCCTACATGAGAGCTGTCCATTCCATCAATATTAATAGAAACAACTGCACTTCTATTTTCTGCATTTAAGGGGCCATATATTTTAATATAGGAAAGCTTCTGAAGCTCCTCCAGCAAATCCTTAGCTAAATCTTCCTCGTGATTTTGGATGTTTTTTCTTCCGACTTTTCTAATAAACTTTAAGCCTTCACAAAGACCAGCAATACCTGGGGTGTTTAAAGTTCCACTCTCAAATCTGTCAGGAAGGAAGTCTGGCTGAATCATAGAATGAGAATTACTGCCTGTTCCTCCTTCCTTAAATGCTTCAAGGATTAATCCCTCTTTAATATAAAGGCCGCCGGTACCTTGTGGACCAAAAAGACCTTTATGACCAGGAAAGGCAATCAAATCAATATTACAATCTTGAACATTTATATCTATAGTACCTGCACTTTGCGAAGCATCTACTATAAATATTATTCCGTAATCCTTTGCAATTTTTCCAATGGCTTTTATGTTTTGCACAGTTCCTAAAACATTTGAAGCATGATTTACTATAATAGCCTTGGTATTTTTTCTTATTTTCTTCTCTAATGCATCAATATCTAAATAGCCATTTTCATCAGTGTCAATAAGAGTATAGCTAATTCCACTTTTACTTAAAGAATTTAAAGGTCTAAGCACGGAGTTATGCTCTATAACTGTACTTATAACATGGTTTCCGCTTTTAAGAACACCCTTTATAGCTATATTAAGCGCCTCAGTTGCATTGCTTGTAAAGACTATATTCAAGGGGTTAGAAATGTTGAACAATTTACAAAGTTCCTGTCTAGTCTCCATAACTTTAGAAGAAGCTTTTATAGCCATATCATGTGAACTTCTTCCAGGATTTGCAGCATAACTTTTCATACAGTTTAAAACTTCGTCATAAACTTCAGTTGGTTTTGGAAAGGTAGTAGCAGCATTATCTAGATAAATCATAAGTACCTCCTAGTATAATTTTATTATTATTCGTTTAGTACCCTATGATTTATCTTATGAAGTAAGTAAATTTTATGCTACAAGGAATTTCCCACAGTGTGTAACCACCCCAGTGGTATTTCCATTTTTTGAAAGGGGTCAGTCCCCTTGCTTCCACTTTTTTACAAGGGTCAGTCCCTCTTATGAGGCGATATTAAACTTTCTAACTAAATTAACTCCGATTATTCCTCCAATAGTTAAGGCCACCATGAATGTCCATCCTGATAAGGAGAAATTACATATTCCTGAATATAAGGCTCCTATGTTACATCCAGCTGAAAGTCTTGCGCCGTATCCCATAAATATTCCACCTATTGCATAGAAAACAATATCTTTAAATTTAAAGCCTCTCTTAAATGAAAAATGTCCTGCTAATAATGGAGATATTAAAGCACCTATAATTATTCCTAAGTTTCTCATTGAACCTGGGTCGTTCATAAACCCTGCATTTATATTCTTCATCTCTTTTGCAAAATAAGGCCATTTTGAAACATCAATTAACCCTATTGATTGATATATCCAAGCTCCCCAGTATGCAAAAGTAGAAGTTACTCCCCAGCTCTTGCCTGTTGAAAGTAATATTACTTCAAACATAACTGATAAAAGCACTGCTCCAGTATAGAAAGACCATCTTTTTATAAAGAACTTGTGATAAGTTTCTTTACTAAAGAACTTGTATTCAGCTGGTTCTTCCAATTCCTTTTCCCACTCTTCATATTCTAATGGAATAAGTGTATTTTCTCTTTTTCTCTTATTTTCATACCATTTTGCAAAAACATAAATTCCTAAGAATCCTAATAATGAAATTACTATGGCTCCCATATAACCAAAAACATCTGGTAAATAAACTCTTGTATTCCAAGAATAAACGAAAGTAGTTTTCCACCAAGCCATATCATGTGCTCCCCATACAGATCCTGTTACAAAGAAGAATAAAACTATTAATGCTCTTCCTTCACCTTCACCTGCATCTGTAAGTGTTCCAGAGGCACATCCTCCACCTAGCATCATACCAATACCAAATATTAATCCACCTAATGTAGCTAAAATACTAACGGGTTCAACATTTTGAGTTCCTGGTATTATCTTAGCTCCCTCTATAGCTTTATAAGCAACCTGAGCACCATTAAGATATGAACCAAAGTGTAACCCTGCTGTCATTATTAATGAGATGGTAAGCAATAACATTAATGCTTTTGTTAAACTTGAATCTCCAGTTACATATAGTTTTCTTATACCTCCTGCAAATCCAAATCTTGATCTTTGCATTAAATATCCAATTGATAGTCCAGTTATTAAAAACAATCCCAATTTAGGGTTCTTTGCAGATTGGGATGATGCAAAAGCAGCCATAGCTATTAAAATTATAAGTCCAATAAATGTTTGTGTCTTATTTATAGTTACTTTTTCAGAGGTTCCCTTTACAGAACCTGATTTAGTTCTAGTTCTTATTTCTGTCTGATTATTCATATTTCTTTCACTTCCCCATTTCTAGTTTTATTTTTTTTGTGCAAGTCTAATCTGTTAGTTAAACTATATTAGACTTGCACTTGGGTTGATATTATCGGAAATTATAATCTGTAACTATTTTTTCTCTTCCTGTTGTCACGTCATTGAAATACTCATAGAATGATATTCCCATAAATCCACCTGAAACATTATAAACATTTTCGTATCCTAAGTGCTTAAGCGCCATTAATGCATTATAGCTTCTTTGAGCACTTCTGCATTGTAGATATACTGGTTCATCCTTAGGTATTTCATTTATTCTTTGTCTTATTTCACTAAGTGGTATGTTTTTAGCTCCAATTATGTGACTTAATTCATACTCTTTTTTTTCTCTTACATCTATTATACAAGCTCCTTTTTTAACTAAGTCTCTAATATCCTTTTCTCTTACTTGTTTGAATTCGCCATGTAATAGGTTAGTAGCAACATATCCTGCAAAATTAACTACATCCTTAGCAGTTCCAAAAGGTGGAGCATAGCATAATTCTAAGTCTCTTAAGTCGTCCACTGTTGCTCCAAATTTAATAGCTGTAGCAATTACATCTACTCTCTTATCTACATTTCCTCTGCCAATTGCTTGAGCACCTAATACTTTTCCTGTCGGCACTTGGAAAATCAACTTAAAGTGAAGTGGTTCACATCCTGGCATTAGACCAACCTTATCTCCTGGAATTACTTTAGCTACTTCATAATTAATATCTAATTTAAGTGCTTTTATCATTTCTT
>ENA-UOOE01001445-UOOE01001445.1-fermentation-metagenome-genome-assembly--contig:-NODE-1445-length-20040-cov-59.971178_pt1 | contig 20040 bp, 18 predicted proteins | sample MGYA00245776_ERZ724021 | MGnify/ENA primary metagenome ERZ724021 (study PRJEB28704, sample SAMN03018321) | fermentation metagenome | biome: anthropogenic terrestrial biome; feature: soil... | reverse complement strand
ATACGGTTCATCCCCATCTTTGATCTCAAAAAATCTTGACAAATTATATGGATCATAATATTTTATTTTATTTGCTTCATAGCCTGAATTTCTTATCGAATTTAAAAAATTTGAAGGATTATAAACAATTAAACTACATTTATTGCCAGTAAATTTTTCTTTTTCTTGAATGTATTTTTTTATGTCATCTAAAGCTTTCGCTTTAAGTCTGAAATGCTTTTGATTATCAGAAGTACTGTATAATTCAAAATCTTCAAAAGTTATAAGTGAAAAACAAGCTACTCCTATTTTTTCTTTAATTTCATTGTTCAATTTAAATTCAATCTTTGGATCTTGAGTAAGGTCTTTGCCGGGTATGGTCCATTCTCGACCATTCTTTGGATCTTTTATAGTAATTGTAGTAATATCTTTTTTTGATTTACCAAATATCTTATCTTCAGAATCATCCCCAATACCTTCACCCTCAATTTTTGTGTAGTACATTAACTTTCCAAAATGAACAGTATCTTTTAGACTACTTTTCAAATACTTATTTTCAGTTACTCTGATCGGTATCACAATATTTCTAATATCACACACACAAATTCTCCATATTTCTTACATAACTAACCTTAATAATTTTAACCTACACTTACTTATCAAAAAAGACTCCTAGCAATAACTAAGAGTCTTTGGCAAACAATTGGCAAACAACCATATTGTTAAACGTAGTTTTTTATTTATTTCAGTTCCTACAAATGCCTTTATATAGCCCTTTCAATTTTAAGTAATATAGCTATATTATTCCCACTCAATTGTGGAAGGTGGTTTACTGGTAATATCATAAACTATTCGGTTAACGTGATCTACTTTGTCTACAATTCTAGTAGAAATCTTTTGCAAAATATCCCACGGAATGCGAGCAAAATCAGCTGTCATCCCATCAATTGATGTTACTGCACGAATGCCGATAGTGTAATCATAGGTTCGACCATCACCCATAACACCAACAGATTTAATACCCGGTAAAACGGTAAAGTATTGCCAAATGCTTTCTTGTAAACCAGCTTTCTTGATTTCATCACGTAAAATTGCGTCACTTTCACGAACAATATGCAATTTATCTTTCGTAACTTCACCTAAGACACGAATACCGAGACCAGGGCCTGGGAATGGTTGCCGCCACACTAAATCATGTGGAATCCCAAGCTTTTCACCAATCTCACGCACCTCATCTTTAAACAATTTACGAAGCGGTTCAATCAACTTAAAGTGCATGTCCTTAGGCAATCCACCAACGTTATGGTGTGACTTAATCGTTCTGGCTGTGTTGGTCCCACTTTCAATTACATCAGTATACAAAGTGCCTTGAGCTAAGAAATCAACGTCTTTAATTTTTTTAGCTTCTTGATTGAAAACTTCAATAAATTCTTTACCGATAATTTTACGTTTCTTCTCAGGATCAGTGACACCTTTTAACTTACTCAAGAAAAGATCCTGAGCATTAACCCGAATAATATTTACACCTAAATCACGATTTAAGGCTTTCATGACATCGTCACCTTCGTTTTTACGAAGCATGCCATGGTCAACAAAGATCGCGGTTAATTGGTTACCAATTGCCTTGTGCAAAAGTGTAGCCGTCACACTGGAATCAACACCACCAGAGAGACCTAAGATAACTTTCTTATCGCCAACTTCATCCCGAATTTGTTCAACCTTCATGTCAATAAAGTCGTCCATCGTCCAGTTATTTTTGGCACCACAAACTTTAAAGGCAAAGTTCTTCAAAATATTCAAACCATATTCGGTATTTCTTACTTCGGTATGGAATTGAACGCCATAGAATTTATTCTTATCATCAGCAATCGCAGAAATTGGACAATACTTACTTGAAGCAACAACCTTAAATCCTTTTGGTACTTTAGTTACTAAATCTCCATGGCTCATCCAAACATATTGTTTGCTAGGTAAGCCTTTAAATAATACACAGTTAGAATCTTCTACTTTAATATCAGCACGGCCATATTCAGAATTTTGTGCTTTTTCTACCTTACCACCTAAGTAGTAAGCTAAAATCTGCATCCCATAACAGACACCCAAAATTGGGATTCCCAACTTGAAAATATCCGGATTAACTTTCAAAGCATTGGGATCATAAACACTATTAGGACCTCCGGAAAAGATAATTCCTTTTGGATTTATTTTCTTAATCTTTTCCATACTTATATTATGAGGTAAAAGTTCGGAATAAATGCCAAAATCACGCAGACGTCGTGTAATCAACTGGTTATATTGACTCCCAAAATCTAAAACGATGATCTTGTCAAAATCATTAATGTTCTTCTTAGCCACTTCGGTACTCCTTCTTTAAACTTTCAAATCATATTAACTTTACCTATAATTCACAATTTGGTCAATTTATTTATACTTTTAACTGATTCATACTACGAATAATATTTGCTTTATTTTCTAATTAATTCGTCTTTTAGATAGTTTTATCTTGTCCCACTTTAAATTTTCTGCTAGAATGCAATTAACATTTAAATATATCTATATATTGTCGTGATAAGGACGGCAGTCTCTACTCAGAACCGTAAATTCTGAACTATAGGTAATCGTAAGTTGCAATAAAATAAAATTTTATGGGGCTTCTTTTACCTTAAATTCAAGGTAGAGGGAGTCCTTATTTTTTTACTCAGGAGGAAAAAGTGAAATTATTAGAAGATCGTATTCGTAAAGATGGCGAAGTTTTACCAGGTGACGTTTTAAAAATTAATTCATTTTTGAACCACCAAGTAGACCCGCAACTCATGATGGAAGTCGGTGAAGAATTTACCCGCCGTTTCAAAGACGCTGGGATAACTAAAGTCCTCACCTGTGAAGCATCCGGAATCGCCCCAGGAGTTATGACGGCTTATCAGTTACATGTTCCCATGGTTTTTGCGAGGAAGAAAAAGCCATCTACTTTAAATGATGCCGTTTATTGGGCTAACGTCTTCTCCTATACCAAAAAAGTTACTAACAAAATTTGTGTTGAAGAAAAGTTCTTAGGTGTAGATGACACGCTTTTAATCCTAGATGATTTTTTGGCTCACGGTGAGGCAGTCAAGGGCATGGTTAATATTGCTAACCAGGCTCACGCTAAAATTGCTGGGATTGCCATCGTAGTTGCCAAAACTTTTCAAGGTGGGAGCAGTTGGGTGAAAGACCACGGCTACCGCTTAGAGTCACTTGCTAACATTGATAGTTTTAAAAATGGTCAAGTACATTTTTTAGGAGAAGAATAAAATGCCCAAGGAAGTTAGCCAGCAAAAAGCCGCTGTTTTAGGATTACAACATTTACTTGCAATGTATTCCGGTGCCGTCGCTGTCCCCCTTTTAATTGGTGGCGCGCTCAAATTCAATTCCACGCAGATGACCTACCTAGTCTCAATTGACATTTTCATGTGTGGGCTCGCAACACTACTGCAATTAATGCGCAACAAATATTTTGGGATCGGTTTACCAGTTGTTTTAGGTTGCGCCATTCAAGCAGTTGCACCATTGGTAATGATTGGTAAAAAATTCTCAATCAACACTATGTATGGTGCCATCATTGTAGCTGGAATTTTTGTTTTTCTGATTGCTGGATTCTTCTCGAAAATCAAAAAATTGTTTCCTCCTGTAGTCACGGGAACCTTGATAACTACTATTGGATTAACTTTAATTCCTGTCGCTTTTCAAAATATGGGTGGTGGAAATAGTGCTGCCAAGAACTTTGGCGATAGCAAAAACTTAATCGTTAGTTTTATAACAATTGCTATTATTATTGCCCTTGAAATTTGGGCTAAAGGATTCTTAAAATCCATTTCTGTTTTAATTGGTTTAATTCTTGGAACTATCATTGCCAGTTTTATGGGATTAGTTTCTTTAAAACCAGTTATTCAAGCTTCATGGTTCCATTTGCCACAATTCTTCTACTTTGGTGTTCCCAAGTTTGAATGGTCTTCATCATTAACGATGATCATTATTGCCTTAGTTTCGATGGTCGAATCCACCGGTGTGTTCTTTGCTACAGGTGACCTGCTTCATAAAAATATTTCTGAAGATGATTTAAAAAGAGGCTATCGGGCTGAAGGCCTCGCTCAAATCTTGGGAGGTTTATTCAATACTTTCCCGTACACTACTTTTTCACAAAATGTTGGCCTACTACAATTATCTGGAATTAAAACCAAACGTCCTATTTATTGGGCAGCAAGTTTATTAATGCTCATGGGTTTACTTCCTAAAGTTGGTGCATTGGTTACCATCATCCCTACTCCCGTTTTAGGTGGAGCCATGCTAGTTATGTTTACTATGATTGCCGTTCAAGGAATAAAAATGTTACTCCAAACTAACCTTAACGATAATCGGAATGTCTTAACCATTGCAATTTCAATTGGCTTAGGTTTAGGCGTTACCATTTATCCTAAAATTTTTCAAAATTTACCACAGACTGTCCAACTCTTTCTTAGTAACGGAATCGTGGTTGCCAGTTTATCGGCCACATTATTGAACCTCTTATTTAAAAAAGGAAGTGGTGAAAAATAAGATTGTAGATTGTAAGCCCTCTAAATCTAATTTGCTTATATGCAAAATCACGCAAAAAAGCGTTATCTATTCCCCTAGATAGCGCTTTTTATGCGGTATTTTCTAACCAATACCTATTGCTTCAATATATAAAATTTACAAAAACATATTTTCTTAATAATACGCAAACACCTAATCAGGTAATTTGCCAATCGTTAATTCTTCGTGATCCGTAATTGTAATCATTCGAATACGATTTTTTCGATCAACTTTATAATAAACTACTAATAAATCACTAAATACATGAAATTCATGATAACCAATCCAAGGTTCTTTTTCTAAAATGCGATCATTATAACCTTCTGGCAATTCTTTGCCATCAGCTAGATTGGCTATAGCATCAATAATGGTTTCACGAGCATCAGCTGTATCTGCATTGGATAAATGAAATAATTTACCGAGATTATCCATTCTCTTAATAAATGGTTTTTCCATTTTTATTTTATATCTCATTTACCCCACCGTTGACGTAGATCATCAATATTTTTAACATCTTCACTAGTATCTTTTACTAAACCATACTCTTCCGCTTTTGCAAGTACCATTGCTTTTTCAACCTCTGCAGGTAATTTATCAACCTTATCTAGGCTATCCATCCGGTTAACTGGATATCTGAAACCTTTATCATGATTAAACTGTGAAATCATCATTTTCACGGCAGAAGAGGCACTAAGCCCTAAAGCATGGGCATTCTTTTCAAGTTCACTTTTTTCTTTATCATCTAATCGAATTCCAAGTTGCGATGTTGGCATAACTACTACCTCCATTTATTATAATCATATTATAACAAATGTCTTCAAATGCTAGCAATAGATAGCATTTGTTAAATATAATAAAGAATTATTCACCTTTAGGTTGCCCGTAATTCTGAAATTTTTTAGTTACGGCAGCCATCTCTTCTTTAGATAAAATCACGGGTTTACCCACAATCGAAGCATAAGTATACAACTTGCACATCAATTCAATATTTCTAGCAATTCCCATAGCAGAATCAATGTCACTGCCAATAGCCAACAAGCCATGATTAGCTAAAAGGATACCCTTATTGTCACCCATAACGCGGTAAGCTTCCTTAGCAATCTCCGGGGAACCATAAATTTTATAATTAGTGCAACGTAATTCATCACCGATATCAGCCATAATGTAATGAAGTGGTGGGATATTAATCCGTAAGCAAGACATTGCCGTCGCAAAATCAGCATGTGCATGAACAACAGAATGAATACCTGCTTTATTTTTATAAAAAATACTGTGTAATTCATATTCACTAGATGGTTTGCGCTTGCCTTCAAGGACATGACCATCCAAATCCATGACAACGACGTCTTCCAACTTAGTTTTGTAATAATCAATCCCACTTGGGCTGATTAACATAATCTTCTTTTCAGGGATATAAATACTTAAATTACCACCAGTCCCCGTAGTGAGATGATTAGTAATCATCTGTTTGCCATATTCAACGATTTGTTTTCGCTCTTTAATGTAATCCATCTTTTGTCCTTTTATTTTTAATAAAAATTCTCTGCGCCTAATTTAGCATAAGCTTGCAAATTATACGGTGAATAAACACCCTTATCGGTCACAATCGCCCCTATTAATTCTGGTGGCGTAACATCAAATGCTGGATAAACGGAGTGCACACCCTGCATCGCTACTCTTTGACCGTTAAACTGTAAAGCTTGTGCCGGATCGCGATATTCAATTTTAATCGCGTCTTTATTCGCTTTATCTTGATCAGGAATTCCAGTTACAAAATAAGGAACCCCAACGCGGTTAGCTAAAATAGCGATTTGCTTAGTACCGATTTTATTAGCAATATGGCCATCCATAGCGATGGTATCAGCAGCAGAAGTATAAAAATCAATGTCTCCACGTTCCAAAACAAAATTAGTCATATTATCAGTTACAACGGTCGTATCAAAACCTGCCTCTTCAAAACAGCTTGCGGTTAATCTAGTACCCTGCATAAATGGCCTTGTTTCAGCGTCATATGCCTTAAGAGTTTTACCAGTTTCTTTAGCTCTTCTAATAATGGCTCCAATAATTGTCTCGCCATAACACTGGGTTAAAAAGCTAGAATTGTTCGGCATCAAATCAACCAAATAGTTGCCTACTTTTTGCATGGTTGCATACCGCCTATTCAATGAATCTAAAGTATCATTGAAAGCCGCATCAATCGCTGACTTGCCTTCTTTGAGTGCTTGCTTTTGCAACTTTAAAGCCCTGTTGGTGATTGCTGAATAACGGTTAGCTGTAGTTGGTCGGGCGTTACCCAATTCTTTAGCAGCTTTGGTTAAGAAAATTACCTGTTCCTGTTCAGATTTATCTTTGCATTGGTAGGCAGCTAAGGCCATGCCCATACCTACAGCGGTAAACGGACCCGCACTTTGCGTCACCATATCCTGAATGGCTTTAATAATTTGGTGATAATCCTTACAATAAACAAACTTCTTTTGCATTGGGAAAACACGCCGATCCAAGATCCGAACCTTGCCATCTTCATACCAAGCAACATTTTCATATTTAAGAAGGAATGGCATCCCTTTATCTTGTCTTTGCATTAACTTTGCCTCCCTAATTATTTAGTCATTTCATTAAAAATACTATCGATATCCGTAACAATCTCAGAACCATTGTTATAAACTTTGCGATTTAAAATTAACTTGATTCCTATTTTAACTAAAATTTGCATAACTAAATTTTGCAATTTTTGATCTTTAATATCAGTAATCTCAATTACCTTTGAGTCACCAACGGTACGGCGAATGATTTCTGTGCCAGCATAGCCCAAAGTATCATTTTTAATTGAACGTAAATATTGATTTTTAAAATGACGTTCACGATAAAACGAGAACTTAACGATCTGATCATATTTACCTGCCATCTTAGCAAAAGTTTGATCAAAAATTACTTGAATCGTGGTACCTAACCACTTAATAAATTGCTCATTACCCTTTTTATCTTTCTTCAAATATGCTTTCTGCACAATATACGGAAAGACTAAGTTACCGATAACGTTGCCAATATCGTAACCCATCGGTCCATAAAAAGAGAATTCACTATCGAAGACCCTAATATCCGAATCATTGATAAAAATAGAGCCACTATGCAAATCACCATGAAGCAAAGACTGTGCATTATTCATAAAATTATTACGCAACTCAGCAACATTAGCCTTGAGAATATCATTGTCATATAAGTTTTGTTTTACAAATGGAAGCAAACTTTTATCAAAAACATTTCTCCCCCTGTAATCATAATATGGCTCAGTCAAAACCAGATTTTCCGTAATATCACATGGGCCCGGATTGATAAAATCCTTAACTAATGCTTTCTTTTTCTTACGGTCTAATACCAAATCAGTAGTTGGGAGCAATACATTCACCATGAAACTGGAAATTTGATCAGCAAATTTAGGAAAAATATGTTCTTTCTTTAGTTCATAGCGTAAATTCTTAAATTCAGAAACATCTTCCATCAGAATAACATGCATCGTTTCATTGTAATCGTAGACCTTAGGAACCTGTCCGCCGCTTAATTTACGCTGAATTTCCAGGCACTTATCTTCAATATGACCACGGTGTTGGTCAAGAGGATTACCAGACGTCCTAATTGTTTTACCAGTTTGCTTAAGAATTAGCGATTTTCTACCATCGTCAATTTTATAAACGTGGTTGATATTCCCGTCGCTAACTTCTTTGACATTAAGCTTATTAGCTTGTTCGTCACCAAAGAAATCAGTATGAGCAACCGTATATTGTTTCGCTTGTTCAAGATTTAGATCAAAATAATTGTTATAATCCATTTTTTACCTCATTATTGTATGAAATTCGTTTCAATCATCCTTAATTATCCAGCATTAAAAGTTAACAATCAATCTAAGATAATTTTCCTAAAAGCATAAAAAACAAATAAAACTTCTGTATTTTTTGCTATCCTTATACTATTTCTAATACAATAAGAATTAAGGAAAGCAGAAAGGATGAACTTAATGAAACAAACAGAATGTACAACAATCTTAGTTGGCAAAAATGCCAGCCTTGATGGTTCAACTATAATTGCCAGAAGTGAAGATGGCGGCAGAAACATCATCCCCGAAAAATTCGAAGTTGTTATGCCTGACAAACAGCCTAAGCATTATCAAAGTGTTATCAGTCACCAAAAAATTGACGATGATGACCTGTTAGATAATCCACTTCGTTACACCAGTGCACCAGAAGCATCCGGAGATAACGGTGTTTGGGGCGCCGCAGGTATTAACTCAGAAAACGTTGCTATGACGGCTACTGAAACTATTACCACTAATCCCAGAATTCAAGGAATCGATCCACTTTTAACTAAAGGTGGTATCGGTGAAGAAGACTTCGTTACCTTAACTTTACCGTACTTACATAGTGCCCTTGATGGGGTTAAACGTGTGGGTTACCTACTCGAAAAGTATGGTACATACGAAATGAACGGTATGGCTTTTGCTGATAAGAACGAGATCTGGTACCTTGAATCTATTGGCGGCCACCATTGGATCGCACGTCGCATCCCAGATGATGCTTATGTTGTAGCTCCAAACCGCTTAAACATCGATGAATTCCACTTTGATTCTGATGGCTTCATGTCTGACCAAAACCTTAAAGAATTAATTGATGAATACCACTTAAATCCAGATCCTGATGGTTATAATATGCGGCACATTTTTGGTAGTTCTACCATCAAAGATGCCCACTATAACAACCCACGTGCTTGGTACGTCCACAACTTCTTTAACCCTGAATTTGGTGGCAAGCCTGGCGATCAGAACCAACCATTCATTTGTCACGCAAACCGCAAAATCAGTATTGAAGATATTAAATGGGTAGAAAGTTCACACTACCAAGACACCCCATATGATGCATACGGTGATCAAGGTACTCCTGCACAGAAGAAGACTTTCCGTCCAATTGGTATCAACAGAAACTTTGAAACCCATATCTTACAAATTAGAAATGATGTTCCAGCTAAGTTTGCTGGTGTGCAATGGTTGGCATTTGGACCTAATACCTTTAACAGTATGGTTCCATTCTACACAAACGTAACCACCACCCCAGCAAGTTTCCAAACTACACCTAAATTCAACTTGAATAAGATTTTCTGGTTGAATAAGTTAGCAGCCCAATTAGGAGATACTAACTTCCGTGTGTATGGCGAACTCGAAACTGACTTTGAGCAAAAATCTTTAGCACAATGCCATAAGATTCAACATGATACTGACAAGAGGGCTACCAACTTTGCCGGTAAAGACTTGCAAAAAGAACTTGAAGCTGCCAACCAAAAGATGGCCGATCAAGTTTACGACAATACCGTTGAACTTTTAGGCAATATGGTTGATGAAGGTCATGGTTTAATGACTTTGAAGTATGATTTACTCGACTAATAACTAAGTTTTATAATCTATAACAAAAAGGCTGTTACCCATAATTTTAGGTAACAGCCTTTTTCATATATTAAATTTAAACTTTTTCTTCTTCATCTTTATTGTCTGGTGCATCCTGAATCTTTACATCAGCACCTAATTGCCGTAATTTTTCTTGTACACGGTCATAACCACGTAAAATGTTATCGGCATTATTAATGACAGTTTTACCCTTTGCCATTAAACCAGCAATCATCAAACAGGCTCCTGCTCGAATTTCTCCAGCAGAAACAACTGCTCCATGCAATTGCTTAGTTGGATGTACCAAAATAATATTATCCTCAACTTTAATATTGGCACCCATTTTACGTAACTGTGCAATATGTCCGGTCCGCTTAGGATAAATCTGATCAATAATGACACCTTCACCTTTTTTGGCAGTTAGCAAAAGCGGGGTGATCGGTTGTTGCAAATCAGTTGCAAAACCAGGATAAGCTGCCGTCTTAATCTGGATCATTTTCAAAGCTCCAGCAGGATAAACATAAAGTGAATCCTCATCAGCATCAATTACGACACCCATTTCCTCAACTTTAGCTAAGTACGAATCCAAGTGTTCCTCAATAATATTATGAATCCGAATACCATTTCCAATACAAGCAGCCAAAGAAATATACGTGCCAGCTTCAATGCGATCTGGGATGATCGTATGTGGAGCCTGAGCCCGTAGTTCTTTAACACCTTCAATTCTGATTGAATCAGTACCGGCACCACGAATCGTGGCTCCCATATTATTTAAGAAAGTTGCTAAATCAATTATTTCTGGTTCTTTAGCAGCATCATCAATAATAGTCTGCCCTTTAGCAGTGACACTAGCCATAATAATATTCATGGTCGCACCAACCGATGGCATTTTCAGATGAATCGTTGCACCATGTAAACCATCTTCTGGTGCCGTAATAATTATTTGATCATTTTTATTTTTTACACATGCGCCTAAGGCTTCAAAGCCCTTAATATGTTGGTCAATGGGACGTGGTCCTATATCGTCCCCACCAGGGAAGCCCACTATAGCCTTACCAAAACGACCAAGAAGTGCCCCCATAAAATAATAGGAGGCACGTAAACTCTTAATCTTACCTGTTGGCAGCGGGCTCATCTTAATGTGTTCTGGATTAATACGTAACGTGGTTTCATGAAAATCACTTTCTACGTCCATTTCATTCAAAAGATCCATTAAGTTGTCAACATCAGCAATTCTTGGGACGCCTTCCAAGGTTACTGGCGTTCTTGACAAGATTGATGCAGGTATAAGCGCAACAGCTGAATTCTTTGCTCCGCCAATCCAAACATCACCCTGTAGGGGCTTTCCACCATGAATTATCATTTGCTTCATTGGCGAAAAAATCCTTTTCTATTTTTAATAGTCATAAATAATGTTAAAGGAAATCCATGAAAAAAACAAGAGGAGAAACACCGTCTCCCCTCTTGAAATCTTTAGCTTTTGTATAATTCAACTCATTTATAAAATTGTTCTTCTGGAAGACCACTGGCGGCACCAATAAATGCCTTATATAATCCTTCAGGTCTTTGTGGACGACTCAAAAATTCTGGGTGGTATTGAGCAGCAATGAAGAACTTATTCTTTGGCAACTCAATGATTTCTACTAAACGGTTATCCGGTGAAACACCTGAGAAGACCATTCCAGCTTTTTCAAAGGCCTCACGGTACTTATTATTAAATTCAAAACGGTGACGGTGACGTTCTTGGATAACATCTTGATTATCATATGCCTTAGCTGTCTTGGTGCCCTTCTTAAGAGTGGCAGGATATAGGCCTAAACGTAAAGTACCACCGATATTATTCTCATCACGCTTGTCAGCCATAATGTCAATCACGTTATTCTTAGTGTGCGGATCAGCTTCAGTGGTGTTTGCATCCTTTAAACCAAGGACGTCACGAGCAAATTCAACACTAGCCATCTGCATCCCTAAACAAACGCCTAAGAATGGAATGTCATTTTCACGGGCATACTTAATTGCGGTGATCATACCTTCAAGGCCACGAGTACCGAAACCACCAGGTACAATTAAACCATCTGAACCTTCCATGATGTCTGCAATATTATCTTCGGTAATGTCTTCCGCTTGGACTTTATTAACTTCAATCTTGCTATTGTAAAGATAACCTGCATGCTGTAAAGCATCAGTAACAGAAATATAAGCATCCTCAAGCTCAACGTACTTACCAACTAAGGTAATCTTAGTGGTATGCTTCAAATTCTTAGCACGCTCATCTAATCGTTTCCATGATTCCATATCAGCTTTAGGCTTTGGACTCTTCAAATGTAAGAAATCACAGACCTTTTGGTCCATACCCTGCTTTTGAAAAGCAAGTGGCAAATCAAAAATTGACGGTACATCAATTGATTCAATAATTCGATCAACCGGAACATCAGTAAAGGTAGAGATTTTGTCTTTATGTTCTTGGTCTACTGGTTTTTCAGCACGAATGACAAGCATATTAGGTTGAATACCTAAACTACGAAGTTCAGATACAGAATGTTGCGTCGGCTTGGTCTTCATTTCGTGCGCTGCATGTAAATATGGAACCAAAGTACAGTGAATGTACATAACATTTTCGTCACCCACTTCACGGCGCATTTGCCGAATAGCTTCCATAAATGGAGTTGATTCAATATCACCAACAGTACCACCAATTTCAGAAATAATTACGTCTGAATCGGTAGTTAAGGCTGCACGCATAATCTTCTGCTTGATCATATCGGTAATATGAGGAATTACCTGAACTGTGGCACCATGATAGTCACCCCGACGCTCTTTTTCTAAGACTTCTTTGTAAATCTTACCAGTAGTAACGTTTGAGTACTTGCTAGTTCTAACATCAACGATTCTCTCATAGTGACCTAGGTCGAGGTCGGCTTCCGTACCATCATCGGTAACATAGACTTCACCATGTTGATATGGGTTCATAGTACCAGGATCGATATTAATATACGGGTCAAACTTTTGCATTGTAACCTTTAAACCACGGTTTTTAAGTAAACGGCCTAAACATGAAGCCGTAATACCCTTACCAAGTGAAGATACGACACCGCCAGTAACGAAGATGTATTTTGTCATTAGCCCAAACTCCTTTTTACTTTAAATTATTAAACAAATAAAAAAGCTCCCTCAATTCGGGGGAGCTTAAACACACTTATGGTGCCCAACAAAAATACTATCTGCTTTTTTAATCTAAGTCAAGCAAATTAATCGTCTTCGTCGTCATCATCGTCATTTTTTAATTGTGATAATTGCCCTTCAATACCATCAGGCAAGTCATCATCACTAGATTCATTTTCTTCATCATAATCTGAATCATTATCGCCGTAATCGTCATCACTATCATCGCTTGCGTCTAAATCATCATCTTCTGGATCATCATTATCGTAATCGATAATATCATCACTACCAGTTGCATCGGCTAAGAAAGCATTAACCTTCTTATGGTGCTTACGAGTATCATCGTCATCATCCTCGTCTTCTGGGTGGTTAACCTCTTCATCAACTGACTCATATGGGAACCATGAGCGAAGTGCCCAAACATTTTCACCCATTGAAATGAAATCACCATTGGTGTTCATATCAGTATAGAATTGTGGCAAACGTTTACGAATATCTTCATCACTCTTATGTAAATATTTTTGAACGGCATTAACAATATCAGCAAAAGCCATTCTCTTGCCATGATCTTCCAAAATTGCGCGAGCAACTTCAATCATTGATAATTCATTACGATTTTTATCTTTTAAGTCGTTTAATCCCACAATTGTACGTCCTCTCTTTTTACAATCTTTACTATTTTACTAGGCATTTAAGTAAAAATCAACGTGACTGTATAGTTACCTATCAAGTATAGTCCACTAAAGAGGTCATATTCAATACGAAGTTTTTGTGAACCATCTTCTTGCGTCTCGAATTCAAGTAAATTAGCCGCGCTGGTTAAGTCCATTTGTCGGCCTTCTACTACATACCGACAAGCTTCTTTTTCACCTGGGACAAAGCGCATAAAAGAATAATTATTTTCATCAACGCCACGTTTAATAAGTAATTCATTTTCTTTCAGAAGCATTTTAACAGGAATAACGCCATCTTCCAAATAAGACAGCCTAGTAATATCCCCAATTGTTTTTAGTTCTCCATCTGTACTTTTCTTAAAAGTTTCTGTTTCTTTTTTTTGAGTAATTGTGCTTGTTAAATTCACTTTTACTTTACTCATTCATTTAAGCACCACCTGTTTTACTTATATTCGTAACTTTGCACTTTACATGTCTGTTTTTTACAGAATTATTAACTAATTCAGAAAGTCTACCGCCACAATCTACTGTAACAAACCCATTAACACCAAGCTTTAAAAAAGTTTGCAGATTTTTATCCAAATTACTAGTAGAAGTATCTTGTTTTACTAACTTATTAAGCCAATTTTTTGAAGAATTCCACCTATTATCTAAATCGCTAATAAACGGAATCTGCGGTTCTTTTGGTGCTAAATTTAGATTATTAATTATCTTACTAATCTTTGGCTCAATCTTTTTAAGTAAAATTGTATGAAACGCTGGCATATTTAAAAAATCACACTTAGCACCCCAAGTTCTTAACTTTACCGCAAATTTTTTCAATTCATCAATATCCCCACCAAAAATAAAATTGATTGGCGAATTAATTGTTGCAAAATAGATATCCTTTAATCCAGATCGGTTTAATAACTTATTAGCTACCTTAATGTTTAAATTAGCACAGGTTAAAAGACGAGTTTTAGAAAGCGGGATATCCTCCTCAACTTTAGCAATTTCATACGTAAGTTGTACTGCTTCATCAAAAGTTAGCATCCCACTGACCAAAGCCCCAGTTAGTTGTCCAGAACTTTGCCCCGCAACGTAGGAAATTGGAGCCCTCTTATTTACTTCATTAAAGGAAGCATAGCCCGTTAACATTAAAATGACTTCCGCTAATGGTGAATTATCTTGGTATATAGATTTATCTTCATTAAATTGTAATAGATCAGTATTTAATACCCTGCTAGCCTGATCCAATATTTCTGAAAAGCCATCTAATTCCTTTCCCATAAAGAAATGCTGCGCACCTGATCCAGGGAATATAATCGCTCGTTTATTTAACATAAAATTGATTTTTAAACTTCCTAAATAACTGCGTTACAATCATCGGAACAATCACTGCTGCAAGGATAGTTTCAGGAATTGCATTTGTCACAACCACCGTTCCAATTACTTTAGCAAAAGAATTATTAAAGTTGACACCAAAAGCTGCTTCAACTTTAGGTGTCGCATAAAAGAAATAAATCTGCCCTAAAGTCAAAGCATCTGCTATAATCTCAGTTAAAATTATCGAAACAACCATGCTTGCATATGTTTTAAAATGTACCCTTAATTTTAAAAATAGCCAAGGACAAAGCCAGCCCATTATAATTTTAGGTAAAATTGAAATTAACGGATTAGTAAATACAAGCGGTGCAATCGGGCTGGAGGGAAAAGTAAATGCTCTAATAAAAGTAATCAATCCCCAGAATCCACCAACAATTGCTCCACCAAGTGATCCCATCATCAAGGATGCTGTATACACGGTAATTCCAATTATAGTTAAACTAAATGGTCCGATTGGTATGTTACCTAAAAATGGTACAAATTCCTGAATTAATAAAATAGCAAAAAATAAACTATATAAAACTAATCTTTTTATTTTTGTATGTTGCAAAATCTTCATCTCTACACTATTAAAGCATTTTCACCACTTATTTGCTATAATTCTAAGTAGTTGCTTTATATTTTAAACTATAATTCACAAAGAAATTAATATTTCAACCTGAGGAAATTTTATGCCAAGATTTCAAAGTAAAAAATTAGAAAAAGAGGTCGTATTACGCGACCCCGTCCACGAATACATTCATATTGAAGATAAAGTTATCCTGGACGTTTTAAAAACTAAAGAATTTCAACGTATGCGCCGCATTAAACAACTGGGGCCCATTTCTTATGTTTTCCCAGGTGCTACCCACACTAGATTTGAACATAACCTAGGTGTCTACGAATTAACAAGACGTATCTGCAATATCTTTGATAAAAAGTATCGTTCACAAAGCCCTGGAGATGGACTATGGAATCCTGATAACCGTTTATTAGTAGAATGTGCCGGCCTTCTTCACGATGTTGGTCATGGTCCATATTCACATACCTTTGAACATCTATTTGGTACTAATCATGAAAAACTTGGGCAAAAGATTATTACTGATCCAAATACCGAAATTAATCATGCTCTAAAACAAGTGGCACCAAACTTCCCTGAGTTAGTGGCAAGTGTAATTGCCAAAACTTACCCCAATCCTCAGGTAGTTAAAATGATTTCTAGCCAGGCGGACGCCGACAGAATGGACTACTTAGAACGGGATGCGTACTTTACGGGGGTCACTTATGGTGAATTTGATTTATCCCGAATTTTGCGAGAAATCCGTCCTTTTAGTGGTGGTATTTGCTTCACTAGCGATGGAATGCACGCTGTTGAAGATTATATCGTGGCCCGTTATCAAATGTACCAACAGGTATACTTTCACCGCGTAGGTCGCTCAATGGAAGTAATTCTGCGCCACCTACTCAAACGGGCTAAATTAGTCTATAAAGAAGGACAATTAGAAGTAACACCAAGCCTAGCTAAATTTTTAGACGATAACTGGACTTTAGATGATTACCTAAAGCTAGATGACGGTGTTATGGAAAGCAACTTTTCGATGTGGACTAACTCAGCCGATCCAATTTTAGCTGATCTATCTGTACGTTACTTATATAGGAAACCATTTGCCAGTGTCAAAATTAACAAAGAAACTCAAAATTTACTTCCTAAGTTGAGAAATTTAATCAAACAAGCTGGTTTTGACCCTGAATATTATACTGATACAAATTCAGCTTTCGATGAACCATACGACGCATATAAACCAACAGGAAAAAATGCCAACAGTCAGATCGAAATTATGCAGGATGACGGCAATTTAATTGAGTTATCACAACTTAGTCCATTAATTCGTGCGTTGAATGGCACAATGCAAGGGGATGAACGATTCTTCTTCCCTAAGATGATGCTTTCTAATGATGATGAACCACAAATCTTTGACCCACTTTACCAAGAATTTCAAAAATATGTTAAAAATGGTGAGCTTAGATACATAAGACGACCAAAGAAAACAGAAAAATAAAGAAAATAAAAGCGACGCCTAAAAAGGCGTCGTTTTTGCGGTCAAACTGTGTGATTAAGCTATTATTTTTAGAATAAATAATTTAAATCCGGAGCCATAGTATTATCACGCTTCTCCAAATTTATAACATTTTGCTGTGCCTTTGTGAGTATCCAAGAAGCCTCTTTAACTTCTGCAACAGTAGATTTATTTGAACTGTTAACAGATTTAGCCGTTCTTAAAATATCATTATAAGTTGATAAATTATCAAGATAAATTTCTTTATTTGTACCTGTATAAGTATCACCGCTAGCTTTAACTGCGCTTTCTTGATCAATCAATTTTTGTAAGGCTTGCTTATCAGTTGAACTAGCAATTTTAGCATCAGCTTTTGCTTCTTCAGGCGTATTTTCAGGCTTTGTTATTCTTGGACCAGAAAGATATTTAACATCGGAAGCTTTAACATAATTAACATAATTAACATAACCAAAAGTACGGCTTGATATTTCATAGAATAACTCAGCCTTATTTTCACTTGGTACCAAATATAAAGTTCTTTATATGCGGGAACATTTTCACCATTACGATAATTTGTTTGAGAAGCATTTTTACTAGTTTGAAGTTCCCCATTAATACTATAAGCTTTAGCATCATTTACAAAAGTAACATATGAATCTTTTGTATAAATCGTTAGTGGTTGTCTAGGCTGACTTGTAATATCCCTTGAATCAAGAAATTCATCAGTTGTACCTTTAATCCGGTAATATATATCAGCACTATTGCCCATGTACATCGAAGTTACACGATCAACTTTAACTTTTTGACCAACTTTTAAATAAGGGCTTCCCTCTCCATAATCTGAGGCACTTCTAGTAGGTACTTCATTTTTGTGCGACTTTATATAATTGCGAAGAGCTTTTGTAGTAACGGTAGCCTCATTTGTATAAACCGTTTTACCATCAATTTGATCAACATTGGCAGCCTTAATATAACCACCATTGCCAATACTGTAATATTGACTACCATTAATCGTTTGATATGGTAGGCAATTTTGACTGTAATTATCATCATTCAAATAATAATATTGTTTACTATCATTAGTAATTGCTTCAGGCGTAGCAGTATATTTAACTGTATGACCCCAACGTAAAAATGTATTCTTTTTACTTCCCTTATAGGACTTTAAACGCTTACCATTTTTATCATAAACGTGAGTATTGTAATTCAAGTGCAATGTACCCGTCTGTGCTTGATTATCAATTGGTGTAGCATTAGCAGCTTTAATATAACCATTTCGACCGATAAAGTAATATTTACCACCAGCATTTGTCACAGATGTTCCACCTGGATAATTAAGCGTAGCACCTTTAGTAAATACTAACTTCTTGCTACCTTGATACTTACTCAAACGTTTACCATTGCTACCATAAACATAAGAGTTATGCTTTAATAACAAAGTTTTTTGATTTGAATCAGCAGCGGCTTGAACCGTTCTAGTAGGATTTTGTGCCAAGCTGATCACTGGGCTAATAGCCATTAACGCTGCAATTGAACTAGCAGCAATTTTTTATTTATTTTCAATTTTTCACCTCAACTTAAAGAATCATTTAATTTTCTATAATTCTTTCTTGTACTAAGCAGTTTAACATACCCCCCCCCATTTTAAAAGTAAACTTAAGGTATTAATAAAAGAAAAAAAGACGCCCTTTAGGTGTCAATTTTACAAGTAAATTACTCGATTAATCAGAATCAATATTATTTTTAATCCTTTACTGTACCTTTTCACCATTTAACTCCAGCAATAATGCGTACAACGCACCATATAAATTAGCGTCATTCTTAAATTTTGCAGCCACAATTTCTGGTGGATTGATTTGATTATTAATCATTTGGTTATCAGTCAATATATGTTTAAATTGCTTTCTAACTTCTTTAATCAAAATTGGTTGTGCACTAATGCCACCACCAATTACTACTTTTTCACCATTAACTATAACTTGAATATTCAGAATAACGGCAGCGAGATTTAAGCAAAATTCTTTAAAAATCTTTACAGCCGTCTTATTACCAGACCTAATTGCATCAAATGCTGCAATACCATCTTTCAAATTTGAATTACCAACTGCCCTATTAATCATGTAAATCATTCTTACGGCAGAACAAATATAACCAGAATAGGCTTCCAGATTATTGCTGCCCTTACTTATATTGGTAATCATCCAGCTTATTTCGCCTGCTTGAAAATCTTTACCGTGTAAAACATGACCATCTAATAAAATACCGCCACCAAGAGCAGTACCCAAAGTCATAGCAAAACCACTGTTTACATCTTGCAATTCGCCAAGCCATAATTCTGCCAAAGCCGCGGCTTTACCATCATTTTCTACACCAACTGGAACATTATATCTTTTACCAAGTGTTTCATTTAAATCTAAGCCATCTAAAAAAGTAAGTGCACCACCATAGTGAATAACTTTATTCTTAGAATCTATCTTGCCAGGTGCACATAAGGCTATCCCTTCGAACTTTCCTTTATATGCATCCGCAATTTTATAAATAGATGACATAAAACTTGCTAAACTTTCGGTATTGGTATTAACACGATTCTTTTCAATAATATGCCCTTCATGATTGAGCAAAGCATATTTTAAGTTGGTTCCACCTATATCAAAAGATAAATACTGCGTCATATTAATGTTCCTCATATTCTTTAAAATCAGTAGTGCTTGAAACAGTACTACTATTACTTAATATAAAATAAATAACTTAAACGTGTGGTGCTAGTTAAATAAATTATTTATAAAAAAAGCCCAACAAAGTTAGA
>ENA-UOOE01001443-UOOE01001443.1-fermentation-metagenome-genome-assembly--contig:-NODE-1443-length-20045-cov-23.821161_pt1 | contig 20045 bp, 16 predicted proteins | sample MGYA00245776_ERZ724021 | MGnify/ENA primary metagenome ERZ724021 (study PRJEB28704, sample SAMN03018321) | fermentation metagenome | biome: anthropogenic terrestrial biome; feature: soil... | reverse complement strand
TTATTTTATCATGCGCTATGCGGCGCATCAAGCGCATTAAAAATCTCTGACAGCGTCTCTATGGGCGCGCAGTCATGCCCCATCCTGACGCTTATATACGGTTTCGCCCCGGCGCTGAGCATTACCCTGCCATGCAGCGCCGAAGTAAGCAGGCTGACCCTTCTCATGTCTATCGCGTCTACATACATTAAAAGCGTGTCTTTCTGCTGCTTTATCTCTGTAAATCCGGCCTGTGAGGCCTTGCTCCTCAGCAGCGCTATCTTCACAAGCCCGCCGACGCTTTCCGGCGGCTCGCCGAACCTGTCGATGAGTTCGTCGGTAACGTCGGATGCATCCGCGTCTGTGCGTATGTCCGCTATGCGCCTGTATATCTCAAGGCGCTGGTTAAGGTCTGAGATATAACTTTCAGGTATATGCGCTGTAACCTGTACGTCCACCGTGCACTCGCCGCCGCTCTCTTTTACGGGCTCGCCCTTTGCCTTGCCTATTGCCTCAGACAGCAGGCGCAGGTACATGTCGTAGCCCACGGCTTCCATGTGCCCGTGCTGCTCGCCTCCTAAAATATTGCCGGCGCCGCGTATTTCAAGGTCGCGCATGGCTATTTTAAAGCCAGAGCCGAACTCTGTGAACTGCCGTATGGCTGAGAGCCTTTTCTGCGATATCTCCGACAGGACCTTGTCGCGCGCGAATGTAAGGTACGCGTAGGCGCGCCGGCTCGAACGGCCGACACGCCCCCTTATCTGGTGCAGCTGCGAAAGCCCCATGCGGTCGGCGTTATCTATTATGAGCGTGTTTACGTTAGGCACGTCGACTCCAGTTTCAATTATCGTAGTGCATACAAAAACGTTTATTTCCTGCTCTATGAGCTTGCGCCACGCTTCCGACAGCTCCTGTTCGTCCATTTTGCCGTGGCCGAAGCCGACCTTTGCCTCAGGCACCCTCTGTTGTATGCGCGCGGCAGTGCGCTCTATCGACGCAACGTCGTTGTGCAGGTAGTACACCTGCCCGCCGCGCCGCAGCTCCTGGCGTATGGCATCGGCTATGATGCCGTCGTCGTGCTCAAGCACGTATGTCTGCACCGGATGCCTGTCGTGCGGCGCTTCTTCTATGATGCTCATGTCGCGCATGCCCGACATGGCCATGTTTAGAGTACGCGGTATCGGCGTAGCCGAAAGCGTGAGCACGTCTACGTTCTTATACTTTGTCTTTAACTTTTCCTTCTGCGCTACGCCGAAGCGCTGTTCCTCATCTATAATTATAAGCCCGAGGTCGCGGAACTCAACGTCATTTGAAATGATCCTGTGCGTGCCTACTATTATATCTATCTCACCGTTTTTACATTTTCTTATTACCTCGGCCTGTTCCTTAGGCGACCTGAAGCGCGACAGTAACTCAACCTTAACAGGAAAACCCTCAAAGCGCCGCGTTATAGTCTGGTAATGCTGCCAGGCAAGCAGCGTTGTAGGCACGAGCATGGCGCACTGCTTTGAACCCTCCACGCACTTGAACGCGGCGCGCAGGGCGACTTCGGTTTTGCCGAAGCCTACGTCGCCGCAAAGCAGCCTGTCCATAGGCACGCTTTTTTCCATGTCAGCTTTTATTTCTTCTATGCAGCGGAGCTGGTCGTCCGTTTCGTCAAACTCGAAGCGTGACTCGAAGTCGCGCTGGAGGTCGTCGTCGGCAGGAAAGGCACAGCCTTTTATATTCATGCGCTGGGCGTACAGCTTTATAAGGTCGTTTGCTATGTCCTTGACGGCACGGCGGACCTTCGCCTTCGCCTTCTGCCAGTCGGCGCCGCCCAAACGGCTCAAGCGCACCGACGAGTCCTCACGCGGGCCTATATACTTTGACACCATGTCAAGCTGCGTAACAGGCACGTAAAGCACGTCGCCTTTGGCGTACTTAACGGTAATATAGTCCTTTGTAACACCGTGCATCTCTATTTTGCGTATGCCCTCAAAAACGCCTATGCCGTGCGTAGTGTGCACGATGTAGTCGCCGGGGTTAAGGTCTGAGATGCCGGTTATCTCTTTTGCATTTTTAGGGCGTTTTGACTTACCGCGGCGTGCCTCAGCCGTACGGCCGCGCGTTATAAGGCCGAAAAAAGCGCCGGGGTACTCTATCCCGCCTGAAAGCGAGCCGGGGATTACGGCTACCTGCCCGCGTTTTATCGTTTCGGGGTCCTCGGAATAAAATGCGTTTATCCCCCGCGCGAGCAGGTCTTCAGCCGTTGTACGCGCCGAGCGCTCGGTTCCGGCAAGGACGGCGCACGACCACTTTTTCTCAAGCATACCGCTGAGGTCGTCAGCCAAAAGCCCTATGTTGCCGCCCCACGCCGAGCCTTGGCGCGCCGTCATGTTTACCTGGCCCATTACCGGCGTGTCGTACCCGCCGTGGACAAAGTCGTCGAGGTAGACGGCGCCGTATTTGGAAAAGCACTCCGCCGCATAGGCATAGTCGTAAGTAAAACTGCTGAGGCCGCGGCACAGCGTGCCGTCTGCGAGCAGGTCGCGCACGTCTTCGCCCCACTGCCATACGACGCTTTTCATCCTCTCTTTTGACTTAACCGGTTCGTTTACAAATAAGACCATATCGTCCGCAAAATAATCGAAAAGCGATGCCGGCCTATCATAGACAAGCGATATATATTTGTCGGCGCAGCCTATATGCAGCCCTTCCCTGAGCTTTGCGGATTCCCTCGCGAGGACTGCCTTTGCCGCCGGTGCGGTTTTGCCGCGCAGCTGTGAAGCGAGCCTGTCGATTTTTTTTGCCGTTATATCCGGCTTAGCTATAAGGACTTCCGAAGCCGGAAAAACAGTAACGCTCTCCGTACTGTCGGTACGCCTCTGCGAAACAGGGTCAAAAAAAGACAGCGTGTCTATTTCATCGCCGAAAAACTCCGCCCTTACCGGCTGCGAAAGCCCCGGAGGGTAGAAGTCGAGTATGCCGCCGCGCCGTGAAAACTGCCCCGCGCCGTCTATCTGCGGCGCATCTTCGTAGCCCCCCTGCAAAAGGGCTGTAACGGCGTTTTCCATGCCGATGCCTTCGCCTGTTTTTATGGTAACAGTGTGTTTCTCCATTTCGTCCGGCGGTATGGTATACTGGAGCGCAGCGTCTATGCAGCAGACGACGGCATTGCACTTTCCGTTTTTTACGTTTCTCAGCACCGCAAGGCGCTGGTGCTCATACTCGTGCGAGCTGCCCTCGGTATCATGCAGAGAAAAGTCGCGCAGCGGGTAAAACATAGGCGAAAGCCCCATGGCCTTAAGGTCAAGGCAAAGCCTGTTTGCCTCAGCCTCGTCGCCGGCTACTACAAAAGCCCTGCGCCCAAGCTGGGAGCAGAGCGAATATATGATGTTTGCCTTATGGATGCCTGAAACACCGGTAACGGCTGCCGGAAGGGCTTTTTTCTGTACATATGACTTCAGCGCCCCGTATTCCGGCAGGCCGTTTACGGCCTGCGTAAGGAATTTCATAAATATCTCCTAAAGTTTTCGCAAAATATATTAAAGCGGCCGTTGGCCGCAGTCGCAAATACTGATTTTACGCTGCTTTTCAGCAGTTGTACCTGTTCATCGCCTCCGCGGCCCTGCCCTGCACAAGAAGCTCCACGGCCTTTGCCGCGCTGCCGGCCGCTTCGTAAAATAATTTCAGTTCGTCCTCGGTAAAGCGCCTCAGCACCCAGTCGGCAAGGTCCCACTCCTCGCTCGGCTTGTTGCCCGTGCCGAGCTTTATGCGCGGGAACGTGTCTTTGCCGGCGAGATAAATTATATTTTTCATTCCGTTGTGCCCGCCGTCGCTGCCTTTGAGCCTTATGCGCATTTTCCCCGGCGGGAAAGAAATGTCGTCGTATATTATAATTGATTTTTCCGGCGGGATTTTATAAAAACCCATAGCTTCCGTTACGCTCTGCCCGCTCAGGTTCATATAAGTCCCCGGTTTCAGCAGAAGCACCTTTTTACCGCCTATCACGGCCGTGCCGCACAGGCCTTTGAACCTGAGCCTGTCAATTTTAACGCCGGCGCTTTCCGCAATACGGTCTACCGCCATAAATCCGGCGTTGTGCCGCGTCATGTCGTACTTTTTCCCCGGGTTGCCAAGGCCCGCCACAATGTACTCCACAGCGCCGGCCGGTTCATTTTTATTAGAAAATAAATTACCAAACATTTAAAGTTATGCCCTTTCCGTATAAAGCATGACATCAGGCACGCGGCAGGCAGCAGCTCGGGCGGAACGGTTGCCCGTTCCGCCCAAAGTGCTTTTTACGTGCCGCTGTAAAGCCAAAAGCCGTTAAAATTTCATTTCATCTGCGGGTTTTGTCATATCCGCAGCAGCGCCGTGTCAGGTGTACATTGGCGAAACCGGCTTGTCCTTATAGATGCGCTCTATTGCCTCGGCAAAGACGGGCGCTACCGGCAACACGTTTATCTTAGGTATTTTTTTCTCCGGAGGCAGGTCAATGGTGTCGAGTACCGTTATCTTTTTTATGGGGCTTTCCTCTATCCTTTGTATGGCCGGCCCCGAAAGGACCGCGTGGGTAGCGCAGGCGTTCACTTCAATCGCGCCGTTCTCCATTATAGCCTTGGCGGCGCTGCAGAGCGTACCCGCGGTGTCTATCATATCGTCAACAAGTATTACTTTTTTGCCTTTGACGTTGCCGATTATGTTCATAACCTCACACTCGTTCGCTTTCGGGCGGCGTTTGTCAACTATGGCTATAGGGCAGCCTATCCTCTCGGCAAAGTTGCGCGCCCTGGTCACCGAGCCCAGGTCTGGGGATACTACAATGTATTCGTCAATATGGCCTTTTATTATTTCCCGCGCATATGCGGACAAAATCGGCACGCCGAAAAGATGGTCAACCGGAATGTTGAAAAAGCCTTGTATCTGCGTGGCGTGCAGGTCCATGGTAAGCACGCGGTTGGCGCCGGCGGTAGTTATGAGGTCGGCGCAGAGTTTTGCCGAGATCGGGTCGCGGGCCTTGGCCTTCCTGTCCTGGCGGGCATAGCCGAAGTACGGGATTACGGCCGTTATGCGCGCGGCAGAGGCCCTTTTCATGGCATCTATCATAATAAGCAGTTCCATAAGGTTATTGTTTACCGGGGCGCACGTCGACTGCACTATAAAGCAGTCGGAGCCGCGCACCGACTCATAAAGTGAAACAGACGTTTCCCCGTCGCTGAAAACGCCGGCGTCGCTTTTGCCAAGCGACAGGCCGAGGTACTTAGCTATCTCTCCGGCGACACGGCCGCTGGCGCTCTCCGCAAAAATCTTAATGTCTTTTCCATGAAAACTCATAATTTATCCCCCTGTTGATAACATATACATAAGTTTTATTAAGTAAAAGCATATAAGGCCCTGCCCTTTTTAGAAAGGCAAGGTCTTATACGGCTTTATTCGCATTTTCTGAAGCTGGATATATACATACTGAAAAAGGCTTTATATAAGTGCCGGTTTTTATAATGCCTCCCGTTATATGCACAGCATCAAGGTTAACGTTGTTTTCAACCGTGCAGTCTGTCAGAAGCGTGTTTGGGCCTAAAGTACAGCCGTCGCCTATGACAGTTTTTCCCATCAGCATAGTGCCAGGAAGTATGCGCACGTTTCTGCCTACCCTGACGTCCGGGCCTATAACAACGCCGTCAGTACACGGTATATCCGTCCCCGAAAGCATAAGCCCCTTAAGTACCCTCTCCCTTGCTATCCTGTTGAGCGCGCCGAGCTGCAGGCAGTCGTTTGCCCCCAAAGCCGCGTCCGGGCTTGCGGCCTTGTACGCGCATGCCCTTTTATTTTCACCTATAAGTATTTTTACGGCATCCGTAAGGTAATACTCTTTTTGCTTGTTGTCGTTTTTCAGCTTTTTAAGCACGTCAAGGAGGTCGCCCGTCTTAAACCAAAAAGCTCCGGAATTTATTTCTTTTATCATGCGCTGTCCCGGCGTGGCATCCTTCTGTTCGGTTATGGCTTTCAAAAGGCCCGTTTTTCCGTCGCGGACTATGCGGCCGTAGCCCGACGGGTCGTCCACCTCCGCGGATATAACAGTAACCGAACTGTCGTTTGCCACATGCTCGCCGAGAGCGCCGGTTATCATCCCCGGCGAAATAAACGGCGCGTCGCCGTTCAGCACGAGCGTGTTCCCGCCCATTGAGTTAGCCGAAACAAACCCGGCAGCGGACATCACCGCGTGCCCCGTTCCGAGCTGTTCTTTCTGCAGCACACACTCGGCCGGGCTGCCGTTCCCCGCAATATAACTTTCTACTTTTTCGTGCATGAAACCAGTTACCACGCATGCCTTATCTATCCCCGAAAGGCGCACGGCGTCAAGGACCCATTGGAGCATGGGCTTAAAAAGCACCTGCGAAAGCACCTTAGGGCGGTCACATTTCATCCTTTTGCCTTCACCCGCCGCAAGCAGGACGGCACAGTTGTTTGCCGGCATTGAAGCACTCCTCATAAAGTGGTTTATTCTCCTGTCTTTATTTGTCGAAAATCGCGTACCCACCCAAGCGGCCCTGCGGCCCTTAAAGTGAACGATGCTTCATTTACATATCATATTATCTCATATAAATTACTTTTTTCAAGTGATATTGTTAAATAAAATACTCTTTTTGTTAAAATTATAAAAATACATATTAAAAATATTGTCCGCATAAGGCCGCTTTTCACCAAAAACAGCTGGAATTTTAACCGATTGTTTGCTATAATACGAGTTAGACGATTAAAACGCATTATTCTCGTCAAATGTTAAAATTATTACAGGAGGTATTTTTATGAGTTACAAATACGTGTACCTATTTTCCGAAGGGAATGCGGGTATGCGGAACCTTCTCGGCGGCAAAGGGGCAGGCCTTGCCGAGATGACCGGCCTTGGCCTTCCGGTTCCGCACGGTTTTACCATTACAACCGAAGCCTGCACGAAATACTATGACGACGGCCGTAAGATAAACGACGAAATCAAAGCGGAGATTTTCGATTACCTGAAAAAGCTCGAAAGCGCCACAGGCAAGAAATTCGGCGATGCCAAAAATCCGCTCCTCGTTTCCGTCCGTTCCGGCGCAAGGGTATCCATGCCAGGCATGATGGACACCATACTCAACCTCGGCCTTAACGACACCGTTGTCGAGGGCCTCGCGAAATTTACGGACAACCCGCGTTTCGCTTACGACTCCTACCGCAGGTTCATACAGATGTTCTCAGACGTCGTAATGGAGCTGCCTAAGTCAGAGTTCGAAAAAATCATAGACGCGAAAAAAGCCAAAAAGGGCGTAAAGCAGGATATAGACCTTGACGAAAACGACATGAAGGACCTTGTCAAAGAGTTCAAGGCTTTCTATAAAGAGAAAAAGGGCGTCGACTTCCCGACGGAACCCGCAGACCAGCTCATGGAAGCGGTAAAGGCTGTTTTCCGTTCATGGGATAACCCGCGCGCCGACGTTTACCGCCGTATGAACGAAATCCCCTACTCATGGGGCACCGCAGTAAACGTACAGGAAATGGTTTTCGGCAACTCGGGCGACAATTCCGGCACAGGCGTTGCGTTCACGAGGAACCCGGCGACAGGCGAAAAGAAACTGTTCGGCGAGTACCTCATCAACGCGCAGGGCGAAGACGTCGTCGCGGGTATCCGCACGCCGCAGCCGATAGACCAGCTCAAAACCGACCTGCCCGACGTTTACAAGCAGTTCGCGACCGTCGCCAACACGCTTGAAAAGCATTACAGGGATATGCAGGACATGGAGTTTACCATTGAAAGCGGCAAGCTCTTCATGCTCCAGACAAGGAACGGCAAGCGCACCGCTAACGCCGCCCTTAAGATTGCCGTCGACATGGTCGACGAAGGCATGATAACCAAAGAAGAGGCTGTCCTGCGCGTAGAACCAAAACAGCTCGACTCGCTTCTTCACCCGCAGTTTGACGCCGAAGCAATCAAAAAAGCAAACTCCATCGGCCACGGCCTCGCGGCATCTCCGGGCGCCGCATGCGGCAAAGTCGTATTTTCGGCTGACGACGCCAAGGCATGGAAAGCGCGCGGTGAAAAGGTCGTGCTCGTACGCCTTGAGACTTCTCCGGAAGACATCGAGGGCATGGCTTCAGCCGAAGGCATACTCACCGTACGCGGCGGCATGACTTCGCACGCGGCCGTTGTTGCCCGCGGCATGGGCACCTGCTGCGTGTCCGGCTGCGGTGAGATCGTCGTTGACTACAACAAAAAGCAGTTCACCCTCGGCGGCAAAACAATCAAAGAGGGCGACTATGTCTCCATTGACGGTTCAACAGGTAAAATTTATGACACGGCCATCCCGACTGTACCGGCTTCCATTACCGGAAACTTCGGCCGCTTTATGGAGTGGGCCGACAAAGCGCGCAGGCTGCAGGTTTACACCAACGCCGACACGCCTAAGGACGCAAAGCAGGCACGCTCTTTCGGCGCCGAGGGCATAGGCCTTACGCGTACGGAGCACATGTTCTTCGAAGGCTCGCGCATTAAGGCTATGCGTGAAATGATAGTCGCCACAAACACGGAAGACCGCAAAAAGGCCCTCGCAAAGATTATACCTTACCAGCAGGGCGACTTTGAAGGCCTCTACACCGCTATGGAAGGCCGTCCGGTTATTATCCGCTTCCTCGACCCGCCGCTGCATGAATTCCTCCCGACTAAGGAAGAAGACATCAAAGAAATCGCCGGCGAGCTCGGCATAACGGTTGAACACCTCAAGAACGTAATTTCAAGCCTGCATGAGTTTAACCCGATGATGGGCCACCGCGGCTGCCGTCTTGCCGTCACATACCCTGAAATCGCCGAGATGCAGACAACCGCCGTCATAAACGCCGCTATCAACGTCAACAAGGCACACCCCGGCTTCCACGTTGAACCGCGTATAATGATTCCTCTCGTAGGCGAAGTCCGCGAGCTTAAGTACGTCAAAGACGTAGTTACAAAAACAGCCGACAAGATCATCAAGGACAACGGCATAGACTTAAAGTACCAGGTAGGTACTATGATTGAGATTCCGCGCGCAGCCCTCACGGCAGGCGACATAGCAAAAGAAGCGGAGTTCTTCAGCTTCGGCACAAACGACCTTACGCAGATGACTTTCGGCTTCAGCCGCGACGATGCGGGTAAATTCCTTGAGTCTTACTACGACAAAAAGATTTACGAGTCGGATCCGTTTGCCCACCTTGACCAGGTCGGCGTAGGCAAGCTCATAAAGATGGCTGTTAAAGACGGCCGCGCAACACGCCCGGATATCCACCTCGGTATCTGCGGTGAACACGGCGGCGACCCGTCTTCCGTAGAGTTCTGCCACTTTGCCGGGCTTGATTACGTTTCCTGCTCGCCGTTCCGCGTTCCGATAGCGCGCCTTGCGGCAGCACAGGCCGCCATCAAGGAAAAGAACGCAAAGTAATTTAAAAGTTATTTCTTTAAAATAAGGAACATTCAGATGTTAAAAATCCCCCTTGCTTGTGTAAAGCCTGGGGGATTTGTTTTAAATTTAAAAGGATACCTTACCATGAGTAAAAAAAAGCTTAAAGCGTTAATAACTTTCATGCAGGTGCTACTCGTCGGCACGCTGTTCCTGCCGGTAGGCGTTGAAACCGGCTCCAGCGCCGACCCGGCCCTGAGCGTTTTCGGCCTGACGCGGCGTTACGCCGGCCTGGGCTTTTCGGACGATGCGTTTGTCTTTACTATAATCGCCTGCTGCCTGCCCCTGCTTACAGCCGTCTTACTTTTCATCCTGAAAGGGCGCAGCGACTTCGGCACGGCCGCGTGCCTCTGCGCCCTTTACAGCATGTGCGCCGCATGCTTTTTCAGCGCGGCGAAGAACCAGATGGTCGATGTAGTTTCCATGACAGGAGTGCATTATCTTATAATACTTATTTCTCTTATCGCCATGCTGCTCTCAATCTACGGTTTCCTGCGTTTCCCTAAGGCGGCGGACGGCCAGCCGCCGCCCTAACTCCGCCCGCCCTGAGGCGCTTTGCTTCGGCGTCAGCACACCCTGCCTATAGCGGCGGCGATTTTTTGCGCTTTTGCGTACAGCTTTGAGTACGCTTCTATCGTCAGCTGCTGCGCGGCGTCGCTTTTTGCGTTTTTAGGTTCGGGGTGTACTTCTATTATAAGTCCGTCGGCGCCTGCGGCCACGGCGGCAAGCGACAAAGGCTCTATATACGAGGCTTTCCCCGCCGCGTGCGACGGGTCCACTATTATGGGCAGGCAGCTCAGCTCGCGCACGACGGGCACGGCCGAAAGGTCCAGCGTGTTGCGCGTAGCGGTTTCAAAAGTGCGTATGCCCCGCTCGCACAGTATGACATTGCAGTTACCCTCGCTCATTATATACTCCGCCGCGTTGAGCCATTCGTCTATGGTCGAGGCTATGCCGCGCTTTAAGAGAACAGGCACGTTTGCTTTGCCGACTTCGCGCAGAAGCCTGAAGTTCTGCATGTTGCGCGCGCCTATCTGCACCACGTCGCAGTACTTAAGCGCCGTGTCTATCTGGTCGTGCGAAACTATTTCGCTTACCGTCTTAAGGCCGGCGGCATCCGCGGCTTTCCTCAAAAGCCTGAGGCCCTCCTCCTCCATACCCTGAAAAGAATAAGGTGAGGTGCGGGGCTTATAAGCCCCGCCGCGTAAAAATTTCGCGCCGGCCTTTTTTACGCCGAAAGCTGCTTTTGTTATCTGCTCCTCGCTTTCAACGGCGCACGGGCCGGCAATCATCATAAGCTCTTTGCCGCCGACTGTTTCACTGCCAACCTTGACAGTCCTGCCCTCCGGCACCATGTCGCGGCTTGCGAGCTTGTAAGAGTGCATTATAGGGACGCACTTTTCCACGCCGTCCATGAGTTCGAGGTTAACACCGGCGAGTTTTGCCTTTTCGCCTAAAACGCCCACTATCGTCGCCTGCGAACCCGTCGAAAGGTTAGCGCCGAGGCCGTGCTCCTTAAGCACTTTTATGACGCCTTCCACGTCCTGCCGCGTGGAGGTTTTCTTCATTACTATAATCATTTTCATACCCCGCTCACTTGTTAAGTTTACTTTAACAAGTTTAAGCTCTAAAGCGCGTAATGTCAATAGCCCGGGGTGGCCCGGGCTTATTTTAAAAATTTATCGGTATTATGACTTATTATCTCTTTAATATCATATACAAATATATTATAATATTCTGTGAAAATCATTTGCTTTACGGAAGGGATGGGAATACTTTGGGCAAGCATAAGATTAGACTCAATATCTGCGGATGCGGCTGCGCGGTCACTTCCGACGACAGTGAAAGCTACATACGTTCCGTGGGCGATGAAGTCCAAAAGGCAATGACCGACATAATGAAAAAGGACGAGCGCATCTCGGTCACCCTCGCGGCCGTCATCACTGCTTTAAGCTGCTGTGACGACGCGCACAAGGCTTCCGACGCGGCCGACAACCTGCGCTCACAGATAAAGGACTACCTTGAGGACTCTTCCCGCGCGCGGATAGAAACCGAAGAGGCTAAGCGCGAGATTGAGCGCCTTAAGCGTGAAATAAAAACCTTGCGCTCCCGCATGGAAAGCGACGGCGGCGTGTCTGACGGCAGTGAAAAAAGCCCGCCCATGGAGCCGGCCGGCGTAAGCCAGCCGCAGACGGGAGTTTTTTCACACGTAGGGCCTGATGAAGATAAATCCGGTGAGGACGGTTTTATGAAATTCTTTGAAAAGAAAGACAATGAGCCTTAACATGGAAATACTTGCGCCGGCGGGTTCTGGTGATGCGCTCACCGCCGCCGTCCGCACGGGCGCAAATGCCGTTTACCTCGGCGGCAGCAGATTCAGCGCCCGTGCCGGTGCGGAAAACTTCGGCCGCGAAGAGCTTGCTAAAGCCGTCCGCTACTGCCATGCAAGGGACGTTAGGGTACATTTGGCCGTAAATACCGTCCTTTTGGAAAACGAACTTGCCGAAGCCGTGGACTTCGTGCGTTTCGCGTGCACCCTGCCGGTGGACGCGGTGCTAATCCAGGATATGGGCCTTTTCCGCATTTTACGCAAAAGCGCTCCGGAGCTTAAGCTGCACGCTTCCACACAGACAAGCGTCCATACGGCGGCCGGCGCGCGCCTTTTGTACAAAAGCGGTTTTTGCCGCCTGGTACTCGCGCGCGAACTGTCGCTTAAAGAAATATCCTGTATAAACGCTTCATGCCCTATAGAGCTTGAAGCGTTCGTACACGGCGCGCTCTGCATGTCTGTAAGCGGCCAGTGCTACTTCAGCTCTGTACTCGGTTCACGCAGCGGCAACCGCGGGCGCTGCGCGCAGCCGTGCCGCCTGCCGTTTTCGGCGCAGGGCGGCACGGGGCACGACCTTAGCCTTAAAGATATGTCTATGGTTACGCGCATAGGCGAGCTTGCTTCAGCGGGCGTAGCAAGCGCTAAAATAGAAGGCCGGCTCAAGCGTCCGGAGTATGTGGCGGCCGCCGTTACCGCGTCGCGCCTGTCACTCGCCGGCAAAACAGTGCCTGAAAATCTCCTTAAAGATTTGCGGGCTGTTTTTTCGCGCTCCGGTTTCACCTCGGGCTACCCCGACGGTAACCGTGGACGGGATATGTTCGGTGTGCGCTCAAAAGAAGACGTCGTCGAAAACACCGGCAGCGTGCTCGCTGAACTCAGGGAACTTTATGCGCGTGAAAATCCTAAAATACCTGTTGATTTTACAATTAAAATAAAATATAATAAACCGGTAATATTAAAAGCCGCAGACAGCGAAGGCCGCTTTGTCAGCGTTTCCGGCGCCTTTCCGGAAAAGGCGCTAAGCCGTCCCGTAGACCGTGCCATGTGCGAAAAGCAGCTCTCAAAGACCGGAGGCACGCCGTTTTACGCGGGCAGCATAGAGTGCGAGGCGGACGGCGGGCTGTCGGTTCCGGCTTCAGAGCTAAACGCGCTGCGGCGCGAAGCCTTGGACAAGCTCACAAAGCTGCGGGAGCAACGGCCCGCAGCTGCATTTTCAGAGCCGGACTACAACACTGAAAACCGCCGCAGAACAGGGAAAATGAAACTGCGCGCGCGTTTTACACGTTTCAATATGCCGGATATCCCAAAATCGGCAAAAAAATGCGAATACGTATTCGTGCCTTATGATACCCCACCCTTGGTACTTGAAAAATTAACTGCGGAAGGCTTCAGCACTGCCATCGAACTGCCGCGCGGAATGTTCAGCATGGAAAACGACGTCCGACGCCATATTGCCGATGCCAAAAGTGCCGGCGTAAACCACGTCTGGGCCGGCACAATAGACGGCGCGGCCATAGGGCTTGACATGGGCATGGAAGTCCACGGCGGCTTTTCCCTCAACATAACCAACACCCAGTCGCTTAAGTGGTATGAGGAGCTCGGCCTTGCCGACGCGGAGCTGTCGTTCGAGCTTTCTTTTCCGCAGGCCGGGCACATAGGCGGGCAGATGGCGCGCGGGCTGCTGCTTTACGGAAGGCTTCCGCTTATGCTCTGCCGATGCTGCCCCGCGGCAAACTCAAAGCGCGGCTGCCCAAACTGTAAAAAGCCGCCGGTGCTTACAGACCGGAAAGGCGTTAAATTCCCTGTTTTATGTTACGGCGCGTGCAGCGAAGTGCTTAACTCGGTTCCCCTTTACACAGCCGACATAATAAACGAAATAAAAGGACAGGACTTCGGCACAGTCCGTTTTACTGACGAGAGCAAAGAAGAAGCCGAAAGCATACTCGGAGCATACTTTTCCGCACTGGACGGAAAAAATGTTGAAAAACCCGGCGCCGGTTTTACACGCGGCCTTTACCATAGGAAATTAATATAAAAAATACCGGCGCAAAGATATAAAAACTGTATTTACCGGAGAATAAAATGAATAAGATTGTAAAGATAAAACGGCTAAGGAAAAACGCGGTGCTCCCTACGCGCGGCAGCGACGGCGCGGCAGGGCTTGACCTTTACGCATGCATTGACAAGCCCGCGGTAATAGAACCGCGCGGCCTTTATAAGATACCTACCGGTGTAGCCGTCGCGCTGCCCGGCAAAGACACCGTGGGGCTCATTTTTGCCCGCAGCGGCCTCGGTGTAAACCACGGCGTGTCCCTGCCTAACGCCGTGGGCGTCATAGACAGCGACTACCGGGGCGAACTCATAGTCGGCATAGGCAACACAAGCGCCAGGGCATACACCATTTCACCCGGCGAAAGGTTCGCCCAGCTTGTCGTCATGCCCGTTTACAGCGCCGTGCTGGAAGAAACCGACGACCTCGGCGAAACACAGCGCGGCAGCGGGGCGTTCGGCTCCACGGGCAGGGCCTGACATTGCCCGCTTCACGCACGTTCCGCACGGCAGCGCGGCAGGCTGTCCCTGTGAAAAAATGGAGTTGATATTATTTTGAAAAAGGGTATAATAAAAACGCTTTTTTTGATAGTAATGATTGTGCTCGCCATACTCCTCGGAAGGGCCGCCGGCGATGCGCTTACGGGGATAAAATGGCTTTCATGGCTCGGTGCGTCGGCTAAATTCGGCATTTCCACAGTAAATATAAATTTATCGGTACTGCAAATTACGTTTGGCATGATGATAAACATCAACGTTGCCCAAACGATCCTGCTTTTAGCAGCTATATTCACATACACTAAAATAAAATAAAAAGGACAGGGATCACACCATGTTATTGCTTGCGTCATCATCACCCCGCCGCAGTGAACTTTTGAAAATGGCAGGCATTGACTTTAAGCAGGTTGAAGTCAATGTTAACGAAACGGTTCTGCGCGGCACACCGCCAATGCAGATAGTCGAACAGCTTTCGCTGCGCAAAGCGGAAGCCGCCGCGAAACTGTACCCGGACGACACGGTGCTGGCGGCGGACACGCTCGTAGTCTTTAAGAGCCGGGTTTTCGGCAAGCCTAAAGACAAAGAGACCGCCAGGGTGATGCTGAAACTTTTATCCGGTAACGTGCACCAGGTTTACACCGGGTACACCATTATACGCGGCAAAACGCTGATATCAGGCCACGAGTGTACGTCGGTAGAGTTTTACACGCTTTCGGAGGAAGATATAAACGCATATATAGATTCCGGCGAAGCCATGGACAAAGCCGGGGCTTACGGCATACAGGGGCGCGGTTCGCTCTTCGTAAAAAGGATAAACGGTGACTTTTACAACGTAATAGGCCTTCCAGTCGCAAAGATAAATAAAATACTGAAAAAAGAAAACCTTATCTGACGGAATGTTCCCCCAAAAACGCACGGCGTATGTAAAATTTTTGTTTTGCATACTTTTTTGTTGAGAATTTATTTCAATCGGGTTATAATAAATGTCATAAGCAACGTGAATAATGTGAATGTTATTTGCCTCTTATTAAATGAAAGGGGAAAACATAAATGTTTTCAAAAGATATAGGAATAGACTTAGGCACGGCGAACACCCTCGTCTTTATGAAGGGCAAAGGCATAGTCATGCGCGAGCCTTCCGTCGTCGCGGTAGACGTAAGGAGCGACACTGTACTTAAAGTGGGCAGGCAGGCTAAAGAAATGATCGGCCGCACCCCCGGTTCCATAGTTGCCGTAAGGCCTATGAAAGACGGAGTCATAGCCGACTTCGATATAACAGCGACAATGCTCAAGCATTTTATCCGCAAAGCCGTCAAGTCAAACGCGTTTTCAAAGCCGCATATAATCATCTGCATACCGTCAGGCGTTACCGAGGTTGAGCGCCGCGCCGTAGAGGACGCCGCCCACCAGGCCGGCGCCAACAACGTCGAGCTTATAGAGGAACCCATGGCTGCAGCCATCGGCGCGGGCCTGCCCGTCGCGGAGCCTACCGGCAGCATGGTCGTAGACCTCGGCGGCGGCACTGCGGAAGTTGCCGTCATATCGCTTGGCGACATAGTCACCTCATGCTCGGTGCGCTGCGCGGGCGACAAGTTCGACGAGTCCATAATTTCATATGTAAAGAAAAAGTACAACCTCCTTATAGGCGAACGCACCGCCGAAGAAATAAAAATTAAAATCGGTTCGGCTTACCCGGTTGAAGAAAACGAAAACGCTTCTGTTGAGATAAAAGGCCGCAACCTTGTGGACGGCCTGCCTAAAAACGTTACCGTCAGCGCGCAGGAAGTACGCGAAGCCCTGAGCGACTCACTTTCCATGATAATCGACGCCATAAAAAGCACGCTCGAAAAGACCCCTCCGGAGCTTTCGGCAGATATCATCGACCACGGCATCATGCTCACGGGCGGCGGCGCATTGCTGCGCGGCCTCGACAAGCTTGTCGAGCAGGAAACCGGCATGCCCGTTCATGTTGCCGACGACCCGCTTGACTGCGTTGTAAACGGCACCGGCAAACTGCTTGAGACAACTATGCCGGCGTCTTACTACAAGAACAATAAAAGATAACGGAGCTAAGCGCCGCCAAAGGCTGTTTTTTGCAGTACGGTTAAAGGCTTCCTGCGTTTTGCAGTTAGGCGGCTTCCGTTTATGCGGCTATATATTTACACCGCTGCATAAGAACCGGCGCCATGATGGGAACTCATCATGGCGCCGGTTCTTTATTTTGTATGCGCAGCACACGTCATATAACCATTTCAGGCTGTATCTTCATCATTTCTTTTGCAAAAGAGTCTATTTCGCTTTGCAGGTACGGCGTTTCGCTCAGGCGCTCCTCGTCGCACGGCTTGTACTCTTCAGGCTTGCGGTAGCGGTTAAGGCTCCAGCGCGGGACTTCGGGCAGTTCCCTCGCCATCTGCATAAGGTCAGGAAGCTTAAGCTGGGGTATGACCGTCGTGCGCACCTCAAACCGCGCACCGCTTTCCAAAAGCAGCCGCACGGTCTCCTGCACGGCAGAGGCATCGGCCTCAGGGCCGCAGATGTCCGCATATTTTGCCGCAGGCGCTTTATAGTCCACGGCAAAGTAATCACACAGCCCGCTTGCAAGGACGCGCTTCACGCCTTCCGGGTTGGAGCCGTTGGTGTCAAGCTTTACCTTATAGCCCAAAGCCCTGACCTGGGCCATAGCATCCGTAAGGTCCCTTTGGGCAAGCGGCTCGCCGCCCGTAAAAACGACGGCGTCAATCATGCCCGCACGCTTTTTAAGGAAAGACAGGACGGAATTATTATTTATTATGCCGTGATGGCAGCTAAGCAAAGACCTGTTATGGCAGTAAAAACAGTCATAGTTGCACCCCGGCGAAAACAGCACGCAGGCAATAAGCCCGGGGTAATCAACGAGGGAGTTTTTCTGTATGCCGGCTATAATCATACCGCGTCGTCCTTTATGACAAACTTCTTACGCTGGCGGTACTCTTCCTTTTTACCCTTGTTGTAGTTCTGCACAGGGCGCAGGTAACCGACTACGCGGCTCCAAACCTCAGCGGGCTTGCCGCACTTGGGGCACGTGAAGTGTTCGCCGGCAATGTAGCCGTGGTCGTTGCAGACTGAGAATGTAGGGGTAAAGGATATATACGGCAGTTTATACTTAGTGAATATTTTCCTTAAAAGGCGTTTTGCCACTTCAGTATCCTTTATCTCCTCGCCAAGGTACAGGTGGAGGACTGTCCCCCCCGTGTAGAGCGACTGCAGCTCATCCTGCAGGTCGAGCGTTTCGAAGATGTCGTCGGTGCAGCCAACCGGCAGCTGCGTGGAGTTCGTGTAGTACGGCTCCTCGTCGCCCGCGGTTATGATGTCGGGGTAACGTTCTTTGTCAAGGCGCGCAAGGCTGTAGCTCGCGCCTTCGGCCGGTGAAGCCTCAAGGTTGTAGCAGTGGCCGGTTTCCTTCTGTATTTCTTTTATATAGTCGCGCATGTAGTTCAGCGTGCCTATGGCAAACTGCTGGCCCTTTTCAGTCGTAAGGTCATAGTCCTCGCCGAAAAGGTTCATGCACGCTTCGTTCATGCCGATAAGGCCGATGGTGTTAAAGTGGTTGTACCAGTAGTACCCTGTTTTGGCTTTTACGTCGCGCAGGTAGTTCTGCGAGTACGGGTACAGGCCGTTGTCGGTCTGCTTTTCTATGACCTTGCGTTTTATCTCAAGGCTGTTCTTGGCTATTTCCATTTCACGCCACAGGCGCATGCGGAACTCAGACTCAGACTTGGAAAGGTACGCTATGCGCGGCAGGTTTATGGTGACGACGCCTATGGAGCCGGTAAGCGGGTTCGAGCCGAAAAGCCCGCCGCCGCGTTTGCGCAGCTCGCTTGTGTCAAGGCGCAGGCGGCAGCACATGGAGAGCGCATCCTCCGGCGAAAGGTCGGAATTGATGTAGTTTGAGAAATACGGTATGCCGTATTTGCAGGTTATCTCCATAAATTTATTTATAACCGGGCTGTCCCAGTCAAAGTTTTTCGTAACGTTTATGGTAGGTATCGGGAACGTGAACACACGGCCCTTTTTGTCGCCTTCCATCATAACGTCGCAGAACGCTGTGTTTACCATATCCATTTCTTTTTGGAAGTCGCCGTATTTTTCCGGCATGACTTTGCCGCCTACTATGACGTTTTGGTCTTTTAAAGTCTTAGGTACTTTTATGTCAAATGTAAGGTTTGAGAACGGGCACTGGAAGCCGACGCGTGTAGGTACGTTGAGGTTAAAGATAAACTCCTGTATCGCCTGCTTGACCGACTTGTAGTCCATGTTGTCATAATGTACGAACGGCGCGCTGTAAGTGTCGAACGACGACCACGCCTGCGCACCGGCGGTTTCACCCTGGGTTGTGAACGTCGAGTTGACTATCTGCCCCAAAAACGCGCGCAGGTGCTTCGGCGGGTTTGACTCTACCTTTCCGGGAACTCCGCCGAAGCCGTTCATAAGTATCTGCCTTAAGTCCCATCCGGCGCAGTAAGGGCCGAAAAACCCGAGGTCGTGCAGGTGTATGTCGCCCGAAAGATGCGCGTCGCGTATTTCTTCCGGATATATCTCATGGAGCCAGTAATTCCTCGTAAACGCCTCACGCACGTAATTGTTAAGCCCGTTTATCGACTTCTGCGTGTTGGAGTTTTCGTTTATCCTCCAGTCCTTGTCGTCAAGGTACTTGCCGAACATGCTGATGGTTGCGCCTATGAGCGCGTTTGACTCACGCGCCGAGCGCCTTTTCTCACGGTAAAGTATGTAAGCCTTCGCCGTTTTTGCATGGCCGTCCTCTATAAGGACTTTTTCCACCATATCTTGTATTCCCTCTACTTCGGCCACGCCGTCGGGATATTTCTTTTCAGCTAAATTGACAACCTCGTCGGCGAGCTTTTCCGAGATGGAGAAGTCTTTCCCGCCTACTGCCGTAGCGGCCTTGAATATGGCCCATACTATCTTTTCCTTATGGAACGGGGCCTTTGTGCGGTCGCGTTTTACGATTTGCGTTATCATTAAAATCCTCCCTTTATATATCTTTAAAATTTCAATATATAGTGTCACTACATGTTGGGAACACAACATATATTACGTCTTTTCAAAGCGAATGTCAAGGGGAAAAATCAATTTTTCATATTTTTTTTGCACTTGCCGCAATAACCGTATATCTCAAGGTGATGCCCCGTCACGTAAAAATCGGTGCTTTCTTTAAGCTTTTTTTCATAATCCGCGACCGGGCAGCCGCTTATGGGCGTCATCTTGTGGCATCCGAGGCAGATAAGGTAATGGCGGTGGACGCTGCCGTTAATCACGAAAAGCGCCTTGCCGTTCTGTGTAACGTTCATCTTGATAACTAAATTTTTTGAAGCGAGAAGCTCCAGTATGCGGTACACGGTGGAAATGCTGACTGACGTGTTGTCTCTTTCCATTATCATATATACCTCGTCCGCCGTCACAGGCGAGTCAAGGCTTGCCATGATTTTTAAAACATGGACGCGATGCTTCGTATTTTTAAGCCCGAGTTTTTTCAGCTGCTCACCGTAATCTTCTGCTGCCACCGTTACCATCTCCCCCAAAAGCGGCCGTCAGTTGCGCAAGGCCTTTTTCTTAACGGAAAACGACTTTAAAAAATACACCGTGAAGTAGCAGGCCGACGACAGAATCACAATGCACGCTCCTGAAGCGATGTCAAGCCTGTATGAAAGCCAAAGCCCGGCAAAACAAAAAATATTGCCCAAAAC
>ENA-UOOE01001439-UOOE01001439.1-fermentation-metagenome-genome-assembly--contig:-NODE-1439-length-20089-cov-3.781322_pt1 | contig 20089 bp, 16 predicted proteins | sample MGYA00245776_ERZ724021 | MGnify/ENA primary metagenome ERZ724021 (study PRJEB28704, sample SAMN03018321) | fermentation metagenome | biome: anthropogenic terrestrial biome; feature: soil; material... | reverse complement strand
GCGCTTCGCTGCATCTCGCTTCGGCTAAGCGCCGAATAGAAATATTTACAAATTGTCCTTAGCAAGCGAGCTTGCACGGCCAATGTGTAAATATTTCTGCCCTCCTTGTTAGTTACCTATATTATACCCATAATTTCTAAGAACGCAAAGGTTTTTGCTGAAATGGGTGGGGTAAATTTATTGCGGGCAGTTTGTACTTTAAATTTTGCTTGCGGATTCAAATGCTTTCCATATTGCACCCATTAAGTTGGATACGTGATCACAGTCTCCAAGTGTTTCGAACTGCACTCCACAATCTTCCAATTGCTCTGCAAGTGAATGCTCAGAAATATATCCAATACTGCTGATGACTGTATCGGACGGAAGGACTGTCTGTTTTCCGTCTTTTTCAATTGTAACACTGTCCTCAGAAATCTGAACAATTTGTGTATCTGTATGGATGCCTATATGATATTGCTCAATAGCCATTCTGAGCATGTTTTCGTTTGCCGCACATAAATCTTCTTTTTTAGATAAGATTTCTGGAAGAACTTCTACAACATTTACTTCTTTTCCTGTCAAAGCCTGCTCATAAGCAATTTCAATGCCTGTAAGACCACCGCCTATAATTACCACATGCTCACCGATTCATAAGCCTTTTCATTGCAGCAGGCGGGATTCAATGCGCAACTCATATCCTTCATATTAAAGATTCTCTGCAGACAGCCAACATGACAGGCGATGCAGGGGCGAATATGCTCTGCCTTGTCATTCATAGCCTTTTTGGGCCAATAGGGATCGGCCAATAAGCTTCTTGCCAGACCAATCGCGTCAATTTTCCCTTCCCTGATAGCTTTGTCATCTGCCGCAGGATCTTCCATACGCCCTGCGCAGATTACGGGAATGTTTACCTTTTCTTTGATAAATGCGCAGTCTTCCAGATTGCATGCTTCCGGCATATATACCGGAGGATGTGCCCAGAACCAGGAATCATAGGTACCATTATCTGCATCTAAAGCAGCATATCCGTATTTTTCCAGCAGCCTTGCCACTTCTATAGACTCTTCTCTTGTACGACCGAATTCATCAAATGTTTCACCAGGTAATGCACCCTGATTAAAGCCCTTCATTTTTGATGTCACGCTATAGCGCATAAGGACCGGAAAATCGTCACCACAGGCAGCGTGAATTCTTTCTACAATTTCCTTTGCAAACCTTAAACGGTTTTCCAGTCTGGGGCCGCCATATTCATCCTCCCGGGTATTCATATTTGCCAATGAAAACTGATCCAGTAAGTAGCCCTCGTGCATTGCATGGATTTCAACACCGTCAAATCCGGCATCCTTGCACAGTTTGGCGCCTACTTCAAAGCCGTGTAAATACATCTCAATATCTTCTTTTGTCAATGCGCGGTGCTTAATCTCCGGTTTCCAGACATTGGGAAGCCCGTCAGATGGAGCAATTGGTTCTCCGGACATAAACCACACCGGTGCAGTACGTCCTGAGGCGGCACTTAACTGACAGACGATCTTTGCTCCATATTTATGTACTTCGTCAGTCAGTTTCCTGGTATTTGTAATAAATTCATCGCCGGAATTTAACACACAGTTTCCGCCTTCTACGGAATCATATTTATTTTGTACAGCCATTCCGCCTGTTATAATTAAACCTATGCCTCCTTTGGCTCTTTCAACAAAATAGTCGATGCCATCCTGTGTGTAACTGTTATCATGGTTTACCATCCGCTGAGAATGTATACCCATTGCCGCCATAACAGTTCTGTTTTTGATTTCCATGTTCCCGATTTTCCAGGGCCTAGATATAGCCTGAAGTCTTCCCATATTCTTTGCCTCCTATATAGTTTATTTTATACACATGTATAATTTAAACTATATAGCATTGTTATTATTTTGTCAATAAAAAGAAGTGCTATTTACACTATATTTTTTTTATGGTACAGTTATCCTATGATACCAGGGTCAAAAGGTCATGCTTTTTCATGCAAGCATGAAACGTATGACCTTTTGACCCTGGTATCATCCTATATATTTATAGCAGAGGTACTTATATGCCAAGTGATGGAGCAAAAACTAAGATTACAATTATAAACACAGCAATAGGGTTATTTAAAGATAAAGGATATCAAAATGTATCTATAAAAGATATCTGTGATTCTCTGAATATCCAAAGGGGAACCTTTTATTATCATTTTAATAGCAAAGACGCTATTATCGACTCTTTCTATGATGATATCGAAATTCCACAGCAATATCAGTCCAAAATCATTACTACCGACAATTGCTGGCTGAAGCTGTGGCTTCTTTTTAAGCCTACCATAGACTGGACAGTGGAGATGGGCTCTGACATATTGTCAACTATTATTATGATAAATCTGCAAAATGGCCGTTCTACTTTTTTCCCGTCTGCAGAGGACAGCACGAAAGAAAATACACTGCAGATAATAAAAAAAGGGCAGAGGGAAGGGCAATTTCTCAATTCCCGAGCCCCGCTGGACATCTACCACACAATCCGAAATCAGATTCTTGGAATTTGTCTTATATGGTGTACGAAGGACGGTGCTTTCAATGAAAGTCAGGAAATACACGATTCATTGATTTCTATCCTGCAGGTCGAATCTTCTTGTGTCGAAGAAGAAAAGGAATGGGTGCAAAATGATAAAAGCTAACAGGAGGTTAACTAAGAAATTATGATACGCGAATTAGAATTAGACGACAAAGAATTATATCTGAATATGGCACATGATTTTTACCGTTCGCCGGCGGTACTGCATCCGATACCGGATTCTTATATAGAGCGTACTTTTGAGGAGTGCATGAAAAGTGACACCTATGTAAAGATTTATATCATGGAATATGAGGGGAAACCGGCAGGATATGGAATGCTGGTTAAGACATTTTCTCAGGAAGCAGGAGGGTATGTGTACTGGCTGGAAGAGCTTTATATCATGGAGAAGTACCGCTCGAAAGGATTAGGCAGTGAATTCTTCAATTATGTAGAAAAGAACCGGGAAGAGGAAGTCACACGCTTCCGCCTGGAGGTGGAAGAGGATAACACCAGAGCAAGGGAACTTTATAAAAGATTGGGATATAAAGATCTGGATTACCGCCAGATGGTAAAGACATTTTAAAAACAGGAGGAAAAATGGCATGACAAAAGCAGGAGAAAGAAAAGTAGAAACAGTAGAAAGAGCAAACGGAGGGGCCGGGTTTATTATGAAAGAGGCTCTGCTTACACCGGAACAGCTGGGCAGCCATTGTGGAATGTTTTCTCAGGTTACGCTGAAGCCAAATTGTGAGTTGGGATATCATGAGCATCATGGGGAGACAGAAACCTATTATATCCTTTCAGGGCGGGGAATGTACGATGATGATGGCAAAGCAGTCCCTATAGGAGCGGGAGATGTCCTGTTCTGTGAAGACGGAAAAGGACATGGGGCTAAAAACACAGGGAACGAGGATCTTGTATTTGTAGCTTTAATACTAAAAACAAAATAGAAGACTATGTGGAGGCCGTTCTGTCAGGAGTGTTCATGAAATCGTCTCCCCAAGTGCTTTCAGCAGCCGTAAATTATCTTCGGGACGCATGATACAGAAACGTACATATTCACCTTCCAGACACTGGAAGGAGGAGCAGTCACGTATCATGAGTCCATTTTTTATGCAGGAGACGAAGACATCTGCGGCAGTAATCCTGTCCTTGTGTATATGAATCAGTATGAAGTTGGCCTGGGCCTCATAAACGGTAATCTGCGGAAAACGGCGCAGCTCCTGCAGCATCCGGGCTCTTTCACTGAGAATGAGGGAGCGGGTTTTCTGAATATATTCTGTGTCCTCCAGCATAAGCTTGCCCGCGAAGGCTCCTATGCTGTTTAAAGACCAGGGAATCTGGTGTTCTTTGACAGCGGCGAGGAAGGAAGTATTTCCGGTAACTCCATACCCTAAGCGGAGGCCGGGAGCGGCAAAGAATTTGGAGACCCCCCGCAGAATCATGAGATTATCAAAATCCTCCACAAGAGACATGGCAGTGACTTCTGAGACATCAGAGGCAAACTCCACGTAGGTCTCGTCAACCATGACGAAAGTCTGTAATTCCCTGCATATTTCGAGAATCCTCCGCATCTCTTCCGTAGTAACTGCAGAGGAAGTGGGGTTATTTGGATTGCATATGATGAGCAGGTCATAGCAATTCTGCAGCTTTTTAGTAAAGTCTGAAATATCCAGCCGGAAATTTTCATCTGGATTGAGATGATAGTATTCCTGTATACTTTCGGAGAAGGAGAGTTCTCTTGCATATTCAGAGTAAGTGGGGCCAAGTATCAGAGTTTTTTTCGGACATCTCTGTTCTATGAGAAGGGCGATGAGTTCGGTGGAACCGTTCCCCACCATTACATAGTCAGGGGAGACATGGCAGTAACTTCCGATGACACGGCGCAGGTCAGTATATTCTCTGTCTGGATAGGAGGAGATAATATCCAGATGGCGGGCCACTTCACCCTTTACCTTTTCGGAAAGCCCCAGAGGATTTACATTAGCACCGAAGTTGACGATAGAATCCTTAGGAATTTTGTAGTGCTCAGCAACTTTTTCTAAATCACTGCCGTGAAAACTTGAAATTGTACTCATGTATACAATCTCCTTTCAAAATCTTTTATTCACCCGTTGCAAGAAATACCATAAAGATGATATAATTCATTATAGCGTGCTTATGAAAAAATGCAATGAAAGAAATATGAGTAGGTGACCAACTTGAAAAATAAGATTAAACGTCTTTCCAAAGGGGATTTTCATATTCCTCAGCCGGAGATTATTTTCCCGGAGACACGGATTATTATGCGCGTCGGGGAAGGTGAGATGTACAAAGGAAGTTTTTCCCTGCAGAATCAGGGAGAGGGAACGATCAGGGGGCTTGTATACCCCTCTTCTTATCGTGTCCATTGTGAAGAACAGGGCTTTGATGGGAATCCGGTTAATATTTATTATACATATGACGGCTCAGGATTGCTGCCGGGACATGTGGAGCATGGAAGATTTACGATTGTCTGCAACGGAGGAGAATACAATGTTGCGTTTACGGCAATCATTGAGAAGCCTTTTGTAATGACAAGTTATGGAAAAGTCCAGAGCCTGGAGGATTTTAAGAAGCTTTCTTTCAGAGACTCAGCAGAAGCGGAGAAGCTGTTCCGCTCCAGAGACTTTTACGAGATATTGAAATATGAGGACAAGCGCATACAGGCACTGTACAACAATATGCGCAAGTGGGAGCTGGACCAGCAGGCACTTGAAGAGTTTCTGGTGGGCTGTAAGCAGAAGGAGAAGATATTCCTGACACTGGAAGAAGAGAGCCGTGCATTTATGGAGGTGGAGCAGGCACGGAAAGAGACCCTTACAGTGAAGAAAAATACATGGGGATTTTTGTTTGTGGATGTATATACGGCAGGAGATTTCCTGACAGTAGAGCATTCCAAGGTTACCACCGAAGAGTTTATAGGAAATTCATACCGTCTGGAGTATATCATTTCAACAGAGCATCTCCACAGGGGAAGCAACTTTGGTCAGATTATTCTTGAGACACCTTATGAGACACTCAAATATGAGATTGTAGTGGAAAAGGATGTAAGGCGGGACGAGGAATACCGTGCTGCAGACAAGGAATTTGTCAGCATTGTCCAGAGGTACCTGACTTATGAGGCGGGCCGGATTGATTTAAACACATGGACGGAAGAGTCACTGAAGAAGATTGAACATCTGCGGAATGAGGACGGCAGAAACGAAATATATCTTCTTGTTCATGCCCACATCTGTCTTCTTGGAAATCGTTTTGACGAGGCAAAACTGATTTTGGAGTCTTACAATTACAATCGATTTGCTATAGGTAAAAATGTGGAAATAAGCTCTTATTATTTATATCTTACTACCTTATTGAGCAATGACTCCATTGGCCAGAGGCGGGTGGCAGAGGAATTGTCCAAATCTTATTTGAAGCATCCGGAGAGCTGGATGATTCTCTGTATGCTGGTGAATGTGGATTCAGAATATAAAATTTATAGTGAGCGTCTGCGTGCGCTGGAACGTCAGTTCTATGAGGAGAAGGCACATAGTGTGTGGTTCTATATGGAGGCCTTTAAGTGCTTCCGTGATAAGAGCTCTTCTTTGAAGAAACTGGGCACCTTTGAGGTGCAGGTACTTCACTTCGCGGCAAAGCATAAGCTTATGACAAAAGAGCTGGCTCTGTACACGGCAAATCTGGCAAGTCAGCTGAAGCAATTTGACAGACATCTTTTTGAAACACTGGTTCTGTCATATAAGATGTATGAAGAGTATATGATTCTTACAGCTATCTGTACACTGCTGATTAAAGGGAACTGTGTGGGCCCGGAATATTTTAAATGGTATGAAGATGCTGTGGAATCGGAGCAAAAGATTGCACAGCTATATGAATATTATATGGTCTCTATCCAGGAGGAGCGTTTTCATAAGGCACTGCCCAGATCCGTGTATTTATATTTTATGCATGGAAACATGTTGGATTATCGCAAGTGTGCACTATTGTATTCAAATCTCATCACATATGAAGATGAATCCAGTGAAATTTATGCTCATTACAGGGATGAGATGGAGGCATTTGCGTGGAATCAGCTGGAAAGACGACACATTGATGAGAGGCTGCGTATTATCTACAAGCGATTCATTGTAGAGGAGGCCATGAACACAGAGCGGATTAAGGCACTGTTTGATATTTGCTATGCCTATGAAATTACAACCAAAATACCGAACATGAAGTTTATTTATGTCATAGCCGACGACGGGAATATTGTGCAGAGAGTACCTTATACTGACAGAGGAGCACAGGTATTCCTTTATTCAAAGACCGACCGTCTTGTGTGGGAGGCCAGGGACGGAAGGCATTACACTGACTCTATTCCTTATGAGAGCCGCCGGCTGTTTTATGAGCTTCGCTATATGGACATGTGCAAAAAGTATTTAAACGGTATGCGCATGAGCCGGCAGAAGGAAGAAGAGGAGCCTCTGACCCTGGACGTTGTCAAGGGAAAAGGGGTAGAAAATTACGAGGAAGAAGAATTGTTCACCTTCTGCAGTAAAACGATCAGGGAGAACAATTACGAGAATGATGATTTTCTGACCTATATCTGTTTTGAGCTGTTTAAACAGGGAAATTATGACAAGGTGATTCTGACTTATCTTGCAAATTACTACTGTGGTGCAACTGTGGACATGAAAAGGCTTTGGCGGGAGGCAAAAGAATACGAGGTTCATACTCATAACCTGGCAGAACGGATTCTGACACAGATGTTGTTTTCGGAGGAGTTATTTGCAGAGGTACAGATATTTGAGGAATATTATGCGGAAGGTGCGTACTTCAGGCTTCAGCAGGCATATCTTGCCTATATGGCCAGAGGTTATGTGGTGGAAGACCGGAAGATAGGCAAGAGTGTAATCGACATCATATGTAAAGAGTATGAAAAGGGAGAAGACACTATTGATATCTGTAAGATTGCAGTTCTGAAATATTATTCGAACCGGGAATACAGCTCCGGGACGCGCAAGACATTGAAGAAGTTTCTGCAGGAGCTCAGCGGAAAACAGATTTATTTTCCATTTTTCCTTGCCTATGAAAAGGACTGGTTGATTGAGCTTCAGCTCTGGGACAAGACCTTAATCGAATATAAAGGTCAGAAGGGCAGCCGTGTTATGCTTTACTATCAGCTCCAGAAGGGAGATTTTGAAGAGGTGGATTATTCCATGGAAGTGCTGACCCCAATGTATGAGGACCTTTATGTGAAAAAGTTTGTCCTGTTTGCAAATGAAAAGCTGAAATATTATTTCAAAGAGACAATCGACGGCAATACATACCGCAGTGATAAGGAAATCTGCATAAAGGAAGTAGAGGCTGGGGAATTAGGGAGATATGGCCGCCTGAATGATATTCTCCTGTGTGAAGGCGAAGAGAGAGAAAACAGGATGAAATCCTATGCAGTAGAAGATGCAGTAGCGGTACATATGTTTGGAAGGTATTAAGAGAAACAATCAGCATAAGCAGGAGGTTTATCGTGGGACAAGGCAATATAATTGGATATGAAATAAATGATAAGGCCTGCCAGATCAGCTTCTATAACGATCAGCAGCTTGAACCGGAGACTCTGGAGGTGGATTCTGATAATTATCAGATTCCTCTGATTATCGGTAAGCTGAGAGATACATGGGCCTACGGCAAAGAGGCGAAGCGTCTTGTGACTGTTAAAGAAGGATTTACAGTGACCAGGCTTTTGGAGAAGAGCCTGGCAGGAGAGAAGATTGAATTTGGGGAAGAGACATATGATGCGGTATGGCTTCTGTCCAAGTTCATTCAAATGTCCCTGCAGCCTTTTCCGCAGATAGAAGGCATTGTCTTTAGTGTGCCGGAGCTGACTGAAGAGTTGGCGCGTCTCCTGCGGGGAATTGCGGTCAGAATGAATGTTGATAAAAGGCATATTTTTATCCAGGACTATAAAGAAAGCTTCTGTAACTATTTGTTTTATCAGCCGAAGGAGCTCTGGCAATATGAGGCGGCATTGTTTTGCTGTGAAAGAAATGAGATCAGGGCATACATGCTGCGCCGGTTAAAGCCCGGCCTGGGGGGCGGCAAGACTACGTTTGTAACTGTGGACGAGGTGGCAAGCGCTCATATGAAGGAACTGGCTGCGGTCTATCCTGTGTTGAATGAAGACAAGGCAAAGGAGGCAGATGCACGTTTCACTAAGTTCATCGAAGGTGTATTCGATAAGCGGATTGTTTCCTCCGTTTTTTTGACAGGAGAAGGTTTTGAGAATAACTGGTACCCCACATCCCTGCGGGTTTTGTGCAACGGAAGACGGGCATTTATCGGGAACAATCTTTACAGTAAGGGTGCCTGTTATACAGCATACCGTAAGATGTTCATGCATATTGAGGATCCGGTGTATCTGTCGGAGACAAAGCTGACAGACCAGATTACAGTTAATATGAGGGTGGATGGACAGGAAATGTGGTATCCTATCGTCTCCTGGGGGGCGCACTGGTATGAGTCCAACAATCAGTGGGAGGTACTGCTGGAAGATGTTGAGGACATTGAACTGCACGTTGAATCTCTTGTTCAGGGAACCTTGAAGACGGAAGTGATTTCTTTAAAAAACTTCCCGAAAAGAGGGGAGTATTCTATGCGGCTTCAGATTGAAACTCTATTTCTGGATGAGAAGACCTGCAAGATCACTGTGCGTGATGTAGGCTTTGGAGAGTTCTTCCTGCCTACAGATTTCCAGGAGGAGAAGATTATACATTTAGGAGGCAACGATGGGAAGTTTAATTCTCTGTCATGACAGACATGCAACGCATCCCTATGAAATTACAAGGATCCACTGTAAGATATTTACAATTGAGGAATTATGCTATTATCTGTGTAATAATCTTTATCTGGTGGATTACACAATTATGAATGAACAGCTCTGTACATGGCTGGACGAGGAGATTGGAATGCCGGAACTGGCGGCAGACTTAAGGGACGTTATCCGCATGCGCGGTTCGGTGGAGAAGTTTGTTTTGACAATCTTGAAAAGCTCCAGGATATTCAGAGAGCCGGAGATGATCCGTATTCAGAATGTGCTGGAGCGTCTGAAGAATCAGAAGGATATTGAGAGGCAGAAATTCAAGGGAGACAACCTTTTAGAGAGCGGTGAAATTGAGGAGGCAATTCTTGTGTATCAGGCCATACTCAATGAGGAAGCGGATGAGAGTGTGGATCCCAAGTTCTATGGGAAGATTTATGCCGGCCTGGGAGCCGCCTACGGAAGGCTTTTTCTGTATCAGGAGTCGGCCAAGATGTATGACAGAGCTTATCAGATATGCGAAGATACCCAGCTGCTAAAGCCATATCTCTATGCATCTTATAAATATATGTCCCTGGAGGAGTATCATATTTTGTTGACGAAGCATGATGATTATGTGGAGGTCAATGCCCAAATGCGGCAGGAGATGGAAGATATCAAGGAGCACTTACAGATGGAGCGAAGTGCTGCACTGCTGGAAAAATGGAAGCAACAGTATAGAAGAAGCCACATATAGAACCGGGGAAGTGAAGTGTGTTTTATAGGGACTGGAATTGAGCATGGAAGGCGTTTGACACAAAGTGCGAAATGTGTTATTATGTGCAGGTATTTTAGCAAGGTAAAGTAATCAATTGATAAAAGAAGAAAGTGAATTGCGCTGGCCAGTTTATGTTTTGAAAAATATAGGCTGGTCAGTATACTGGATTGAGGAGGACATTATATTATGAAGAGAAACTTGGCAGCGGCAATGGCAGCCATACTTGTACTGTCGGCAGGCTTAGTGGGATGTGGGGATAAAAGTAAGGATGCATCTGCCGGTAATTCTGCAAAGACGGAGAAAAAGGCGGATGTAACCAACGAGGAAAAGAAAGAGGGAGACACTTTTACAGTAGGGTTTGATGCAAGCTTTCCGCCCTACGGATACAAAGATGACGACGGAGAATATGTAGGCTTTGATTTAGATTTGGCCCAGGAAGTGTGTAAGAGAAACGGCTGGGAGCTGGAGAAACAGCCAATTGACTGGGATGCCAAGGACATGGAGCTTAATTCCGGGACAATCGATTGTATCTGGAACGGATTTACCATAAACGGGCGCGAAGAAGACTATACATGGTCAGAGCCCTACGTGGATAACAGTCAGGTGGTGGTAGTTTCCCAGAACTCGGGAATTAAGACTTTAGATGATCTTGCAGGTAAAATTGTGGAAGTACAGGCTGATTCCTCTGCATTGAAAGCACTGGAGGGGGATCAGAAGGAATTGGCAGGGACATTTGGGACACTGACACAAGTGCCGGATTATAATACCGCGTTCATGGACTTAGAAGCAGGGGCAGCGGAAGCCGTTGCTATGGATGTGGGGGTTGCAGATTATCAGATTGAATCAAGAGGAGACGGATACGTTATACTGGATGATTCTATTTCTACCGAACAGTATGCTGTCGGCTTTAAAAAAGGAAATGAGAAACTTAAGGACCAGGTACAAAAGACGCTGGATGAGATGGCCAAAGACGGTACATTTATGACTATCGCAGAAAAGTGGGGCGTTGAGGATGCTGTCTGCCTGGGCAAGTAAATCCGGAGGATTAAAAGAATGAACATAAGTATTGCGGCTATGCTGGGACAATTGTCCGGTGGAATGATAGGTACGATAGGCATATTCTTTGCGACCCTGCTATTCTCCCTGCCACTGGGGCTACTTGTGGCATTTGGAAGAATGTCAAAAATAAAGATTATTCAATGGATAGCGAAGATTTATATTTCCATTATGCGGGGAACCCCTCTTATGCTGCAGCTGATGGTGGTATACTTTGGGCCCTACTACATATTTGGAATCCAGATTTCAGCTTCCTACCGGCTCGGTGCCGTACTCATTGCGTTTGCAATCAACTACGCTGCATATTTTGCGGAAATTTACCGCGGAGGCATTGAATCTATGCCGACAGGGCAGTATGAGGCGGCACGGCTTTTAGGCTACAATAAAGGGCAGACCTTTTTCCGCATTATTTTTCCTCAGGTAATCAAGAGAATTATGCCGTCTGTGACAAATGAAGTAATTACCCTTGTAAAAGATACCTCTCTTGCATTTTCCATTGCCTATGCGGAGATGTTTACTACAGCGAAACAGATCGCATCATCTCAGACCTCTATTATTCCTTTAGTCTCAGCTGGAATATTCTATTATCTGTTTAACTTGCTTGTGGCCGTGACGATGGAATTGCTGGAAAAGAAATTGGATTACTACAAGTAGGAGGAAATGCATGAGTTTACTGGAAATGAGCCATATTAAGAAAAGTTTTGACGGTGTGGAAGTATTGAAGGACATTTCTCTGAAAGTAGAGGAAGGGGAGGTTCTGGCAATTATTGGCCCTTCCGGCTCGGGAAAATCAACACTGCTCCGCTGTGCCACAGATTTGGAGACACCGGATGGCGGTGATATTCACTATGAAGGGAAATTTGGACTGGTGTTCCAGAACTTCAACTTGTTCCCTCATTTTTCTGTACTGAAGAATATTACAGATGCCCCTCTGAAGGTGCAAAAGAGGGAAAAAGAGGAAGTACTCAGAGAAGCCAGGGCACTTTTGAAAAAGATGGGACTGGAAGATAAAGAAAACGCCTATCCTTATCAGCTTTCCGGAGGACAGCAGCAGCGGGTCTCTATAGCGAGAGCACTGGCTATGAATCCGAAAATACTTTTCTTTGATGAGCCTACATCGGCTCTGGATCCGGAGCTTACAGGAGAAATTCTGAAAGTAATCAAGGATCTGGCAGCAGAACAGATGACCATGGTTATCGTGACCCATGAGATGAATTTTGCAAAAAATGTGGCTGACCATATCATATTTATGGATAAAGGCATCATTGAAGAACAGGGTACACCGGAGGAAGTATTTGGCTCCGATAATGCCAGAATGAAAGGATTTCTTGGGAAGTTGGCTACTGATAAATGATAAATAAGGCATATCACATAAGCATAACTTATATATACCGGTGCAAATAAATAATGAACGCGAACCCATACAAGGCAGTGGATATATTGATTTTACCATTGCCTTGTATTATACTTTTATGGTAGCTTAACTCAATGAAAGTACAAAAGGACAGGTGTGAACGTATGAAAAAACTGGAGCAGCTTTACGAAGGAAAAGCCAAAAAGGTATTTGCCACAGATGACCCGGATATTGTAATTGTGGACTATAAAGACGACGCTACTGCATTTAACGGAGAGAAGAAGGGAACAATCGTTGGAAAAGGTGTGATTAACAATCGGATGACCAACTATATTTTTCAGGTGCTGGAAAGGGAAGGTGTGCCGACGCACTATGTGGAAGAGCTCAGTGAGAGAGAAACCGCAGTAAAAAAGGTGGAGATTGTTCCACTGGAAGTGATTGTCCGCAATGTGGCTGCTGGAAGTTTTTCAAAAAAGCTTGGAATTGAAGAAGGAAGAAAACTGTTAGCACCTACTTTAGAATTCAGTTATAAGGATGATGAGCTGGGGGACCCGATGATCAATGACTACTTTGCCATAGCAATCGGGGCTGCCACAAGAGAAGAGATTGACAAGATCACAGAGTATACTTTTAAGGTAAATGAGGTATTGAAAAAATTCTTTGACGAGGCAGGAATTGAGTTGATTGATTTTAAGATTGAATATGGAAGATTTCACGGTGATATTATTCTGGCAGATGAGATTTCGCCGGATACATGCAGGCTGTGGGATAAAGAGACACATGAGAAGCTGGACAAGGATCGGTTTCGGAGAGATATGGGAAATGTGGAGGACGCATATAAAGAAGTATTTCACCGTATCGGCATTCAATAATCAGGAGTGTATTCATGAACAAATTGGAAAGGCTTACTACAGGTTTAGGTGAAGAGTGCGGAGTTTTTGGGGCATATGATCTGGATGGCGGCGATGTGACGCCATCCATATATTATGGCCTTTTTGCCCTGCAGCACAGAGGACAGGAAAGCTGCGGCATTGCAGTAACAGACACATGTGGAACGCGCAGAGTTTTATCCCAAAAAGGTCTGGGACATGTGGATGATGTATTTGATGAAGAATCTTTGGAAAAACTAAAAGGCAATCTGGGAGTCGGGCATGTCCGATATTCCACGGCAGGAGGGAGCTGCGCTGAGAATGCACAGCCATTGGTCATCAATTATGTAAAAGGGACACTTGCTATTGCCCATAATGGCAATCTGGTCAATGCATCTGCACTTAGGCGGGAACTGGAATATACAGGGGCCATTTTTCAGACGACTGTTGACTCAGAAGTGATTGCATATCATATTGCAAGGGAACGCCTTCATGTATCAACAGTTGAAGATGCTGTAAAAAACGCCATGAAAAAGATCAAAGGAGCCTATGCTCTTGTTATAGGCAGTCCCCGCAAGCTGATTGGCGTAAGAGACCCCCTTGGAATAAAGCCCCTGTGTATCGGAATGAAGGATAACACTTATATTCTTGCGTCTGAGAGCTGTGCAATAACCGCAGCGGGTGCTGAGTTTGTACGGGATGTGCTGCCGGGTGAGATTGTAAGTTTTACAAAAGATGGGATAGCTTCTGATATGAGTATGGCAGTTTCGGACAACCAGCAGGCCAGATGTATATTTGAATACATTTATTTCGCCCGCACGGACAGTACCATTGACGGTGTGAATGTCTACCATGCCAGAATTAAGGCCGGAAAGGCACTGGCAGAATCTTATCCGGTGGAGGCAGACCTGGTGGTTGGTGTGCCGGACTCCGGACTTGTGGCCGCCAAAGGCTATTCTGAGCAATCCGGGATTCCTTATGGAATGGCTTTCCATAAAAACAGTTATGTGGGCAGAACGTTTATAAAGCCAAAACAAAGTGACAGGGAATCCAGTGTAAAAATTAAGCTGAATGTGATTCCCGAGGTGGTCAAAGGAAAGCGGATTGTCATGGTGGACGATTCCATGGTAAGGGGAACAACCTGTGCCAACATTATCAGAATGCTGAAAAAAGCAGGTGCCACAGAGGTGCATGTAAGAATAAGCTCGCCGCCGTTTCTGTTTCCCTGCTATTTTGGAACCGATGTGCCGTCCAACGAGCATCTGATTGCACATTCCCATACACCGGAGCAGATATGTCAAATGATAGATGCAGACACACTTGGCTACATGGAAGTGGAAAAGCTAAAAAATATGGTTGGAGGCTTAAGTTTTTGCGATGCATGTTTTACAGGGAAATACCCCATGCCTGTCCCCGGCAGAGACATCAGCCATGAATTTGAGCAGAGCACTTAGTGAGGTCCTTTCGAGCTTAGTGCGAGCCACATCCTGACACTTGACGAGGTCTTATCGAGTCTAGTGACAGGATGTTACATTATAGAACAGGAGATTATACTATATGAGTACAGACCGTTATATCAGCCCTCTTTCCGAGCGTTATGCGAGCAGGGAGATGCAGTATATTTTTTCACAGGATAAGAAATTCAGGACATGGAGGAGACTCTGGATTGCTCTCGCGGAGACAGAGAAAGAGCTGGGACTGAATATCACAGATGAGCAGATTGAAGAAATGAAAGCTCACGCAGAAGATATCAATTATGATGTTGCTAAAGAAAGAGAAAAAGTGGTGCGCCATGATGTGATGTCCCACGTATATGCCTATGGGGTGCAGTGTCCTAAGGCAAAAGGGATTATTCATCTGGGAGCCACCTCCTGCTATGTTGGGGATAATACAGACATTATTATCATGTCGGAGGCACTGAAACTGGTAAAAACGAAACTGGTGAATGTGATTTTTGAGCTGGCGAAGTTTGCAGGCAAGTACAAGGAACTCCCAACTTTAGGGTTTACACATTTCCAGCCTGCCCAGCCAACCACGGTAGGCAAAAGAGCCACTCTCTGGATGCAGGAATTTGAGATGGATCTGGAAGATCTGGAATACGTTTTAGGCAGTTTAAAGCTTTTGGGCTCCAAGGGGACTACAGGGACTCAGGCAAGCTTCCTGGAATTGTTTGATGGAGATCAGAAAACTATTGATAAAATAGACCCCATGATAGCAGAAAAAATGGGATTTGAGGCCTGCTATCCGGTGTCCGGGCAGACTTATTCCAGAAAGGTGGATACCAGAGTAATAAACGTACTGGCGGGGATTGCCTCAAGTGCCCATAAGTTTTCCAATGATATCCGTCTGCTTCAGCACCTGAAAGAAGTGGAGGAGCCTTTTGAAAAATCTCAGATTGGGTCTTCTGCCATGGCGTACAAGAGAAATCCCATGAGAAGTGAGAGAATTGCCTCACTGTCACGCTATGTTCTGGCGGATTCACTGAATCCGGCAATTACAGCCTCCGTACAGTGGTTTGAGAGAACTCTAGATGATTCTGCAAATAAACGATTGAGTATTCCGGAAGGTTTTTTGGCAGTCGACGGTATTCTGGATCTGTGCCTGAATGTAGTGGATGGACTTGTGGTATATCCAAAAGTAATTGAAAAACATCTGATGTCTGAGCTGCCTTTCATGGCGACAGAAAACATTATGATGGATGCTGTAAAAGCGGGAGGAGACAGACAGGAGCTGCATGAGAGAATACGTAAATTGTCCATGGAGGCAGGGAGAAACGTAAAAGAAAAAGGCCTGGACAATAATCTTTTGGAACTGATTTCCCAGGACGATGGGTTTAATCTTAGTCCGGAGGATCTGCAGAAAATAATGGATCCGGTAAAATATGTGGGCCGTTCAAAGGAGCAGGTGGAAGCTTATCTGAAAAACGTGATTGATCCGTTATTGGAGAAGAATAAAAAAGAACTTGGCGTGAAAGCAGAAATTAATGTATAATCTTAATAACAGGACATAAAATCTATTTAGTACTCTGCCAAAGTAAGACTGTGCTTACAGCAAAATGGCAGCAAGGTCCAACGAGAAAAAGGAGGTTAGAGGTATGGCAATTTGGATTATACTTGCAGTGATTGTTATCATTGTTATCTGGCTGGTAGGTTCCTACAATGGGTTTATCCGGCTCAGAAATAAGACGGAGGAAGCATTTTCAGCTATGGATGTATCGCTGAAAAAGAGATATGATTTAATTCCAAATTATGTAGAGACAGTAAAAGGTTATGCAAAACACGAGTCGGCAACTCTGGAGAAGGTGATTGCCGCACGCAACGCGGCGATGAATGCATCTACCGAGGAAGAAAAGATTGCAAACGATAATATTTTAAGTGGTACTTTAAAATCACTTTTTGCACTTTCCGAGAGCTACCCGGATTTGAAGGCAAACCAGAATTTTCTGCAGTTACAGGATCAGCTGCAGCGGATTGAGGAGGAGATTGCTGGTTCCAGAAGATATTATAATGGCGTAGCGAACCGCTTTAACACAAAGGTGGAGATGTTCCCGGGCAATATTGTTGCGGGCATTTTTGGATTCAGGAGAAAACCGCTGTATGAAGTGACAGAGACACAACAGAGAGAGAATGTGAAGGTGAGTTTTTAAAAAGAGGAGGATATTGGCATGAGTAAGTCCAGAAATGGTTCTATCAAGTGGCTTTTTCCAGTTCTTCTCTATGTGCTTTTTATGTTTCTGACTTCAGGTATCTTCGATGATTCAGAATCGGAGCTTACAATGGATCAGAATATGGAAACGCAGTATTTTAATACAGATATCGTTATAGGGGGCGGCCAGTCATATAAGGTTACAGAAAATATCGGAGTGAGCTTTTATACGGGCAGGCAGGGAATCTACCGTCATATCCCATATAAAGGAACGGTGGTTGATTATGATCAAGAAGACAACCTGGTATCCGTGCCTTATTATGCAAAAATTACGGAGGCAAAGGCAAATGAACCTCTGGAGGTCAGCAGGAAAAATGGCAGCTGGCTCGGGCGTCTGGGCACCGAAGGCGAGTATAAAACAGGCGGGGAATATCAGATTTCCTACACATTTACACCGCAATTTGAGACGAAGGATTATAATAATGCCTACTATAATGTGTTTCCGAAACAGTGGCAGAATGATATCCCGGCGGGCAGCCGATTTACAGTTACATTCCCGAAGGATTTTGACCATGACAGGTTGAAATTTTACTATGGAGAACAAGGAGAACGCTCGGATGCGGCGGATATCCTTGCATTGTCATGGGAGGGAAATACAGTGACCGGGGTTTTACAGAGGGATCTTCCAATGGGGAATGGGGTTACATTCTATGCACCGATGAAGGAAGGATATTTTACCGGAATCGGTCATGTTGATTTCCTTCCATGGATGCTTCTTCTCCCTGGGGTTGTGCTGTGTGCGCTGATTGTATTTTTATACTTGAAATTCGGCAGAGACGAGCAGATTATTCCTTCCGTACAATATCAGCCTCCGGATAATCTGGACAGTGCAGCGGTAGGCTACATTATCGATGATAATGCTGATAATAAAGACATGATTTCCCTGATTATATATTGGGCAGAACAAGGGTATCTGCGCATTGAGGAGCAGAAGAGCAATAATCTCTGCCTCTATAAATTGAAGGATATTCCAAAAGATGCACCTGGATATCAGATTACTATATTCAAGAAACTGTTCGGACGCAGCGATAAGCGTAAAGTCAACAGTTTGACATATAATTTCGCAGGGACGCTGGATATAGCAAAAAAGCAGCTCAAAAATTCTATTGAAGAGCGGGGCGGATTATACACTGCGGCATCCAGAATTTCCCGTTGGGTGGCAGCGGTATGCTGTACTCTGCCTTTTGGCTGGTTTATGCTTGTCACAGGGCGGTATTCACTTACAGGTACGATTCAAACGGTGATCCAGGTGATTTTGTGGGGGCTTCTTGCAGCAGGGACTTTTGTATTCTGCACAGGAGTTGATAAATGGTATGCGAAATCTGCAAAGTCAAGGAGAGTAACCATAGAGATTAGTGCAGGAATGTGCCTTTTTGCCGTCTCTGCATATGTAATCAACTACATCCTACGAGTATACCGTAGAGAGATATTTCAATATGTCTGGGTGCTGTTTTTGGTAGTGATTATGACTGGGATAATGGTGGCAATGGCAGGTTTTATGAAAAAAAGAACACCGAAGTGTGTGGAATGGATGGGGAAACTGGCCGGGTTAAGAGAATTTATTGAGACTGCGGAGCTGGAGCGTATGAATGAACTGGCAAAAACAAATCCGGAGTGGTTTTACCATATCATACCTTATGCTTATGTTTTCGGACTCTCTGATGTGTTTGCCGAAAAATTGAAAGATCTCTCACTGCCGGCCCCTGAGTGGTATGTACCGTACCATCAATATACATTTTTTGATTACTATGTGTTCAATAGTTTAATGGTAAACAGCTTTGATAAGGCAGCCACCCAATTGTCGGTGCCAAAGCCCAGCAGTTCAGGCTCATCAGGTGGTTCTTCCGGGGGAAGCTTCGGCGGCGGAGGCGGTGGCTTTTCCGGGGGAGGTTTCGGCGGCGGCGGAGGCGGGAGCTGGTAGCAGGCAGTATACTGCTGTACGGCCGGACAATAACCAAAATAATGCAAAGGAATGTTGCAGATTGTGGCAGCATTCTTTTTTAGTATGTAAAATAGTTATGATGTAGCAAGGCCATGCTTTTGCATGCAAGTATGAAACGCATGGCCTTTTGCCCCTGATATCATATTATCTATTTTACTAAGGAGAAAGGAACCCCGGCAAGGCAGGGGGAGAGGAGGAGAATTATGGAATTGTGTGTGAAGAGAGTTGAATTTGATGAGGTCAGAAAGCGGGGTTTGCGTATAATATTAGCAATATTTTCATTTTCTTTTGTTATCGGGACGGCTCATGAACTGCCGGAAGTTGATTTTTCGAAAACGAATTCTGCATGTGAACCCCGGTCTGAGACTGATGCACAGGGAGCAGAGATAGTGCCGGCGGAAACCATACAATTAAAAGGCACCGAGGAAAGGATGCAAAAAGAAGTTATGCATATAAAGGTTCCGCTGAGCGGGCTAAAAGCGGGTATTTCCCGGAGCGGTGAAAGAGTACTGCCTACGGTAGCTTCACCGTCAGTGGAAAATATTTCCGAAACTGTATCGGATATTTTTCCGGGTAATATGATACCGCAAATTCCACCCGCTAATTCTGGGGCAGCGGCCCCGAACGTCTCGGAAAAACCGGTGGATGAGAAACCGTCCACAGTACCGGCCGGACAAGACATCCCTACAGTACCTATTAAACAGGGGGATTCTTCGACAGCGCCGGCACCGGAAAAGGGGGGGTTGCCAGCAGTAAATAATCCTGTTACGGAATCACCGGAAACTGTAGATCCGGGTAATGCAGAGGAAAGCGGTGGTGAAGAAACGGAGCCGGAGGAAAGTGGTAATGGGGAAGCCCCTGTAGACCAATACGGAGGATTCCTTGTAAACGAGGAAGGAATGATTTACAGCTATGACCCGGGAGCAGGCATGCTGAATGAAGATGGTATCTTAGAGCTTCCGGGGGAGGAATGTACAGGCATTCTGGCAGGGACTTTCGCCGGGGTGGGAGCTGGTATCTGCGAACTGCACATTCCTGCCAATATGAC
>ENA-UOOE01001438-UOOE01001438.1-fermentation-metagenome-genome-assembly--contig:-NODE-1438-length-20132-cov-8.865219_pt1 | contig 20132 bp, 14 predicted proteins | sample MGYA00245776_ERZ724021 | MGnify/ENA primary metagenome ERZ724021 (study PRJEB28704, sample SAMN03018321) | fermentation metagenome | biome: anthropogenic terrestrial biome; feature: soil; material... | reverse complement strand
ATGCAAGTCTTATTTTCTTTATTTCACTTTTTTAAAATAGTTTCGCAATCACCTACCTTTTATTAATGTTTGCCTATTGGCGGTCTTCTGTCTATGATATCAGGGCAGTCATGAAGCAATACATCTTCTGTAGGATGAAGTATATTGATTGTTTCAAGAATTGCATGAACCGGTTTGCCGTCTTTGTCAAATCCTCTGATTACAGCATTGTGCATTGATTCAGGAATACGAGGTATAACAGCAACTTCTATTCTGTATACATCATCATGCTTTACAATATCTTCAACTGCTCTTTCAATTCTGCCTGTTCTGTTAGATTGCATTTTAGCAGTTTTCAGATTCTCCAATCCCACTACTTCGCATTCTTTATATTCAGAACCGAGTGTAGCTGCTATCTTTTTCATTTTTCTGATGAACTCAGGCAATTTTGTATGCATTAATTTCATTTAAACACACTCCTAGTAATTTTTCTTATATAATTATCCCATTATTATTTCCAGTGGAACCATAACAAGTGATGGAAAGAATGTACATAATAACAATACAACTAATTCAACTATCAAGAATGGAATAATTGCTCTTGATAACCTAACTATATCTAATTTGGCTACACCGCATCCTACGTACAATACAGTTCCAACCGGTGGTGTAATAAGACCTATACATAAGTTAAAGCACATAATCAAAGCAAAGAAATACGGATCGATACCAGCCTGCTGAATCACAGGAAATAATACAGGTGCGAATATTAAAAGATTTGGTGTTAAATCCATTACCATGCCTAAAATAAACAGGAACAAATTTATTATTAATAATAACAACATCGGCTTATCAATAAATGGTGACAGCGCATTTGCCATTTGTGCCGGTACCTGTGCCATTGTTATATAGAATCCTACTGCATTAGCTGCAGCAACTATCAGCATAACAGTAGCGGTACTTTTTGCTGCTGATGAAAATATATCTCCGAACATGCTTAAATCTAATTCTTTATATACGAATTTGCAAATAACTAACGCATAAACCACAGCAAATGCTCCTGCTTCTGTAGGTGTAAAGAAACCTAATCTTATTCCTCCAACAATTAATATCGGCATAAATAGTGCCGGCATTGAATCTTTAAGTATGGCTGTTCTTTCTTCTTTAGTAAAAGTCATTGTATCGTTATATCCATCTTTTCTAACAATAAAGAACCACATTATCATTAATGCTAATCCTAATATAATTCCGGGAATTAAACCGGACATGAATAATCTTGTTACTGAAAGGTTTGTTGCTGTACCTAAAACAATCATTGGTATACTTGGCGGAATAATTGGAGCTATTACAGCACTTGCACAAATTAAAGCACATGATCTGTCCAGCTTATATCCTGCAGCCTTCATCATGGGTATTAAAATGCCGCCTAATGCCGCAGCATCTGCTACTGCACTTCCTGAAAGGCCTGAGAAAACAATACTAGCCAATATTGCCGCATAGCCTAATCCACCTCTGACTTTACCAACTGCTAAATTAGCGGCATTAACAATTCTCGTAGATAAACCTCCTTGAGCCATTATCTCTCCGGCCAGCATAAAAAACGGAATTGCCATCAAAGGGAAGCTATTAGTTCCCGCTACCATCGCCTGAGCAATAGCCAATAAGTCAAAAGAACCTACAAGAATCATCAATGCCATTGCACATATAACCAATACCAAGGCTATTGGAATACCTAACGACATAAATCCAAATAAAGTACCTAAAAATACAACTAATGCCATTTTTACTCTCCCTTACTCATTTTTTTCACTTCTTTTATTGTATCATTTACAATAAATATAGCCGTACCAATTACCATTATTAAAAATCCGCTTACAACGATTCCGTAGTTTATACCTGTTGCTACTGAATTATAAGTTGATGCAGATGTTGTATACATAAATCCGCCAATAATTAATAATATAATTACGACTAATGAAACAACCTGAGCTAAAATATAAACAAATTTTTTAGCATTCCCTTTAAGAGCATCTAAAACTACTGTAACTGAAACGTGAGATTTATCTTTAAACGCAGCTATTACACCTAAAAACACTGACCACATAAAGAAGAATCTTGCATATTCTTCGGATACAGGTATAGAAGTTTTAAAAATGTAACGCATTAATGCATTTATAAAAACCAATAATACCATTAAAGATAAAAATACTATCATGCAAACTTGAAATATCTTGCCTATTAAACCATTATGTTTTTTTTCAACATTTTGTTCTTCATTAATTGAACTATTTGTAGTTTCATTTTCCAATTCAATTTCCTCCTAAATAAAGCACTTATAAGTTAAGTTATTTGATATAAAGCTTACTTTATATCAAATAACCTTTTAATTGACTTATTTTACTTCCTGAACAGATTTTGACCATTCCTGACTTCCAGGATATCGACTATAGAAAAATTCTCGGGATGAAGCTGACATCCCTACAAGTTTTGCTTTGAATGCTTCATCAGGGACAACAATTTTTACACCTTTATCAGTAAGAATTTGTTTTGATTTTTCTTCCTGTTCTATATTAATTTCATATGTATAGTCGATAGCTTCATTAACTGAATCAGCTATTATTTGTTGATAATTTTCTGGTAGGCTCTGGAAGAATGATTCGTTCATATACCAACCATGAGTTGTGAATATATGATTTGTTTCTAATATATAATCTTGGACCTCATAATACTTACTTGCTTCAATTGTAGCATATGGATTTTCTTGTGCATCAACAACACCTTGTTCCAAAGAACTGAACAATTCTGTCAAAGGTAATGCAACAGGACTTGTACCTATTGATTCTGCCAATTTTATGTAGAATGGAATATTAGGTACTCTCATACGTAAATTTTTCAAATCATCAATACTGGCTAATTCTTTATTTGATGATATTACTCTGAATCCCCTAGGAGCAAATCCAAGTGTACGGATTCCTAATTTTTCAATCATTCCTTCTGTAAGCTTATCCGTCATTTCAGAGTTTGTTAATACAGCTTTAGCATGATCCCAATCCCTGAAAAGGAAAGGCATTTCAGGTGCACCTACAAGTGGCTGAAGTTGTGCCATAACACTTCCGGGAGAAGCCATCTGAATTGTTCCCTGCCTTAAAGTATCTAAATATGTTTCTGCTGAACCTAATTGTGCGTTTGGATAAAGTTCTACTATAATATTCCCTTCAGATTTACTTTCAACGAGTTCTTTAAATTTTTTCAATCCTAGAGTTTCAGGATCATTATCTGCTAAAATACTGGCTACTTTTATCTTATAAGTACTTTTATTTCCTGGTGCCGTTGTTCCGCTACATGCTGTTAACACTACTGTGATAACCATCATAATCATTAAAATACTGACAAGTTTATTTTTTTTCATAGCTAATCTCCTCTAAATTAATTGTTTAAATTATAAATTAATGATTGTATAAATTTATTTTTACATAAATCCTAATAATATTATTTCTAACTTTCACCTCCATTTTTTCATATTACTAAGAAATAATTACCACCATATTACTGTCAGAGCATTAAAATGCTATCTAATGTTAGCAACAGCTTTGGCCAATTCTTTTTTACCATTGATATTTCCTTGTCTGGATATCATTATTCTTTGAGCCTGAGGCGAACCTGCACCATGCATTGATTCTGTCCTGTATCCGACTGCTGCTGTACCTAATGTTATGTTTTCAATAAGTCTCAGCACTTTAAACCTATCTTCAACAGACACATCGTTTTTGCCTTTAAAGTACTTTTCTATATAAGGACCAACCACTGGATCTTTTAAATCCTTTTCTGAAGGTGCTGTTACAACAAGTCCTCCTGCGATATCCTCAGCCAATCTTGCTATTTCATAAGGGAATCTTGTTATGTTTTGCTTACATACATTTGCCAGCAATAAGTCAATTATATAATTTCCGGATTGAGTCCTGCTTCCCTGTGATGAACATGCAATACCGCAACAGTACAATGTTTCATTTAAATGTATCATTTCAATTAATTTATCCTTTATATGTGAAGCTTTTTGTACTCCGTTGTACTCAGCAATTAAAGCTGCGGCACCGATTAGTACATCTCCGACGCCGACTTTACATCCACCGTAACTTTGTCTGTGATATCCGGCAAATCTTTCAACCAGCATACCTGCAAAGTCCGTTTCCCCATTCAGAAATATTCTTTCATTCGGAACAAAGACATCATCAAAAACAACTAATGCTTCCACTCCTCCGAATTGGCTGTTACCAACATCAATTTGTGAGTCTTCCAACTTTCTGGTATCACACGACTGACGTCCTATAATCATTACAATCCCTTGTGAATCAGCAGGTACCGAGAATGAAACCGCATAATCTTTATCCTCAGACCCCATAGCAATCGTGGGCATTACCAATACTTCATGCGAATTACAGATTCCTGTTTGGTGAGCTTTTGCTCCTCTTACTACTATGCCGTCCTTTCTTCTTTCAACAATCCTTAAATATAAATCAGGATCAGCCTGTTTGCTTGGCGAAAGAGAGCGGTCTCCTTTAGGATCTGTCATAGCACCATCTACAGTTAAGTCATTTTCTTGTACAAATTTCATAAATTCTATAAATCTTTTATGATAATCTGTACCATATGCCTTATCTACTTCAAATGTGGTGCTGTAAACAGCATTAAAGCCATCCATTCCCACACATCTTTGAAAACAAGATGCTGTTTTTTGACCGAGCAGCCTCTGCATTTTTACCTTTTTTACAAGGTCTTCTGTGCTTTGATGAATATGACAAAAACGATTTATTTTTTCTCCGGTAATGGAGGAAGTAGTTGTCATTAAATCTTCGTATTCAGGCATCTGTGCCAGATCATAGGTAGCTTTCACAGAATTTAATGATGGTCTGAGAATTGGATTGTCAACTGCATTTTCGATTTTCTCGCCAAACATATAAATCTGCATTTTCATTTTTTTAATACTTTCAATATACTGTTCTCCAGTCATTAAAGCCATATATGTCATCCTTTCTTAATTATTCTGACATTATCAATAATGCATAATTTATGCCAAATATCTTTGGTTTTTAAATTTTTATATTGTTTAGGCTGAAATTATCAACAAACAAACAAAATAAAAATATAAATTTACATTTTAACAAACATTTAATCTCCTAAAAAACTGTTGCATAATCGCAATTGATTGCAATTATGCAACAGTTTTTATATGTGTTTTTTTCTTTTTCTGACGAATGTAGAAGGATCAATTCCTAATTCTTTTGCCGCTTCTCTAACATTTCCGTATTTTTTATATGCGTTCAGTATCATTGTTTTCTCAACTCTATTAACAACATCCACTAGTTTTGTTTCATTTTTTCCTATAATGTTAATAGATACATTCTCAATCAAATGTCTAGGTAAATCCTCTATACCGATTTCGTCATTCGGTGAAGTTACTGTTAATCTTTCTATAAGATTTCTCAATTCTCTCACATTTCCAGGCCACTTATAGTTATAAAAATATCTGTATACTTCTTTTGATATTCTTTTATTCAGATTATATTTTTCATTAATACTTTTAAGAAAATATTCAGCAGTCGGGATTATACTGCATTTTCTTTCTCTTAACGGCATAATTTTAAGAGGTATTACATTTAAACGATAATATAGATCTTCTCTGAATAGTCCATCCTTAACGAATTTCACCAAATCTCGGTTAGTTGCTGCGATAATTCTTACATCGATTTTTATAGGTTTGTTGCTTCCTATTCTCATTATTTCCCCATCTTGCAGAACCCTTAAAAGTTTAACCTGCATACTTAATGGAAGTTCGCCTATTTCATCCAAAAATAATGTGCCATTGTTTGCAGCTTCAAATATTCCCGCTTTTCCTCCCTTTAAGGCTCCTGTAAAGGATCCCTCTGTATATCCAAAAAACTCTGATTCAATCAAACTTTCTGGAATTGCCCCACAATTTATTTTTATGAATGGTTTATTATTACGATTACTATTATTAAATATATATTTGGCGATTACTTCTTTGCCAGACCCAGTTTCCCCATATATAATAATAGTTGTATCTACCCTCGCTACCCTTTTAGCCAGTAAAAGTAAGTTTAACATGCTTTCATCTTCAGCTATTATGTAATCACTGCTGGCAATTTGTAATTTTAGTTCTTCAATTATACTTTTATATTTTATGCTTTCATTAGTGCTTATTTTCACCTTTTCTTCCAACACTTTTAAATCAGTTATATCTCTGACATTAGATATTATCATTTTAATATTATCATTTTCATCTAAAAATGGAGTGCTTGTAACTAAAGCACTTTTACCTGTGTTAAAAATTTGATAAACAGTAATAGGTTTCTTATTTTTTAAAACCCAGAAAGAAGTGGCTTCGGATATCATTCCGCTATTAACCAATTCGGACATGTTATGTCCCATTAAGTCTTCTCTCTTTAATCCGGTTATTCTTTCATAGCTCTTATTAACATAAATTGTATTAGCTTCACCATCTGTAATATAAATTCCGTCATAAGATGTTTCTATAATGGCTTCAAGCATTTTTAAATAATTTTGTTCCTTATAAAGTTCCAACATTGTAAGCCTCCCGATTATTATACATAAAAACATTTATATTGACAATAAAAAAACATAATACAATATATTATGATTAGGGTGTCAAAAGCTCATCAATAAATATGATATTTTTACCTTGAAAATTTAACACAAGGCTTAAAAATACAGGATCTTATAGTATAATTGAAGTATAAAAATTACTATAAAGAGGATATGATAATGCCTTTTGTTCCAAACAACCGTATCAAGTAAATCTAAACGACAATATTTATAATCTAACAGAAAGAGAAATGCGATTTCTTAATGAATATTGTGCAAAAAATTTTGCAGATAATATATTCCCAAATATAGTCCAGATGCGACTTTCAGAATAAAAGCCGACAAGGAACATCGAGGTTATGTTGCAAATCTAACAGAGATAGTTGGAAAAATGGAAGTACCATAACCGAATATTCTTATGAGCAAAATATTTACAGCGACAATGCCTTCTTAAAAGATTCGATTAGCAGTTCAGATGAAACTGAAGTAAACAAAACAACCCTTGTTACAGGCGGTACATATGGCAATACGGAAAATGTAGCCCTATCAAAAGAAAACAATATATACCTAATAACCGCTAATATACAAGGAGGAAAAATTCCCGATATTTATATCCAGTGCAGACGACAAACAAGTTTTAGAGTGTGCTGTATGTCAAGTTTCAATAACTAATAATTTTAACCCTCGAACAGAATAACGCTTGTTAAAAGTTAATATAACCAATGTCCGCACAGGAACAGTACAATCATACGTTTCACAAGAACAAAGCATCACCAATTATTTCATCAAGAAGCACTGAGAGGGTAAAACTGCAAATGTACATGAAAGGTAATGAATTCAAAGAATTTGCAAAATTCCGAAATGGTGTAGAATCATTACCACTCATAATCAGAAGGTTATACCATGTGGATAACACCTGTTAGAGGAAAACTCAAAACCAAGTTATTCTTTGGGTTTAAGATAGCAGCAGTTAGCTTCCAGAAGCCGTTAAATTATATAAACAGTTCTTCTTCGTGTACACTTGAACCAGGGTTATGCAAGAAAAGCAAGAATACTGTCAGCAATTTACTTTAAAATCCTCAAAATTACCACTTAAATTAATTTGTGTTAATTTTCAAGGTTCAATATTTAATTTATTGAATTAAATTTGTCTTTCGACACTCTAATCATATTATTAGATAATATTATCACATAAAGGTTTTATTTTCAACCCTACGGATATTTTACCAGCTCCAAAGAGCGAATTTTATATAAAGAAACTCAATATTGAATTTTTCCAGAAATCCAATGTAAAATTTTACCATATGGTATCAGCTTATTTTTGCTAAAACACTAATTTAATTTCACAAGTTTTAAATTGAATTTTTCATTTGATTTTTATCACATCCCATGTTACAATTTTACCGTTATAGGTCACGTATTTGCATACGTGCCACGGATATATCTTCAATTATTATGGAGACTTGGCTAAAGAGGTTCTTTAATATTGAGGATATTTCTTTTTTCCCTATTTTTAATATCCTTAATACCTCTGAACCTTTTTCAAATAATTGTTTTAAAATATCAGCAATTTGTATCAATAAATAATGATTTTTTATTGCATTGTAATCCAGACAGCATGCATGCTCTATATCATAACTTATATTCTTTTGATTATTGAACGCTTCGTTTTCTATTTTCCATCTGCTTCTGCCAGTAGAAACTATCTTTTCTACTTTTCCTTCTGATATTTTACATATTTCCTGAATCCCGCTAATTTATAGCTATATCTATAATTCCAAGGAAAGAGGTCCCATAATTCATTCGTTGTTTTTTTGTGACTTGACGTTAACTTTTGAAATTATGTAAATCACTTTTTCCATCCATTTGTAATATAAATGTAATATTTAGTTTAATTAGTAAAAAGACTGAATAAGAATAATTTAAAGGCTAAGTATAAATAAAGAAAAGAAGATTTATGAATTTTCATAAACCTTCTTTTAAATAACCTATCTTTTCAATTTTTAATATTTAGGTTCATTAATATATACCCATCATATTACTGCTTATTATTCCAAATAATAAAATCACAATAAAAAGTCCAATTATAAACATAATTAATGTAGCTTTAAAATAATTAGCCTTGCTTGTTTTGGTATTGGACCCATATGCCAAACAAAAATCATTACAATGTTAACTATGGATATATACACTATCAGCATGGTAATTAACCATTCTTTTATTGATACATTATCATCCTTTTTAGATTGTATTCCATAAACTCTCCCTTTTAATGTGTGAAAGTTAAACACGTCCCCATTGTCCAACCATTGTCCAATTCCTTTTTCCAGAAGGCTAATGTGGATTTATTTAACATACTGACCTTAGGCATTTTAACAATTTTCATAACCCCTCCCGGACAGTGGAAACGTACCTTGCTGCCACACTTTTAATTTTTATATCTCACCATCATTTTGTCAATGGGAAATTTCACAAGGTGCTCTTTAGGTGCGTCCTCACTGTCCCGGTGTTCTTTTAATCATTGTATTTGAAGATAATAAAACACTTTCTTTCTTTTCCGTTGTTATATTAATACTCAAATTAAACTTTTCCTGCATTTCTTTTTTTATTTTTTCCGGTAAATCAGGAAATTCCTGCGATAAAAATATTTTTGCATCAATGTTTTCATCGTTTGATTTTAATGAATAATCTAAAACTGGTTCATACCGGAAGAAAAACTCATCTAATTCACTTATGTGTATATATCGGTTATTAATTAATATTTTATTGTCAATTCTTCCTTTTGAACGCTCCAACGTTTTTAAAAATGTACCGCATTGACATCTTTTTGATTTGTATGAGCCGTAATCCCCTGTTCTGTATCTGATTAACGGCATTGCTTCCCTGTTAAATGTAGTGATGACAATTTCTCCGATACTGTCATCCTGCAATGCTTGACTTGAGACGGGGTCTATTATTTCCAAATAAATATCATTTTCTCTTATGTGATAACCATTCAGGCATTCACATTCCACCCCGCAGCCGTAACCTGTTTCAGTCAATCCGTAATGAGTGAATACCTTAATATTATACTTTTCTTTAAATCTTTTTATGAGAACTTCAGGAGTATAATCGGCACTGAGCATTAATTTTTCAATGCTGCTTTTAAAAATTCCCTCTTTTATTTTGCTTAAATACATAACCTGCATAGGCAAAGCCACTATGGAGTTTATGCTGTTGTTTTCTATGAATTTGCCTGCATCGTCACAATCCTTTAATACACCGTATACAAAGCTTTTTACATTCAGAAGGTCAAGGCTTTTTTTAATAATATTTCCGACGCTACCATAGGTTTCTCCGGGCATCATAATCATTACTCTGTCACTTGCATTGAGCATTGCCTTAAATCCTTCATAAAAAAAGTTTACGGTTAAATTTAAATCCTTATCCGTAAAAAATATTCTTTTGCCGAAAATCGAAGTTGTTCCTGAAGTTTTAAGAGTAACAATCCTTGAAACATATTTTTGCGGAACACACAAGAAATTATTTGCACTTTCCGCCAACTCCTGAGGATAAGTAAAGGGTACCGAGATAAAATCCTTTAGGGTATTAATGTTAGCCGTATTTATTTCCTTTAATCTCTCCTTGTAAAATTTGCTGTTTTCTTTTGCATAATTAATTGTTTCCTTTATTTTTTCAACTTTATATTTATCAATGGATTCCCTTTCCATGGCTCCGGTTTCACGGATAATCATATTTTCCAAAGGTGATTTCATAATTAATCCCTGTAAAGTGATTTGCCGCATGTATCTGTAATATTGTATATACAAAAAGGTATGAGCTTTCCTTCTTTACTGACAACATGTATACAGCAATCTCTAATCCTTTCTATGTCCACATTATACGCATCCTGAAATGCCATTGCCGATATGCTGAATTTTCTGACTCTTATTTCATTAATCAGTTTGTCCCATGAATCACCCGCATTGTACTTTCTTTCTGTTGAACCGTTCAGCTTCCAATTGCTTGCCACAAATTTTTTAGCTTTAACCGCACCTTCTGCCGCATCGATTGTACGGCAGCTGCAAGGTTGATTGTTTCTTTTAGTTGCCGGTTTTAATTTTTTTCTGTCATCATATATAAAGCTTCCGTTAAACGAGCATAATGAATTTTCGCAGTTAGCAGGTTTTAAATTCTCCGCCTTAACCAGCCCTTTTGTTTGCAGCTCAATTTCTTCAATTAATTCAGGCAATGTTATTCTGTCCTCGTCCCTTGGAGTAAAGGCTGTCCTGCCGAAATAACTTACGGGCTGAAAATGTATACCTCTTACCGTAGGGGTATTCTCCAGGGCAAAATCTATCATTTGCCCGATATTATTAACGTTGACGCCTGGAATGATAACCGGCACCAAGACTACTCCGACATTGTATTTTGCGCAATTTTTTATTGCATCAATTTTTTCCTTAAGTAACTTTCTGCCTCTTATATTTTCGTATATGTCATCATTCGTTCCGTCAAACTGAAGATATACCGAACTTAAGCCCGCATTTGTAAGCTCCCTTAAATAGCCTTCATCCTGTCCGATTCTGATACCGTTTGTATTAATCTGAATAAATTCAAAGCCCTTTTCCTTTCCGATTTTGATTATATCATTTAAATCATCCCTTACCGTGGGCTCCCCGCCGGACAGCTGTATGTTGCAAATACCCGATTGCTCTTTGATTCTGTCAAAATAAAACTCTATTTCTTTCAATGACGGTTCATGCAAAATTTTATCCTTGGCGCTTGCAAAACAAAAGCTGCAATATAAATTGCAGTTATTTGTTACTTCAATTAACGCAGTGCATGTTGTCTGCCTGTGGTCAGGACAAAGACCGCAATCATAGGGACATCCGTCTTTTATTTCTGTTAAAGGGTTTTTAATAAAAGCTCTGTTTTTCTTGGTTATCCAATCTTCTATTTTAATTTTGCCCCTCCATACAACGGTTTTGAACTCACCGTGGAGCCTGCAGGTTTTTACCATGTATACAGCATCATTTTCTTCCGTAATTTCCGCATCAAGAAGTTTAAGGCATACGGGACAGAGGCTTTTTGTCATTAGTCTACTCATTTTCCCTCACTCCAAATTCGTAACCGTTTTCAGCCAATATTTCAATAACCTTTTCATAGCTTTTCATTATTATGTCGCCGCATTTAAGCATGTAGCTTGTTTCTCCGTCATCAAATTTATTTACACCTATGATATCAACGCAGTCCATGCTCCCAAATTCTTCTTCAAACCAGCCGGTGAATTCACGAACCATGCCTCCGTAATTTTCCTTACAATACTCCTGCTCCTTACCCTTTCCTCCGTAAAGACCAATTATCATTATTCCGCCTGTAAGTATTCCGCAGGCTCCTTGCTTACCGCCGATTCCGTTGCATAACCCGTTTGTGCTTCTTATTAAATCTTCATTGCAAGTATCTTCCTCTTCTAATGCCATCTTGAGCATAATCTGTGTGCAGCAATAACCTAAAGCGGATAGTTTAAACACTTTAAAAGCAGTTTCACTTGACATTTTTAGCCTCCTTATAAGCAATCATTAAAAAATATCCTATTTTTGATTTTTTTAAAGTATCTTGAAATTCATTTGCTTCTGAGCAGCTACATGAGCCGCCTACAGATGCATTCCAGAAATTCTTCATTGAGCCGTATTGGAATATTATTTTAAATGCAAGCTTTTTCATATATTCATCCTGCTTTTCTTCCAAAAGAATGTTAAATCCCTTTTCAGCCAATAAATTTTTCAAATCCTCTAAGTTATGGGGACTTCTTAGGCAGGAATTTACGGGATAGCTTCGCAGCTCTTCCAAAAATTCGGGTTTACCGGCATATATGTCTGAAATAACAAAGTATCCTCCCGGCTTTACGATTCTGTAAACTTCATCAATTACCTTTCCTAAATTGTCCATCAATGACAATGTGCATTCCGCAAATACACCGTCAAAAACATGTCTGTCAAATGGTATATCCTCTGCCGGAGAAACTACTATTTCAGAATTTTCGTTTATCCTTTTAGCTTCCTCCGCAAGACTTTTTGATATATCGAGACCCATTGCCTTTATATTATAATTATCCGATAAATATTTTATGGTTGCTCCCTTGCCGCAACCTAAGTCCAATAATATATCATCCTCATTGAATTTGCAAAATTCAACCGCTTTTTTTGTTAAGTCCGTACCCCCAGGTCTTAAGGCACTGCCAAGGGCATCCTGCATCACTGGACATTCGTATAAATTTTTATATAACAATTATTTGTCCTCCAATGACTTTTCTACTTCTAAAATTTTCCCCCTTGCCAATTCCTCGTCAATTAATACCATTTTGCATTTAGGGCATTTCCAAAGCTCCACTTCAAAATCGGCATCTAAATAAAGGACATTTGTTTTTTGCAATATAAGCTTTTCATTGCATTTATCGCATATCCATGGAATATTTGCATCATCGTATATCTTCATTGTTTGCCTCCACAACTTCCATTCTATGGCTGTAAACATTGGTTACCGTAATACCTTCTTCATTTACTTCATATTGAACCCAATATGTCACATTTTCTATTCTTAATCTTGTTAAATATGAATTGTCTGAAGGATTGAAAAATCTTTCTTTATTTTCAATTGAATTCTCGACAGATTTTTTTACATCGCTTAAAACTATATACATTTCTTCCATTTTGGCTGTTGCATTATCATTTATTTTAATATTGTATTTTTCATCTTCATACATTACTTCTTCACCCCAAATGTTTTTAAGCAAATTATTCCTTACATGCATTCTGTTATGCTGTCTTTCCGATAGTGTTGGCATTTTTTGCAATGCCGATTTTTCCAAATCATCACTGAATAACAAATCAAGCATATGGAATGTTCGTTTCCCCCTGCTTGTGAACAAATCCTTGCACATGGTGCAATATACCAGCAAATCCTCATTGCTTTCCATTATTCTGTCATCAATAAAATCATTGGACTGCTCTCTGTTTGCGAAATACACCAATCCCCCGTATCCGCAGCACTTTGTGAACTCTTTGGAATATTTTAATTCATGTACTTCGCAATTTATTTTGGCAACAATGTTTCTTATGCTGTCTTGCATATTTGTGTTTCTTGATGTACAGGGGTCATGAATATTCAGCTTTAAGGATTGTGAAGCATTAAGCTTTGGCAGTTCATATTCATCCATGACTTCCCAAAGCGAAATAAAGTTTATTTCTTCCATATATTTTTTAAAATTACTCATACAGCTTGAGCATGCCAATATAAATGTCGGTTTCCCAAGCTCAACCCACGCATTTTTAATTAATGCGGCAGTTTCTTTCATTAATTCATTTTGACCGCTCCAGTCGGCGGGTGCGCCGCAACAGCCCAACATAAGCCCTATACCTTCATTTATGTTATCTGTCAGGTATTTATAAATTTTTTCAATATAATCCGGACTCGATGCGGGAAGCTGACAGCCGGGATAAAACACATATTTTATATTTTCCTTTTCAGGTTCTTTTCTATATGTAAAAAACTTCTCACTGTTGCTGAATTTCATATCCTTTAATGCAAAGTCATGGGCTGATTGAGGCATTTTTTTTCTTTCAACCATACTTATTTTTGTTTCTTTTACAACATCCTTCATATCAACGTCATAGTCGCACATTACGCCGCAAAGCCCGCATTCGGTACAGGATAAAATCATTTTATTCGCATAATGAGTACCCTGGATTATTCTTTCGTTATGATTGATATTTCTTATATAAGATTTTGGAGCAATATTAAATCTTTGAAGGTGGACGCATGGCTTAATGCAATCTCTGCACCGGCATTTAAAGCATCTTTTTGCTTCTCTTACAGCTTCTTCCTTCGTAAAAATTTCTCCGGACTTAATTGTTTTTTCTGTTGTTTCCTCATCATCGATCTTGTATTTTAATACTGTTTCATAGCTTCCTTCATTTTCTCTCGAAGCGGTTATTGACACGCCTTTTATAAATCTGTCCATGGTAATTGCAGCCCTTCTCCCTGTGCTTACGGAAAAAATCAAGGATTTTTCATTTGACTTACCCACAAACAAATTGCTGTTTCCCGCCTGAAAAGTACACTCATCCGCTTCATATAAAGAAGTCAAGCTTTTTGCAGCTATGAATACAGCATTGTATTCTTTTATAATATCGTTTAATTTGTTTTCATCCACAGTGGTATTTAAAAAAATACTTACTTTTTTATCATTTAAAAATGACAGTTCTTGCTCTATTATTTCGGGAGTGAGATATTTATCTTGTAGCTCCCATACTTTTTCCCCTACTCTGTTGTTTTTTTCATATAAATCTACATTGTACCCTTTTTTAATAAGATCATAACATGCAGTAATACCCATAAATCCGCTGCCTATTACGGCAACCTTTTTATTTAAGGAAGGAACGGGAAATCCCTTTTTCGGTTTTGAATAACCGTAATACACCGCTACTTTTTCAAGTTCATTAATTAAAATAGAACCCCCCTTGTCATTTCTAACACAAACGCTTTCGCATGGGTGGTCGCATAGCATACCTATTATTCTTGGAAACGGCAATTTTTTCTCCATTATTTTATAGGCTTTATCAAAATTACCATTTTCAATTTCCTGCATAAATAATTTTACGTCTAAATGAAGAGGACAATAAGCGGTGCATGCAGGTGGCTCTTCATTAATACATCTGTCGCCGGTTTCCAATAATCTATCCAGATCCATACAATCCTCCGAAAATTAGTGACAAATTGGTACAAATTAGGGACATTTCTTCTTAAACTGCTAAATTGTGGACATTTCTTCAACTTTCAGAGACTATCCCGATATTGAAGATGTGTCCCCACACCTCTAAGGACTGACCCTATACTGAAGATGTGTCCCCATACATCTTTAGACTGACCTCATACTGAAGATGTGTCCCCATACCAATTGCAGAATGGAATGAAGATTTCATTCCATTCCATGTTATTGATTTTACGTTTATGCCATACTATGCAAGGTTATTTTCCTTCAAGCCTTCAAGAATTTTTTCCGGCAAGGCAGGTAATTTTGTTATTCTTACACCGCATGCATTGTAAATAGCATTAATTATGGCAGCATGGGGTGCCGATAAAGGAAGTTCTCCAACGCCGGATGCACCGCTTGAGCCATGAGGTCTTGGAGTTTCCTGATAAATTATTTTAATATTGTCAGGCACATCTTTAATCTGCGGCATTCCCGCTTTTGTAAAGGTATTATGATAATGAATATCTTCATAATCTTCAGAAAGTGCCAAACCGATTCCCTGTGCCAAACCGCCGTATATTTGTCCGTCGGTTACCAACTTGTTGCCGACCTTACCTATATCCGCCACTATGGTTAATTGCTCAACTTCTGCTTTTCCCGTATTCATGTTAACTTTTACTTCAGCTACCAAGACACCGTACATATAATTCACAAACGGATTTCCTTGACCTGTAACAACGTCCTGTGCTATGCCGGGGTTAGACCATTTTCCTTCATATCTTACAGGCAATCCCGCAGCTACAACTTCATCATAAGTCATGTATGTGCCGTCGGGTTTTTCAAGTGCCTTCACAAGATTTTCGCATGCAACCCTCGTAGCATTGCCGGTGGTGGTGGTAGAACGGCTTCCTCCCGCAGGTCCCGAATTAGGTGTCTTTTCCATATCATTCATAATCAGTCGTATTTGTTCAGGCTCTAACCTTAGAGGAAGCAATGCATCATAAGCATGATACAATGTACCCATATCCGCTCCCTGACCGTGGTCTTCCCATGAATTCCCCACTGTTACACCCTTTGGCGTTATTTCAGCCCAAGCTTCGGATGTATCAACTCCGTCTAAGCCGGAACCGTAAACTAAGAGTGATATTCCTGCACCGTATTTATAATCTCCGCCTGATTTATTTTTTTCCTCTGCTTTTTTCTTTGCTTCTTCATAATATGGTTTTATTTTATCCATTGCTTCAACCAAGCAATATACTTCCGGCTGACAGCCTTGAGGTGTCGTATCTCCCGGTCTGTATACATTCTTATACCTTAGTTCAAATGGGTCAACTCCCATTTTTGCAGCTAATTCGTCCATTAATACTTCTGATGAGAATAAGCTTTGAGGTGAGCCGTATGCTCTGAATGCGGAGCCCCATGCATGGTTGGTTGCAACTGTTCGCCCGTTATTTCTTATGTTTGGAATGTTGTAGCCTGCGCCCATAAATTGTGTTCCTCTGAGTGTCAATAAGTCTCCGAATTCGCAGTATGCTCCGTGGTCAACAGAGTAATCTCCTTCCATTCCTACAAGTTTGCCTTCTTCATCGGCTGCAAATTTTACATTCATAAAGAATGGAGATCTTTTTCCCGTATAGGCAAAATGTTGTGCCTGCGTAAATTCTAAGTACACCGGTTTCTTTGTAACGAAGGCGGCAACTCCTAAAAGTCCTTCTATTGTAGGGCTGAATTTGTATCCGAATGTAGCTCCTGAATTATTCTGAACTATAACATATTTATCTGGGTCTACTCCTATACCTTCCGCTGTCATCAAATGATGGAAATGTATTGCAATGCTCTTGGAATGAACTATTAATTTTCCTTCTTCATCCATATATGCAAATCCCAAATCGCTTTCAAGAGGCATATGAGGCTGTCTGCCTACATAAAAATCATCTTCAACCGTATATTTGGCTTTTTCGAATAAAGGTCCTGTTTCCTCACCCTTTATTACTCCACATTCAAAATATATATTTGGGGTTCCGGGATGAATTTCAATTGCATCTTCAGCCATTGCCTCCGGTGCACTCATATAAGCCGGCAACACTTCAAGCTCTACCTTTACCTTCTTAACAGCCTCTTCTGCAATATGAGGGTCTGTCGAAAGAACTATTGCCAAAGGATCTCCGTTTTGGAATATTTTTTTATCACAAAGTATGGGTCTTTCTTTTCCGTCACCCTTGTTCTGCGGAAATGCCAAGCCGTTAATTCTGTTTGTTCCGGGCACATCCTTATGTGTCAATACTCTGTAAACACCCGGCATTTTTTCAGCTTCCGAAGTGTCTATGGACAATATGTTGGCATGTGATACTTCTGCCTGCACTAATTTAGCGTGCAATGTTCCTTTTGGAAGCTTAAGTCCTAAATCAGCTCCAAAGTCCCATGTACCCGTAACCTTTCCCAACGCTGATGGTCTTATATACTCGGTTCCCATCATCTTTGAGCCCTTCGGAAGTTTGTACCACAAATCTTCCGTTTTAATTTCGCCTCTCATTAATTTAGCAGCATCCATAACGGCATCAACCAATGGTATATATCCGGTGCATCTGCATAAATTCCTGTGCTTCTGGAACCAATCCCTTACTTCTGTTCTGGTCGGGTTAATGTTTTCCTCCAACAAAGCAGCTGCCGATACTATAAAGCCCGGTGTACAAAAACCGCACTGAGCTGCACCATGAACCATCCATGCCAACTGCAAAGGATGCAGGTTTTCCCTTGAACCGACGCCTTCAATTGTAATTATCTCGGCATCTTCTTTAACATTTTTCATTTTAGTAATACATGACCTTACAACCTTGCCGTCCAAAATAACCGAGCAAGCACCGCATTCACCTTTATTGCATCCAACCTTTGTACCTGTCAAATGCAATTGTTCCCTTAAAAATTCCGATAATTTCAATTCCGGGTCAATTACGGCCTTTGTTTCGACACCGTTTATGAATAATGTTCTTTTAAGCATACAATCCTCCTTTAAATTATTAATTTTTACATCTTAATAATTTTATAGCAATTTTTGTGCCTAAAAGAAAGCATTGGAATATCAATTTTTCATATTTGCATTTGTTCGATATTTGAGCAAATAAATTATTTAACTGTCCGTTTTTTGAGCAAATGCTCTCCGCTTTTGAGTGAATGATCATTGTCTTTTGACGCAAATGCTCGTTGCCTTTTAATCAAACTCTTTGTTATATTTTTATATTGTATTTCTTTATTTTACTATACAATGTATTTCTCCTTATGCCTAAAATATCGGCAGAGTGGGTAATATTTCCGTTGCATCTTTTTATTATTTTAATTAAATGCTCCTTTTCCACTGTCTCTATATCCATATTTTCTTCATTATAGTTATGCATATATTGTTCTTTTTTAGTAAAATAATATGTAGGAAAAGTTTCTGTGTTTATTATTAATTCTACTATATTCTGAAGCTCTCTTATATTGCCGGGCCAATCATACTTTTCCATCAAAATTAAATTTTCATCGGCAATATTTATTTTATTTTTATTTAAGTCTTTTGAAATTTTATTCATGAAATATTCTGTTAAAATCCTGATATCTCCCTTTCTTTCCCTTAAGGGAGGAACATATAAAGGCAGTACATTCAGCCTGTAATATAAATCTTTTCTGAACCTTCCCGATGCTACTTCCCCTTCCAAATCCTTGTTTGTCGATGCTATCATTCTTACATCCACAGGTATGGGCTTTTTCCCGCCAAGCCTTGTTATAAAGCCTTCTTCCAAAACCCTCAAAAGCTTCACCTGCATATCCAAAGGCATTTCGCCTATTTCGTCCAACAGAATCGTTCCCCCGTCAGCCAATTCAAATTTTCCCGGATTCCCGCCTTTCTTAGCACCCGTAAACGCGCCGTCCTCGTAACCGAACAGCTCAGATTCAATCAGCTGCCCGGGTATAGCCCCGCAATTTATCGCAATCATGGGCGAATTGTTTCTTGAGCTGTAATTATGTATTGATTGGGCAAATAATTCCTTTCCCGTACCGCTTTCTCCTACAATAAGAACCGTAGAGCTGCTGTCGGCTATCTTTTTCGCATATTCTGTTATTTTTATAAAATTATCATCTTCACCTATGATTTTATCAAAGTTGTATTTATATGTACTGAAAGAGAAATCGTTTGTTCTTTCGATTTCCTTAAACATAATTTCTTCTATCGCTTTAGCAATTGCAACAACAATACCCAAGGTGTGAGGATGTACGTTTTTGGTATATCCGGTCAAATCTATTACTCCGATTATATTTCCCTGATTGTCTTTAATAGGGGCTGCCGAACATGTCCATCTTTTGTAAGCATCGATATAATGATCTTCTCCTGTTAACTGCACAGGATTTCCTGTTTTTATAACATAGGACATTGCATTTGTTCCGACACTTTCTTCATTCATATACGCTCCCGGGATCATCATAAGAGTAAAAGCTTCCGATAATATTTTTTCATCACCTAAAGCACTTAAAATGCATCCTTCATTGTCAGTCAAAAAAACAAAGAAATCACTTCCTTTTGTAAACTTTATAAGCTCTTCTATAAACGGAAGTGCGGTCATAATCATATTTCTGTTCTTAACCAGTATTTTTTGCAAATTTGCATCACTGATTATTTTCAGGCTGTATACTTGTTCTTTATCTAATCCTGACTTTCTGCACCTTTCATGCGATTCATTTATTATAGCTTTATAATCCCCCATTTTTATCTTGTATGATATAGTAGACAACTATATCATACATTCCTTTCATTTTATTTACG
>ENA-UOOE01001436-UOOE01001436.1-fermentation-metagenome-genome-assembly--contig:-NODE-1436-length-20183-cov-4.522357_pt1 | contig 20183 bp, 22 predicted proteins | sample MGYA00245776_ERZ724021 | MGnify/ENA primary metagenome ERZ724021 (study PRJEB28704, sample SAMN03018321) | fermentation metagenome | biome: anthropogenic terrestrial biome; feature: soil; material... | reverse complement strand
GTATGCCGAAGCTCGCGGTTACTCGGTGGTACGGGATTATGTCGGCCACGGAGTAGGCGCGAAGATGCATGAAGATCCAAGTGTTCCCAATTACGGCACGCCCGGCCGGGGCGTGCGCCTGTTGCCCGGCATGACAATCGCAATTGAGCCGATGATCAACGAAGGCGTCAAGGAAGTCAAGACACTGGCGGATGGCTGGACGACGGTTACCGCCGATGGGAAACTTTCCGCGCATTTCGAGAATTCCATTGCAATCACCCCGGAGGGGCCGGTCATTCTGACCGATGCCGACTGAAGGAGGCCCGGCAATGGAGTTCGTCAGAGGACTGGTAGTCCGTTCGCTCGCCGGCCGCGACGGGAGCGGCTTTCTGGTTATCCTCTCCACGGACGGGCGCACCGCCGCCGTATGCGACGGGAAGCGTCGGAAACTTGAGCATCCGAAGAAAAAGAACCTGAAGCACCTTTCCGCAACCCGAACGATTCTGCCAGAGAGCCGGATGCAGACGAACCATGAAATCCATCTGGCCCTCGCTCCGTTTAGGGACGCGGGGCCGCTTTCCAGACGAGGAGGCTGAAGCAATGTCGAAACAGGACGTAATTGAGACCGAAGGGGTTGTGACGGAAGCCTTGCCGAATGCAATGTTTACGGTTGAACTTCCAAATCATCACACCATTCTGGCGCATATTTCCGGCAAGCTGCGCATGAATTTCATTCGCATTCTTCCCGGAGATAAGGTGACGATTGAACTTTCCCCTTATGACCTCACCCGCGGGCGCATTACATGGCGCTCCAAATAACAGCAGAAACAATACAGCAAACCTGATTGACAAGGGAGGGTAATTCCATGAAAGTGAGACCTTCTGTAAAAAAAATGTGCGAGAAGTGCAAGATTATAAAACGCAAGGGCAAAGTCATGGTAATCTGTGAAAACCCGAAGCATAAGCAGCGCCAGGGCTAACGGCGCAAACCTGAATTTTTGGAGGTGCAAAAACCATGGCGCGTATAGCAGGAATCGATTTGCCGCGTGACAAGCGCATTGAGATCGCTCTTACTTATATCTATGGCATCGGCCGCAGGACTGCGCAGAATATCTGTGCCGCTACGGGCGTAAACCCTGATATCCGTGTGAGAGACCTCACGGAAGATGATGCGGCAAAGCTTAGAGAATATATTGACCACCACTGCCGCGTAGAAGGCGACCTTCGCCGTGAAAGAGCGTTTGCCATTAAACGCCTTGTTGAAATCAACTGCTACCGTGGAATCCGCCACCGCAAAGGCCTGCCCTGCAGAGGGCAGCGCACAAAGACCAATGCACGCACGTGCAAAGGGCCGAGACGTACGATGGCCAACAAGAAAAAGTAATCTCCGGGAGGGATTTGAAACATGGCAGGTCAGAAAACAGAGACGGTAAAAAAAGCCGCAACGGTCCGCAAGCGCAAAGAGCGTAAAAATATTGACCGCGGTTCCGCCCATATCCAGTCTACTTTTAACAACACGATTGTGACCATCACGGATGTACAGGGCAATGCGGTTTCTTGGGCAAGCTCCGGCGAGCTTGGGTTCCGCGGCTCCCGCAAGTCCACCCCGTTTGCTGCACAGACCGCTGCAGAGACAGCGGCAAAGGCGGCAATGGAGCATGGAATGAAGTCCGTGGATGTCTATGTAAAAGGCCCGGGTGCGGGCCGTGAAGCAGCAATCCGTGCGCTTCAGGGCGCAGGGCTTGAGGTCAGCATGATTAAAGATGTGACCCCGATTCCGCACAACGGCTGCCGTCCGCCGAAAAGAAGACGCGTGTAGTTTTTAGGAGGTGTAAGCAAAAGATGGCAAGATATACGGAATCCGTATGCAAGCAATGCCGCCGCGAAGGCCAAAAGCTTTTTCTTAAAGGGGCAAGATGCTATACGGAAAAATGTGCCGTCGGCCGCAGGGCCTATGCGCCGGGCCAGCATGGCCAGGGCCGCAAAAAGACTTCTGAGTACGGCCTACAGATGCGTGCAAAGCAGATGACCCGCCGCTATTACGGTGTGCTGGAATCCCAGTTCCGCAAATATTATGACACCGCTGCCAAGAAGCGCGGCAAGACCGGTGAAGAAATGCTGATTCTGCTTGAGCGTCGCTTGGACAATGTCATTTTCCGCCTTGGATGGGCTGATTCCCGTCCGCAGGCACGTCAGATGGTTACGCATGGCCACATTGCCGTGAATGGCAAGCGTGTTGATATTCCTTCTTTCCTTGTAAAAGCCGGCGATATGGTTTCCATGATGGAAAACAGCCGGAAGAAGGACAGTTTCAAGGCGATTGTTGAAGCGAATGCTGCCCGTCCGGTGCCGAAGTGGCTTGAGAGCGACCACGAAAAAGTGGAAGGCAAGGTTATTGCCATGCCGACCCGTGAAGAGATTGACCTTCCTGTCGATGAGACTCTCATTGTTGAATATTACTCAAAGTAATACCTTATCCCTTTTTGGGAGTGGCATACCGGCAGAAATATTCATCTGTGAAACGGTAAGGAGGGTCGCTGATGATCGAGTTTGAGAAGCCAAAAATCGAGACAAACATGCTTTCCGACGACGGCAAGTATGGCAAATTCATCGTAGAGCCGCTGGAGCGGGGTTTCGGCACAACGCTGGGCAACAGCCTGCGCCGTGTGCTGCTTTCCTCCCTGCAGGGTGTTGCGGTGACTTCCGTCAAGATTGATGGTGTTCTTCATGAGTTTTCCACTATTCCCGGTGTTAAAGAGGATGTTACCGAAATTATCCTCAATATCAAAGGCTTGACGACTAAACTGCACTGCGACGGTCCAAAGACGGTGGAAATTTGTGCCGAAGGCCCGTGCGAAGTGACGGCTGACTCAATCAAGTGCGACAGCGAGGTGGAGATCCTCAATCCGGAGATGCACATTGCCACACTTGGCGAAGGTGCGAAGCTCTACATGGAGCTGACTCTGGACAAAGGCCGCGGCTATGTATCCGCGGAACGCAACAAGCAGAACATGGGTGCAAATGTAATCGGTGTGCTGCCTGTGGACTCCATTTACACTCCGGTGTACAAGGTTAACTACAACGTAGAACCGACGCGTGTTGGACAGAGCATTGACTACGACAAGCTGACGCTTGAAGTCTGGACAAACGGGGTTATCGGTGCACAGGAGGCCGTTTCCCTTGCAGCAAAGGTCCTTACCGAGCACCTGAAGCTGTTTGTCGATCTTTCCGACAAAGGCAGCAGCACGGAAGTCATGGTCGAAAAAGATGACAAGAGCAAGGAAAAAATTCTCGACATGACAATCGAGGAATTGGATCTCTCTGTCCGTTCCTTCAACTGTCTGAAGCGTGCCGGGATCAATACGGTTGGGGATATCATCAGCAAGTCTGAAGAAGATATGATGAAAGTCCGCAACCTCGGACGCAAATCCCTTGAGGAGGTCATCTGGAAGATGGCTTCGCTTGGTTTAAGTCTCCGCAAGGATGACGAATGATTCACCCAAAACCAGGGTAAAGGAGTGAAATTCGATGCCAGGTACCAGAAAGCTTGGAAGGACCACCGACCAGAGGACAGCAATGCTGCGTGCGATGGTTACTTTCCTTTTGGAGAACGGCAAGATTGAGACGACCGTCACCCGTGCCAAGGAGGTCCGCTCCATGGCCGAGAAGATGATTACAATCGCAAAGAGCGATACGCTTGCCAACAAGCGCCTTGTTTATGGCTTTGTAACAAAAGAAGGCGTTGCACACAAGCTGTTCGCTGAAATTGCCCCAAAGTATGCTGACCGCAACGGCGGCTATACCCGCATCACAAAGATCGGGCCGCGCCGCGGCGATGCTGCCGAGATGGCAATTCTTGAACTGATTTGATTTAATCCAATTAGAAGGAAGCTGGGTGTAGTTCCGCTTCCTTTTATCCATAAGGCAGGGCGGAGCAGAGGAATCTGCTCCGCCCTGCCTATATTCTTATAAAGGTGTAAGCTGCCGGAAGCCGAAAAAAGCTGTGCAGCATAAAACAGAATCCTTTTCCATACAATGAACCGAATGAAAATGGCGGAGGGGATTGCAATGAGAATTCTGAGGGAAGGCTCAGAAGGCAGCGATGTCATGGAACTTCAGTCTACACTCCGGAAACTCGGGTACTACAGCGAGGCACCGGACAGGACTTTCGGGCCGGAAATGAAACAGGCTGTTATAAAATTTCAAACTTGGCGCAGCATTGCTCCAGACGGTATTGTAGGCCCGGAGACATGGCGGGCACTGTGGCCGTTTCTCCTGGGGTATGATACTTATTTCATCCAGCCGGGTGACACGTTTTATGAAATCGGGAAGAAGTATGGGACAGATCCGCAGTTGATTGCGGCCGCAAATCCAGGGCTAAGCCCGGAGCACCTTATGCCTGGAACGAAGATTACGGTTCCGTATTCCTATGATGTCGTTACGACGGACGCAGGCTATACCCATGAAGTCCTGATGCGAAACATAGAGGGGCTTAAAGCAAGATACCCGTCCCTGGCAGTTGGGACGATTGGCAAGAGCGTCCTCGGAAAATCCCTTTATGCCCTGCGCCTTGGCAGAGGGGAAAACCGGGTTGCCTACAATGCGGCACACCATGCACTGGAGTGGATTACTTCCCCCGTGCTGATGAAATTTGCGGAGGACAGCCTGAAAGCCTGTGCGCTGAAGCAGCCCCTTGACGGATACAATATGCAGAAGCTCTGGACTGACTCATCAGTCTGGCTTGTCCCCATGGTAAACCCGGACGGGGTAGACCTTGTAATTGATGGACTTTCCAGGAATAATCCATACTATGACCGACTGATTCAGTGGAATGGCGGAAGCAGCGATTTTTCCCAAGTATGGGAAGCAAATATCCGCGGCGTTGACCTCAACCACAATTATAATGCAGCGTGGGAACAGTCAAAACAGGCAGAGGAATCCCTTGGTATCACAGGGCCGGGGCCGACGAGATATTCCGGCCCATACCCTGTTTCCGAGCCGGAAACACGCGCGATGGTTTCCTTTACACGGAGCCGTAAAATACGTCTTGCAATGGCATATCATGCTCAGGGCAGTGTGATTTACTGGAATTTCCAAAACCTGGCGTCACCTGAAGCAAAAGAAATAGGGGAAAACCTTTCCCGCATCAGCGGCTATTCTCTGGAAGAGGCTTCCGGGGTTGCGTCCTACGCCGGATATAAGGACTGGTATATTCAGGAATTCCGAGATCCCGGTTATACCATTGAAGTTGGCTATGGAAAAAATCCGCTGCCAATTTCGGAATTCCCACAGATTTATGCGGAAAATATCGGGATGCTCCTTTACGCTGCTACTGTCCAACACTGACCGGGACTCCTTTGATGGAACCCTGTTAAACTACTGGGATCCGGCAATTAAATGGAATGAACCTGCTACCGCCTGTTTTGCCGGAAGCCCAGTTGGCCTTATCTGTCCTGTTGTGAAAACGCACTGTGTTACAGATTTGATACTGTTTTTTTATACTGAATATGCTATAATAACTTTGATTAAATGGAATTCGGGCGGGAAGGGGGATGGAGCGTGTGAAGCGGATAGCCGCTGCAGTGGCACTTTTCCTCGCTGCTGCAATGATGCTTTCAGGCTGTTCTTTTGTCGGCCTTGACGCTCAGACCCTGATGCATGCACCAAAGCCAACCGGTGAGAATGAGGCAGATATTCAGCACCTCCTCGACGAGACGGCAGGCGGGCAGATGACCTTAAAATACCCGGTCAGCGGGGAGTACCGTTCTGCTATCCTGAAGCATGACCTCAGTGGAGATAAGGCCGATGAAGCGATTGCGTTTTATCAGAAAAGCGATGACGCCGACGGAACCAATATCGTTTTTATGCAGAGGGAAGGAACGTGGAAAATCGTCGGGACTTTTTCCAACCAAGCTACCCAGGTAGACCGTATCTGCTATGGCGACCTGTATGGCGACGGCAAGGATGAAGCTGTTGTCGGCTGGGGGAACAGCCTTAACAACAATGGTGCCATCTGCGTTTATTCTTACAAAAATGGTAAGGTAACCGAACAGCGCCTGAAGCAGACTTATACGGAAATGGAAGTTGAGGATTTTGACGGGGATGGCCGCAGCGAGATTTTCACTGCAAATATTACCCAGGGCGACCAGCCTGCGGAAGCATGTCTAATCCGGGTGGACAGCGACCATGCTGAAGTTATGGGCAGCGCTCCACTGGATAGCGGAGTTACACATTATGCCTCTGTGCAGACGGGCCTGATTGACAAAAAGCAAAAGGGCGTCGTGCTGGATGGTGTGAAGTCCTCCAATACAATGGTGACGGAACTGCTTTACTGGGATGCAAAGAAAAAAGCACTGGTTGCGCCGTTCTATGACGCAGCGTCCAAAATGGTCAAGAGCACTGCCCGCGCGACTGCTGTCGTAGCAACTGATATTAACAGTGACAAAATCATTGAGGTCCCGATTGTCTCCTTGATGCCGGGGTACAGCGACAGCACGGCTGATGAAGCGGACTGCCTCACAACCTGGGAACGGTACGATACGCAGAACAATACGTTTTCCCGCGTTAGGAGCATGGTGATAAACTTTGCAGACGGCTACATGTTCTCTATACCGAGTGCATGGCGCGGAAAAATTACAACAAAGATGGATCCATCCACACGGTCGTTTTCATTTTACCAGTGGATGCAGTCGCCGAAGAATGCTACGGGCGTTCTTGGGCCTCAACTTCTGCGGATAGAAGTTTTCACGAAAAAGGAATGGGACGCCGGTACGGGGACAAAAGATTATTTTGAACTTTACAATAAGGACAACCTTGTTTTTGCCGCAGTAAGGCCGTCCCCGGACAATTCCCTTTCTCTCACGGAAGTAGAAATAAAAGAAGCATTCCAGCTAATTAATAAGGAATAAATTGTCTGGAGGGAGCCCTTTGAAGACGATTCTCGTTGCGGAAGATGAACAGGCTATCCGCGAATTTGTAGTTATTAACCTGAAGCGCGCAGGCTATACAACACTGGAGGCTTCTACGGGAGACGAAGCGCTGGAGATTTATGGCCGGGAGGGCGCAAATATTGATGTTGCCGTGCTGGATATCATGATGCCCGGCCAGAACGATGGCCTGGCTGTCTGCAAAGAACTCCGCCGCCGCAGCGGTTCTATCGGCATTATCATGCTGACGGCGAAAACGCAGGAGATGGATAAGGTAGGCGGCCTGATGATGGGCGCGGACGATTATGTGACAAAGCCGTTCAGCCCAAGCGAACTTGTTGCCCGTGTTGATGCTGTTTACCGGCGTGTTGCGCTGGAACATTCCCGCAGTCATGATGGCTTTCGTGAGGAGCTGCGCTCCGGCGACTTTGTGCTGAACCTGCGCAGCCGAACACTTCTGAAAGCCGGGAATCCGATTGAACTGACGCAGGTAGAGTTTCAGATTATGGAGTACTTCTTTTCCAATCCCGGTACAGCCATAGACCGCACGGATATCCTGCGTCATGTCTGGGGTGAATCCTACTATGGGGAAGAAAAAATTGTGGATGTCAATATCCGCCGCCTGCGTATGAAGGTGGAGGACGAACCATCTAACCCGAAGCATATCATTACCGTCTGGGGCCTGGGATATAAATGGCAGGTATAAGACGGCAGAACGATTTTACGAAAGGGACCAGGGAAGGTGCTTCCCCGGCCTTCTGAGAAAATGAACGGCAGGAGGCGGGAAAGTGAAGAGGAAAGGAAAGAGCGAAACGGGAAAGCGGGGCGGCATTACACGGCGCTGGATTAAGAACAGCCTCAGTGCAATTTTCCTCATCGTGATTGTGCTTATTCTAACACTTTCCATTGCCATGAAAGGTTATGTCTACAACGGTATCCAGTCTGCGCTGAATGGACGTTCCGACGAGCTGACAAACATTTTTTCCAGCTATGGCAGAAAGTCCGCTTCCGATTTTCTGCGTGCTGCACGCGACTATGTTGAAGATTTCCCCAACAAGGAAAGCATGGAGCTTATGGTTATCAATCAGGGCGGGCATATTGTGACGACTTCCATTGGCTTTGCACCGGATGAAACACAGGAAATGCCGGACTACAGCAGCGCGGTGGAGGGCACAAATGATTATGGTACCTGGACAGGCAAGCTGAAGACAGGGGAGCGTGTCATGGCTGTTACCCGTGTAATCCGCAACGAATCAGGTTCCCCTGTGGGTGCTATTCGCTATGTCGTTTCCATGGAAGAAGCCGATCAGCAGATTTTTATTGTTATTGCAGCGCTTCTCACGGTTGGTGCAGTTATCATTGTCTTCGTTTATTTCTCCGGGCAATATTTTATCCGCTCCATTCTTATGCCAATCCGCCAGATTGGCTCTACAGCAAAACGCATTGCCCAGGGTGATTTCAAGGTGCGGATTATTAAGACCAACAATGATGAAATCGGCGACCTCTGTGATACAATCAATGATATGGCAGAGGAATTGGGCCAGACTGAAAAAATGAAAAATGATTTTATTTCTTCGGTTTCCCATGAACTGCGCACGCCGCTTACCGCTATCAAGGGTTGGGCGGAAACGCTCCAGACCGGTGAGACGGACCCGCAGACATTTAACCGCGGAATGGATATTATTGTAAGCGAGACCGAACGCCTGTCCGGCATTGTGGAAGAACTGCTTGATTTCTCACGGATGCAAAGCGGACGTATGACTCTTACAATGGATAAAATTGACATTCTTGCAGAACTTGGCGCTGCGGTCTATATGTTCAGTGAGCGCGCGCACAAAGAGCATAAGTTCCTCATTTATGACGAGCCGGCTATGCTTCCTCCGGTTCTTGGCGATATTAACCGCCTGCGTCAGGTCTTTGTCAATGTGCTGGACAATGCGCTGAAATACACAAAGGAAGGCGGCACAATCACCGTCACCGCCGAAGCGGAGGAAGCTGGATTTATCCGCATTGTAATTGCGGACGACGGCTGCGGAATCCCGGCGGAGCATCTGCCCAATGTGAAGAAAAAATTCTATAAGGCGAACCAGACCGTCCGCGGCTCCGGCATCGGCCTTGCACTTGCCGACGAGATCATGACACTTCACTCCGGAAGCCTTGATATTGACAGCCACGAGAATGTTGGCACAGCCGTTACAATACGCATCCCGACTTTCCGCAAACTGGAAAACGGGACATGGGAAGCTGCTAAGGGGGAACAGAAAGCCAAATGAGCAGGGAAAAAACAAAGTGCATTACCTCTATTGGCGGACAGGCACTTGTGGAAGGCATTATGATGCGCGGCCCGGAGAAAACGGAACTGGCCGTCCGTCTGCCGGACGGGACGATTTCACTGGAGCAGATGAAAACGGCAGAGCTCAGGCAATCCTCCGGCCATATCTGGCAGCTTCCCTTTTTTCGCGGCATGGTCGCCTTTGTGGATTCCCTTACAACCGGCTACCGCGCGATGATGCGCTCGGTGGAAAAGGCTGGGCTGGAAGAGGAGGAAGAATCAAAGCTGGAGCGCTGGGCTGACGAAAAGTTCGGAAACAAGGCCATGAATGCCGTTTCGGCAGTGGGGACTGTGCTCGGATTCGTAATTGCGGTTGCCCTGTTTTTTGTGTTGCCTACCTGGCTTTTTAATTTGCTCCAGAGAGCTGCGGGGCCGGCCCTTGCGGTCTGGCGTTCCCCCGCTGAAGGCGTGATGCGTATTGGCATTTTCATTTCTTACCTTGCCGCATGTGCAGCAATGCCGGACATGCACCGTGTGTTTCAGTACCATGGCGCTGAGCATAAGACAATCTTCTGCTATGAAAACGGGGAAGAACTTACGGTTGAAAATGTGAGGAAGCACCAGCGTTTTCACCCGCGCTGTGGTACAAGCTTCTTTGCCCTGATGCTGTTGATTGGAATTCTGATTGGCTTCCTTATCCCATTTACGGATCCTTTTATCCGCACATTGGCAAAACTTGCATGTATCCCGGTTGTTGTTGGCTGCGGCTATGAACTGCTCCGCTACTGCGGACGGAATGACAACCTGCTTACACATATTATTTCCGCACCGGGCCTGTGGGTTCAGCGCCTGACAACAAAAGAGCCGGATGACAACATGATTGGGGTTGCCATTGCCGCCATGCGCGAAGTGATTCCGGAGAACGGGGAAGACCGGATTGAGATTGCGGGGAAGACAGAATGACAATCGGGGAAGCATACCGCATGGGCCGGAAATTCCTGCGGGAATCCGGCTGTGACTCACCGTCATTTGACGCGGGATGCCTGTTCCAGAGAACCTTCGGGCTGGACCGGCAGCAGCGAATCTTGGATTCAGACTGGGAAGCGGATAAAAAAAAGACAGCGGCTTACCTTGCGATGGCGCGGGAGCGCGCGGGGGGGAGGCCGCTTCAGTATATATTGGGCGAATGGCCTTTTTTTGGTCTGACACTTGCAGTTGGGGAAGGCGTCTTATGCCCCCGTGAGGAGACGGAACAGCTTGTCCGTGAAGCGGCCCGCCGGCTGGAAGGGAACGCAAAACCCAAAATCCTTGACCTCTGCTCTGGATCAGGTGCTGTTGCGCTGGGCCTCGCTTCTTGTTTTCCCGGTGCACATATCACTGCGGCAGAAAAATATGAGAAGGCTTTTTCTTACCTGGAAAAGAATATTGTAAAAACCGGCCTTTCCAATGTAAAAGCAGTGCAACTTGACCTTTTGGACCCAAATGCTGCCCAAAGCTTTTCCGGTCTCGATGCGGTTGTATGCAATCCGCCTTATGTCCGGACTGGGGAGATTCCGGGGCTGCAAAGGGAAGTCCGCCGCGAGCCGCAGGAAGCCCTTGACGGAGGGGCAGATGGCCTCAGGTTCTACCGTGCCCTGGCGGAACTCTGGCTGCCGGAACTAAAGCCGGGTGGAATTGCCGCCGTAGAGATTGGCGAGGGGGAAGCCGCAGCTGTCTGCGCACTCTTTGAGACAACACTTGCAGACCTCCGTGTGCTGCGGGACTTTTCCGGCTATGATCGTGTTGTCAGCGGAAGCCGCAAGAGTTGCTTTTCAGCGGGAAAACATTTATAATAAAATAGATTTGCATCTCATGCAGGGATGGGAGGAATGGACATGTCGGAAAAAGGGGCAGCAACAAGAAAACTGACCAAAACGGTTGATACCAATACCGATAAAAAGCAGGCGCTGGAAACAGCTCTTGCACAGATTGAAAAGCAGTTTGGCAAGGGGGCCGTCATGCGCCTTGGGCAGGATCGCGCCATGCAGGTAGCTGCTATTCCGACTGGTTCCATTGGCCTTGACATGGCCCTTGGTATTGGCGGGTTACCGCGTGGAAGAATTGTGGAGATTTTCGGGCCGGAAAGCTCCGGAAAGACGACACTTGCTCTCCACTGCATTGCACAGGGGCAAAAAAACGGTGGAAATGCCGCATTCATTGATGTGGAGCATGCCCTTGACCCTTCCTATGCCGCAGCACTCGGCGTGGATGTGGATTCCCTCCTTGTCTCTCAGCCGGATACCGGTGAGCAGGCACTTGAAATTACGGAGGCGCTTGTCCGCTCCGGCGCAATCGACGTGATTGTAATTGACTCCGTAGCAGCGCTTGTTCCCCGCGCGGAGATTGAAGGGGAAATGGGCGACAATGTTGTCGGCCTGCAGGCCCGCCTGATGTCACAGGCGCTGCGCAAGCTTGCCGGTGCAATTTCAAAATCGAACTGTATTGCTGTTTTTATCAACCAGCTCCGTGAAAAAATCGGTATTACCTATGGAAACCCTGAAGTCACGACGGGCGGACGCGCACTGAAATTTTATGCCTCAGTCCGGCTTGATGTCCGCAGGGGAGAAGCGATTAAAGTCGGCGGTCAGCAAGTCGGCTCACGTACAAAGGTAAGGGTTGTCAAGAACAAAATCGCCCCTCCTTTCCGCGTAGCGGAGTTTGATATGATGTACGGCCATGGTATTTCCCATACCGGTGAAGTCCTTGACCTTGGCGTCGATTTGGATATTGTTCAAAAGAGCGGCGCATGGTACAACTATGGGGACGTCCGCCTTGGGCAGGGCCGAGAAAATGCAAAAAAATTCCTGGATGAGCATCCGGAGACAGCGCAGGAAATTGAAACCAAAATCCGCGCGGATTCCGGGAAACTGTTTTCAAGGTCCGGTACGCCGGAAAAGCATTCCGGTTCCGGCGGAGCAAAACCGGTAGAAACATCGGAACCGGAAGAACCATCCCCATCCCAGAGCGATGAGGAACGCTACGGCACTGATATTGATATTGAGGCCGATGATACATGATGCTGACTTCCGCCGAACCGCACGGCAAAAACCTTGTGTCACTTTTTATCGACGGTGAGAAGGCGGTCGACCTTGACGCAGAGATTTATCTGAAATCCGGGCTGCACCTAGGGGACAGCCTTGATGATGAGCAGTTGAAAAAACTGCTCCTTGCAAGCGATGCCCGGCGCGCGGAACAGAAAGCCATGAATCTTCTCAGCTTTCGTGCGCACTCTGAAAAAGAGCTTGCCCGTAAACTGGGCCGATTTTTTCCGGCAGAAGCCGCCGGAAAAGCGGCGGCTAGGATGGTTGAGCTTGGCCTTGTGAATGATGAGGAATATGCGAAAGGCCTTGCACGCAAACTTTTTTCCCACAAAGGTTTTGCTGCACGACGTGTCTGCATAGAACTGATGAGACGGGGTATTTCCCGTGAAACTGCGGAGCGTGCCGCAGAGGAAGCTGCGCCGGCAGACCCGGGCAAAACTGCAAAAGAAATCCTCAAAAAGAAATACTTAAACTGCTTAAATGAAGAAAAAGGACGCCTGCGCGCTGCTGCTGCCCTCCACCGCATGGGCTATTGCTGGGATGATATCCGCAGTGCAATTCGTGAAATGACAACAGATGAGGATGAATAAATGCCATATTCAGTAGGGCTTGTAAACCTTGGATGTGCAAAGAATCAAGTGGACGGGGAAATCATGCTTGCCACCCTCCGCAAGGCCGGATATATCATCAGGGATGATGCCTCGCTTGCAGACATTGCGCTTGTAAATACATGCGGCTTTATTACTGCCGCCAAACAGGAATCCATTAATGAAATCCTTGAGCTTACAAAGCTGAAAGCCGAAGGGAAAATCAAGGCCATTATTGTAACAGGTTGCCTTGCGGAACGTTACCGCGAACAGGTGATGAAAGAAATTCCCGAAGTGGATGCCGTTGCAGGGATCGGCGCGGATTCGGACATTGTTTCCGTTGTGAAAGAGGCTGTCGGCGGAAGACGGGAGCAACTATTCCCGGAGAAAACAAAACTGCCGCTTTGCGGGGAGCGTGTCCTTCTTACGCCAAGCTGGTCGGTTTACCTCAAAATTGCCGAAGGGTGCAATAACCGCTGCTCCTACTGTGCCATCCCGATGATCCGCGGAAGATACCGTTCCCGCACGCTGGAAAACATTGTGGAGGAAGCTGAGTGCCTTGCAAAAAATGGCGCAAGGGAACTGATCCTGATTGCGCAGGACACAACATGCTATGGAATTGACCTTTATGGAAAATATATGCTTCCGGAACTTCTGCACCGCCTGTGCAAAATCCCGGGCATCGAATGGATCCGCGTACTTTATGCTTATCCGGAAACCATAACGGATGAATTGCTGTATACCATTGCCGGGGAAGAGAAAGTCGTCCCTTATATTGATCTTCCGCTTCAACACTGCAATGGAGAAATTCTACGCTCCATGCGCCGCGGTGGTGACCGCAGGACTCTGGATGCACTGATCCGCAGGATGCGCAGGGAAGTGCCGGGCCTGGTTCTCCGCACGACGCTGATTGCCGGTTACCCGGGCGAGACACCTGAGCAGTTTGATGAGCTCTGCTCTTTTGTGAGGGGAACCCGCTTTGAGCGCCTTGGCTGTTTTGCCTATTCCCAGGAGGAGGGCACGGCTGCCGCCGCGCTTCCCGGCCAGATTGACGAAGAAGAAAAACAGCGCCGCGCGGAAACCATTATGGAACTTCAGATGAACATTATGCAGGAGCAGGGGGAAGCAATGGCAGGGCATACGCTACGCGTGTTGACAGAAGGCTTCGACCGCTTCGCGGACTGCTGGTTTGGGCGCTCCTATATGGATTCACCCGACGTAGACGGAAAAATATATTTTCAGGCAAAAGGAGAAAAACCCGTCCCAGGCAGGTTTGTGAACGTCAGGATTACAGACTGCATCGATGGAGACCTGACAGGCGAAACTGTCTGACAGGAGGCAAATTCATGAACCTTCCGAATAAGCTGACTCTGCTGCGTGTAGTGCTTGTGCCTGTTTTTACTATTTTTGTACTGTATTCTCAGATCCCTTTCCATTATTTCTGGGCGCTGCTCATATTTATTGTGGCTTCCCTGACAGACCACTATGATGGAAAAATTGCACGGGACAGGAACCTCATTACAAACTTTGGAAAATTTCTTGATCCGCTTGCCGATAAAATTCTTATTATCTCTGCATTGATTTGTTTCCTTGCACTCGGGTTTGCAAATGTGTGGTGTGTCCTTATTATCATTGTACGGGAACTGATGGTGACATCCCTTCGCCTTCTGGCACTGGAAGAGGGCGGAAAGGTGATTGCTGCAAACCGGTGGGGTAAAATAAAAACGATCAGCCAAATGGCGGCGGTCATTTTCATCCTTTTTGTGCAAAGCATCCTTGAGATTGTGGGGAAGCCGTCACCGGAGCCGGTGCTTTTGGCAGGCAGTGCTCTCATTTGGATTGCAACGATTCTGACGGTTGTTTCCGGTGTGATTTATATCCGCGAAAATATTGCCATGTTTCGTTCAGAAAAATAAGGCCCGGCATTTACAAAACACGGATTTTGTACTATACTGATCTCGTAATAATTTGCAGTCACGTCCGGCACATGCCGGGAATATTTTGTGCTGTAATTGAAACGCAATGAACGGAAGAAGTATCTGCCAGAAGGGGACACCAGAGAGAAAGTGCCAATAGGCTGAAAACACTTTTTGCCTCCCTGACAGGGAAATGCGTCCGTGAGCGTGCAGGAGGAAATCCCTGTACGGCCGGCCCCCGTTAGCAGTGCCGAAAAGTTAGAAATACGGAGTGGAACCGCGAAATTTTTCGCCTCCGTCCTAAAAAGGACGGAGGCTTATTTTTTAGTACTATCCCTGAGATTTTCAGGCTTTTTGCAGAAAAGCCTGCGGGAGGCAACAATGTTTAGCAAACTGAAAGCGGAGCTTGACTCTATTATGAACCGTGACCCGGCGGCACGCTCGCGGGCGGAAGTTTATTTTCTGTACTCGGGTTTTAAAGCAGTGCGCTCCTACCGCAGGGCACACTGGTTTTACGAACATGGGCATGAGTTCCTTGCAAGATATATTTCCCAGCGCTCCCGGCATAAGACCGGAATTGAAATTCACCCGGGCGCAAGAATCGGCAAGAACCTTTTCATTGACCACGGTATGGGTGTCGTAATCGGGGAGACGGCGGAGATTGGTGACAACTGCACACTTTACCAGGGCGTGACACTTGGCGGCACAGGAAAAGACCGCGGCAAGCGCCACCCGACGCTTGGCAATAATGTGCTTGTAGGCGCAGGCGCGAAAATCCTCGGTCCGTTCCACGTAGGCGACAATGCGCGCATTGCTGCGGGTGCCGTCGTCCTGGAGGAGATTCCAGCAAATGCGACGGCTGTCGGTGTACCGGCCCGCGTTGTCCGCATTAACGGTGTACGCTCTGCAAGCCTTGACCAAATCCACTACGGCGACCCAGTTTCACAAAAGCTCTGCTATCTGGAGTATGAGACGGCCCGCCTGAAAAAAGAACTGAATACCCTTTGGATGCGTGAAGCGGAAGAGAAGAAGCCAAAAGGGAAAGAACCAGAAAAAGAAAAGCTTCCGGACTTGTGAAAAGATGAGGAGGAATTTGAAATATGAAAATCTACAATACCCTGACACGCCGAAAGGAAGAGTTTGTCCCCATTGCCCCCGGCGAAGCACACATTTATTCCTGCGGGCCGACCGTCTATAACTATATCCACATTGGCAATGCACGCCCAATCTGCGTCTTTGATGTCCTGCGCCGGTACCTGGAATACCAGGGCATGAAAGTGACCTTTGTGCAGAACTTCACGGATATTGATGATAAGATTATCCGCCGGGCGAATGAGGAGGGTACCGATTACCGGACCGTTTCCAGCCGCTATATCCGGGAATACAAGACCGACGCTGCGGGGCTGAATGTCCGCCCAGCCACGGTGCAGCCGCTTGCAACGGAAAATATTGATGAAATCATTTCCATTATCTCCACACTTGTCGGGAAAGGATATGCCTATTCGGTATCCAACGGAGATGTTTATTTTCGCACACTAAAGGACAGGGCATACGGCAAGCTTTCCCACCAGCCGTTGGACGACCTCAAGTCCGGCGCGCGTATTGCCGTAGGTGAGCTGAAGGAGGACCCGCTCGATTTTGCGCTCTGGAAAGGCTCTAAGCCCGGTGAACCAAGCTGGCCGTCCCCATGGGGGCCGGGCCGTCCGGGGTGGCACATTGAATGCTCTGCCATGGCGCGCCGCTACCTCGGCAAGACGATTGACATCCACTGCGGCGGGCAGGACCTCATTTTCCCGCACCACGAAAACGAGATTGCACAGAGTGAGTGCTGCAATGGTGTCCCATTTGCCCACTACTGGATGCACAATGGCTATATCAATGTAGATAACAAAAAGATGTCTAAATCGCTCGGGAACTTTTTTACCGTGCGTGAAGTCGCCGAAAAATATGGCTATGAGCCAATCCGCTTTCTGATGGTTTCTGCCCATTACCGCACGCCAATCAATTACAGTGCGGATATCATTGGGCAGTGCCGTGCATCGCTGGGGCGCCTTTACAACTGCCGTGATAATCTTCGCTTCCTGCTGGAGCATTCTCCGTCCGGTGTGAAACAGGGGGAAGAAGAAATCCGCCGCCGCTTTGAGGGCTACCGAAGCCGTTTTACCGGGTTTCTGGATGATGACCTGAACACCGCCGATGCGCTTTCTGTGCTGTTCGACTTTGCAAAGGATATTAATACCACTCTCACAGCACAGTCTGCGCCGTCCAGGGAGCTGTGCAGTTTTGCGCTCGACTTATTTGCCGAGCTGGCAGATGTCCTTGGTCTGCTTTATGCTGATACCGGGAAGAACAATACACCGGATGAAGAAATCGGGAAGCTGATTTCCGCGCGTGCAAAAGCCCGGAAAGAAAAGAACTGGCCGGAAGCAGACCGCATCCGCGACGAGTTGAAAGCGCGCCATGTTGTGCTGGAGGATACTCCGCAGGGCGTTAAGTGGAAAATTGAAAAATAACTGCGGTGTGTCCTGCTGCACTCGAAGAAGCACCCATATGCCCCCAGAGCATAAACTGCTCTGGGGGTGTTTTCATGCGCGCAAAAAAGCGGAGAACGCTTTTTCCGTTGCTTTGTCTCGGCCCTGGTGTGCTTGCCGCTCTGGCAGACAACGACGCCGGCGGACTGATTTCCTATACCGTTACGGGTGCCGAGTTTGGCTGGGCGGTTTTCGTTCCGCTGACGCTTTGCCTGACGGCTGTCACCTATACGGTGCAGGAGCTTGCCATGCGTCTCGGTGCAGCCTCTGGGCTTGGCTATACTCACCTGCTCCGTGAACGCTGCGGCAAAGGATGGATGATTTTTCAGGTTGCGGCACTGTTCGTAGAGAATGAGCTGACGTTACTGACGGAATTTGTCGGAATGTCCGCCAGCCTTGAACTGCTTGGGCTGCCGGTTTTTGTATCCGTGGCTTTAAGCGCGGCGCTTGCGCTTTCTGTTGCACTATTCAGTGGATACGCTGCCAAGCAGCACTTCGGCCTTCTGATTGGTCTATTTAATCTGTTGTTCCTTATCCTTGCATGCTTTGCAAGACCTGCTCTGTCTCCGGCAGAATGCGCTGGACTCTGCATGGGGCGCCGGTTTCACTGGTATGCAGCAGCCCTTGTTGGCAATGCAGTGGCACCATGGATGATATTTTACCAGAATGGTGCTTATTCGGAGGAATCACAGCGCGTGGAAAAAATCCGTGAAGGGCGGCGTGATACCCTGATTGGCTGTGTGTGTCAGACATTGATTGCCGCCGCAATGATTCTCATTGGCTCTTCGGTAGGGACACTTCTTCCGGATGCGGAAAACGCGGGTGCACCGGAAATTGCCGCTGCACTGATTTCGCATTTTGGCCCGCCCGCCGGGACGCTGTTTGCACTGGGCCTTTTCGACGCGGGGCTGCTTGCTGCGGTGACAGTATCGCTCTCTTCCTCCTGGAGTATCGCCGAGTCGTTTGGCTGGTCAAAGAGTATGAATGACGACTTCCGTGAAGCGCCTGGATTTTATGGCATCTATGGCTTCAGTGTGCTCCTTGCGGCAACCGCTGCACTTTTCCCTTTCCTGCAGCGCAACGCCGTCTCAGTTTTCGTGCAGGCAGCGGGCGGTGTCCTGATGACGCCAATCCTAATTTTTCTGACAGTCCTGACTTCGAGCCGCGATGTAATGGGGGAAGACGTGAATACGCGGGGCCAGGAAATCCGAGCTTGGTTCTGCGTGGGAATCTTAACGCTTGCTTCGGCCGCTACAATTTTCTTATCAGTCCATTAAAACTGGGGGGATACAATCAATGGGGAAAGAAATCAAGACGAATGTCATGCGGATTTTGGAACAGGCGAAAATTCCTTACCGTCCCTGGTACTATGAAAACCGCGACGGGAAAATCGACGGTGTTTCCGTAGCGGGGAAGCTGGGTGAAAACCCGGACTGTGTGTTTAAGACGCTTGTAACGCGCGGCTCAGACGGGAACTATTATGTTTTTGTTGTTCCGGTTGCAATGGAGCTGAACCTTAAGGCCGCAGCAAAAAGTGTTGGCGTCAAAGCAGTAGAAATGATTCATGTGAGTGAGATTAACAGGGTGACTGGTTATATCCGCGGCGGGTGCTCCCCGGTCGGCATGAAAAAGCAGTACCGCACGGTCATTGACAGCCGCTGTAAAGCACAGCCAACCGTCTTTGTGAGTGGCGGGAGAATCGGCACACAGGTTGAGCTTAGCCCCAAGACACTGGCTGATTTCATTGGTGCTTCGGTTGCGGAAATCGCTGAAGAAGTGAATCCTTCCGTCCTCTAAAGGCCGAGGGCCTTCAAAATGGAAAGCAGGAGGAAAAAAATGCCGGCGGCGATTGCCGGGTGCAAAACCCAGCCGATTAAATCGATCTGCAGCTTTGCAGTTTTCAGCAGTTTCCCAACACTGAGCACGCCATTAAAGATTTCGCTTGCGAAGAGGAGTACAAGGTATGCCCGGATGCCATATTGCGGCAGGAGAAACGCAATCAGGCCGACGCGCAGGAGCGAGTCAAGCAAATTCACCTTAAGGGAGTACATTTGCTGGTCCAAGCCTTTCAGCAGGTTATCCGCTACATTGTCGAGGTACATCAGCGGGCCGAGCGGGGCCATAATACGAAGAATAATAGCTGCCTGCGGGCTGCCGAAAAGCACTTCGCCCAATTCCCGTGAAAAAGCAGCGAAAAATACCGCTGCAAGATAACCGAACATTTGGGTAAAACGAAACGCCGTGTTCGCCGTTCGCCGCACGGAATCCGCGTCGCTTTTTGCTGCGGCCTCTGCAATATCCGGAATCAGCAGCATGGCCGCCGAGCTGATGAGGGACATTGGAAAGCACAAAATCGGCATGACCATGCCCTGAACAACACCATACTGGGAAAGGGCGGCGATGCCGTCTGCCCCATTTTCCTGGAGGCCGATGGGGATGAGAATATTTTCCGCACCGGAAAGGCCGCTGCGCAGGAACGAGCCTGTGAGCATCGGCCCGGAAATATGGATAATCTGCTTCATGCTTCCGCCGGTTTCCGGAAAGCCGTGGTGCTTTGCGTGCAGCAGGAAGGCGGGGATAATATAGAACATGGACGCTACTTCGCCGAGCGTGGAACCGAGCATCAGGCTGTCAAGTGGAGGAAGGCTTGAATGGTCGAGCAGGAGAAGCGAGATTGCAATAGTGGCGCCTTCTTCCCAAAAATCCCCGATAACGGGGACAATGGTATTACGCTGTGCGAAAAACCATCCTTTCAGGCATGCGCAGCATGCAATCAGGGGCAGCCCGAGTGAGAGAATGCGCAGCGGGCGCACGGCGAGCGGGCTTCGGATTAGATCCTCCGCAAGAAAATCAGCACCAAAATACAAGGCACAAAGGGCGGCGACGCTGAGT
>ENA-UOOE01001434-UOOE01001434.1-fermentation-metagenome-genome-assembly--contig:-NODE-1434-length-20190-cov-16.316464_pt1 | contig 20190 bp, 25 predicted proteins | sample MGYA00245776_ERZ724021 | MGnify/ENA primary metagenome ERZ724021 (study PRJEB28704, sample SAMN03018321) | fermentation metagenome | biome: anthropogenic terrestrial biome; feature: soil... | reverse complement strand
CGATTAAGGCTTGAGGGGGCCCCCCCCCCCCCCCCGTGTTGGGCCTATAACAACATGAAGAGATCCATATGTATATCATAATAAAAATCTTTCTTTATATACTAATGTCCAAAAGCAGGCCATAATATTAATCCTTAAAAGGGGGAAAAATTTCAAGCTCTGTCCCTGGTAGTGACCCAAAACCTTTTCCTGTGAGCGATGGTTAAGGCATCCTGAGGGAGAGATATTTGGCGGCACCCAAAGAGATAGTGGAGTTGGTGGATAGATTTGAAAATAACCTGGCATCCTACAAATCCGGACATTACAACGAGACCCAGGTTAGAAGAGAATTCGTTGATCCTTTCTTCAAGGCCCTGGGATGGGACGTAGACAACGAGCAAGGCTTTGCTGAAGCCTACAAGGACGTTATCCATGAGGATGCTGTCAAGGTAGGAACCACCACCAAAGCCCCAGATTACTCTTTTCGTATTGGCGGCCAGCGTAAGTTCTTCTTGGAGGCCAAGAAGCCTTCAGTAGACATCAAGGATGATATCCATCCTGCCTTCCAACTCCGCCGCTATGCTTGGACAATGAAGTTGCCATTATCGGTTCTCACCGACTTTGAGGAGTTCGCAGTCTATGATTGCAATGTAAAACCTGATAAGACGGATAAAGCCTCCAACGCCAGGATTTTTTATCTGAATTACAAGGATTTCCTGACTCGTTGGGATGAAATCACCGGTATATTCTCCAAGAATGCCGTTCTGAAGGGGTCCTTCGACAAGTACGCCGCAGATAAGAAGAGCAAAAGAGGTACGTCTGCAGTAGATGTCGTCTTCCTGGAGGAGATTGCAGGCTGGAGAGAGCTCCTTGCCAGAAATATCGCTCTGCGAAACCCTGATCTCAGCACTAAAGATCTTAATTATGCAGTCCAGGCCATAGTCAATCGCATTGTTTTCTTGCGAATATGTGAGGATCGGGGCATTGAGAAGCTTATGAAGCTGCAGGACCTTCTTAATGGTGAGCGGGTCTATCCCCGGCTTTGTGAGCTTTTCCGCCGGGCAGATGAGCGCTACAACTCAGGCATATTCCACTTTGAAAAGGAGCCAGGCAGGGAGAGCCCAGATACTCTAACTTTGAGCTTAAACATCGATGATAAGCCCTTAAAGGAGATCTTCAAGCGGCTTTACTATCCAGATAGCCCTTATGAGTTCTCAGTGCTTCCTGCTGAGATCCTGGGCCAGGTCTACGAGCAGTTTTTGGGCAAGGTGATACGGCTCACCGAAGGCCACCGCGCCGTGATAGAGGACAAGCCCGAAGTAAAGAAGGCAGGCGGGGTCAAATACACGCCGGTCTACATCGTGGAAAACATTGTAGGAAACACGCTAGGCAAAATTCTGAAAGGCAAGACACCGTTTGAAGTGGTGCTAATCACCGTTTTAGATCCTGCCTGTGGCTCAGGGTCCTTCCTCATTGTGGCCTACCAGTACCTTCTGGATTGGCATAGAGACTGGTATATCCAAAATCTTGTGCCGTTGCTACAGAGTGGCCTAAAACCTTCTTCTCCAGAGATAAGGCGGCTGCTCCCTGGTGTTGAGACGGGCAAGAAGAGCCGGAAGAAAGAGCCCGAGCTGCCTGTCTACCAAGGCCGGGGCGGTGAATGGAGGCTGACCACAGCAGAGCGCAAGAGGATACTGCTAAACAATATCTACGGCGTTGATATTGACCGTCAAGCTGTAGAGGTTACAAAGCTCTCCCTTTTGCTGAAGGTGTTGGAAGGCGAGAATGATGAGACGATCTCCAAGCAGCTTAAGCTTTTCCAGGAGAGGGCGCTACCTGACTTGAGCAATAACATCAAGTGCGGCAACTCATTGATAGGGTGGGACATCCTGAAAGATAATCCCGGCCTAACACAAGAGGAGATTGAACGGATTAATCCCTTTGATTGGGAGAAAGAGTTTCCAGAGGTCTTCCAGAGAGGCGGATTCAGCATAGTGATTGGGAATCCCCCCTGGGGCGCATTATTATCTAAAGAGGATGAAAGATATCTTCAAACCGCAGCACATTATCTAGTAGCTCAGGGCAGAAGCATAGATACTTATTCATTGTTTATAGAGCGAGCTCTTGGATTATTGAAAAACGGAGGTTTGATGGGCTACATCACCCCGGATACATTCCTTCGTAAGAGTGATCATTTACCTACACGTGAACTTTTACTTAAAAATACTCGGATTTTAAAACTTTTAGAACTCGGACCGGTTTTCAGGACCGTACCAGATACTTGGTGTTCGATTTTCATAATTGAAAAGTCATTACCCAACGAGGAAACTAAAATAATCCATAAAAAGCTTAGTAGATTCATAGTTTCTGCGATAGACCGACTTAATATGTTTGCAAAAGGAGAATGGTATTCAGAAACAGAGATGCTTCAATCATATTGGCTACAAAACTACCAAATGATAATAGGATATTTAGCCTCAGAAGCATGTCAAAAATTAATATCGAAAATGGAGAGCCACAAACGGCTAGGGGAACTTAAAGATACCTACATCATATCAAGAGGAGAGGAAGGTAGCAAGTTTGCCTTAAACGGAGTTGAAAATGGTGATCTCTTCATGGTAATTCCAGCAAATGTGGAACAATATAGGATTTCTGATGGTTTAAACATTTTAAGCAGTATGATTACCTCAAACAAAATCACATCATTCTACACCCATCCAAAAATCTGGATAACGAGAATACAAAAAATGCGGTGGAAACAGAGAATAGTTAGCGGACTTGATCAAAGGAAAAACTCTGCAGGAATGAAAACACTTCAAATAATTATCTCTAAATTAGACAATATTCAAGATTTAAAGTATCTACAAGCAATATTATCATCAAAATTAATTAATTTTTGGTGCGTAAATTATCTAGCAGATGATATGAATAAGACATATTTAGAGAATGTTCCAATACCAGCACCAGTCATAGATTTAAAACATTCAGCTCTATATAACGACTTGATATCCAATGTAGATAAGATGCAGGATCTTAAAAACCAACTAGCTGAGGCTAAAATAAGCCAAGATACAAATATCCTACAACGCCAGATAGAAGCCACAGACAATCAGATAGACACCCTGGTCTATGAGCTTTATGGGCTGACGGAGGAGGAAATTAAGATTGTAGAAAGTGTGTAAACCCGCCCTACAGGCTTCCCTTAACCTTCCATCAACCTTCCTCTTCCAGGTACGTATAACTGACAAGTTTTAACCTTGGATTTCTCCTATCTCTATCATCCAGGCCAAAGGGCTAAAATTGCTTTGACCTAACTGATTATTCCATAGTCTATGGAATTTTGATCAAGTTAACTTGATTGTACTACTGTTAGCGATCAATCTTTCCTACTGCTACCGATTCTGATAAGCCTATATCTGGAGCGTACAAGTAGACCTTTCGAGGTAGAAAGCATATTTATAAAAATATCATGAGATCCGATTCTGGTCCTGGCTAGCGGGATGGCGGAGTGCGTGCAACCTGAAAAGTTCTATGTCATTTTAATGGAGATTGAGCATAATGTCATGGAACTGTTCTGCCTCCGGGAATGAGATTCTCGCGTCATCGAAAGGTTTTTCATCATATCTTGCAATCTTGAAAGAAGATAACGGAGGGATTATAGTCTTGGAAATCCGTTCTTTGGTAATCGCGTCACTTCTGACGATGCTGTTTTCAGGGGTAGCATGTGGAGGAAACCTTCTACTTGGAGGAATCAACCAGGATAAGCCGGTGTGTGTTGAACCATGTTCCAGTGCCGCCAATGATGACTACAAAAAAATTGCTGCAGATTTGGATGCATATTACTTTCCGATGTATTATTCCGATGAAGTAACTAATATCATGGAAGTTAATAAGGCTGCAAGAGGAGAGGCAACAGAACAAAACGGCCTAAAGAAACTAGAGGGTTTAAAGAAAAAGGATGGTACTAATCATTATGAGACTATTGTGGCGTATTCTGGTGGCACATCAACTGCTGTAGCGGCTCTCGCTGATAACGCTAAGTATGGATTAACTTGTGATACACTTATATTGATTTCGCCTATGGCTGCCAAGACACAAAAAAACTCAGATTTGACTACTGGTCTAGCGGCGGCGACGACCCTAAAGTATGATTTCGAAAAAGCGATTGAAGATATATTAGTAAGCGGTGCTGTAAAAAATATTGTAGTTATTCAATCGGAAGATGATCAATTACTGGCTGGAGACCTCTATCAATTCCGATTTTCTAATGATATGTTTTCCAACAAGGAAATTAATTCAAAGATTACGATACATGATGTAAAACTCGATCTTCCAATAACTCCAAATGGAGATGAAAATGCGGAGAGCACGACTCCAATTGGTTACACCGGTGAGCAAGCTCACAAAGATATTTTCTTTGAATACGCAAAGGATCACCTTAAACTTGGTAATGATGGTAGGGTCTATTACAGTCCAAATGGTGTGGATAGCAATTCTCCTTTAGTACAGGCGCCAGAATTGGGTACTCCGCAGAAAACGCAACAAAAACCTGCAGAAAGCTCTGAATCCTCGCAAGAGTCCACAGATACACCTGAATCCTCGCAGGAGTCCACAGATACACCTGAATCCTCGCAGGAGTCCACAGATACATCTCCTGACGTGGAAAGCGTGCTTGAGGAAATAGATAGACAGTTTCAGGATGAAAATAGTGACCTAGTAACGGATTTAATTAACAATTTGAACTAGCCCAAGTGCATACAACTTTTTATTCAACATTTTTATTTTTATGTTTCATGACCGGTCCCTACTGGCGTGCGCTCTGGGGAAAAGCCTTATCGTGATCAGCAGCAGTAGCCGGGGTGAATCGCTATGAGCAGGTTGATCAAGCCAGCTTGATCAGAATTCCATAGTGTGTGGAATGAAGTCCTTGCCAAAAGCCGATTTTGGGCGATTTCGAAACCTGTCCAATGGAGGTATGAATAACTTGCAGACCCGCCGGTCTGGCAGATGGGGAGCTGCAGGAAGATGGACCACGAGACGGCACTCCAGAAAGCACGGAAGATGAAGAGGGGGGCCCTGGGGCTCTCCGATAATTAATCCCGTTATTTTAATAATTTTTGTAAGGCCCTAGAATCGACTTTCCCCTTGTCCAATGGCTCATAGCACCTGGGGAGAGAGATCCACCCAGGGACGCTATGTAGCTAAAGCGTGCCGTGGGATGGAAGGCAACGGGGCTAGACAGTCGTGCATCCACATTGTTTGAATTTAAGTCAACCCTTAAAAGAGGTGTCAACTATAAATAGAATGAACCGTTGGTTCTAGTTATAGACAGGAAGGTGTTTTGCGATGGTGTGCTCGGACTTGATAGAAGGTGCGACGGTGGCGGTGAGACCATCAAGCAGGTCGTTGATGCCCGCTGAAGAAAGGCTAAGTGCCCTCTCACTTAGCGAATGCCAGCACTTCCTAGAGAGCGTTGCATACCACAAAAACATGCTGGTAGAACTCGCTAACAGGTGATTACTCCAGCTTCACAACCATCCTTTTTACCCACCTCGCTATTTTATCTATCTCTTCTCCCTCAGGGCACGTGTATTGAGCTATTCTTACCATTACACGAATTATCTCATCTATGTCGCTTCTGTCGAAACGATATCCGTTTTGCCTTAAAATGAGGTCTGCTAACTCAAATGCAGTTCTCTTTTGGCCATCCCAAAAAGGATGACGTTCTGCCAAAAAGAGCGCCTGAGCCGCTTTCCTGAATAAATCCGACTCGTAATTGATGGCCTCAACTACAAAGGATAATGTACCAGGATCACGGATGCCCAGCTCACCGCCCATCTCCTCTATGAGGAAATCGTGAATTTGGATAACCTTCTTTTCGGTGAGCCTTTCCATCGCCAATGCGATTTCACCCAAGGTTTATGAATTATTTGAATGACTGCCTATTCCCGCAGTAGTTTCTGTATATCCTCATGCATAACGGCCAGCCTCTTGGTGAGAGGGTGCTGCGGCCCGTACTCCTGCTCGGCCAGGCCCTTTATCCGCCAGGTCTCGGAGAGGAGCTTGCCGATCTCTTTTGTTATGTACTTGCGGTTTTGCTCAGTCATGAGTCCACCATCCTGAAATCATCTCCATATCCAAAGGGTTTTCGTGCGATGGTGAGCCACCGCCCACAAGCCAAAAGGCTGAAAGTAGATTTATGATTTATGAAATTCAGCAGTAGAAAAATGTAAGTAGTATTTCAGCTTCTGAATTATGAATTATGAAAGTCATAGGAGTGGCTATCCAGAAAGGGGGTGTGGGAAAGACCACGACCGCAATAAACCTGGCCGCTGCCCTGGCGAGAAAGGGAAAACATGTACTTCTGGTAGATGCAGACCCTCAAGCTCATGTAACCATTAGCCTCGGTCTTGATGAATGGAGCCAGCCTTCGACCCTTTATGATGTCATGGTCCGAGAAAAGGCACTGAGCGAAGTCGTCAAAACCACAGATACCACCGGCCTAGACGTTGTAGCCAGCACATATGACCTGGCCGGCGCAGAAATGGAGCTTTCGACCCAACCAGGCCGAGAGTACATATTGAGAAATGAGATTAATAAGCTGAAAGGCTATGATTTCGTTGTTCTTGATGCCCCCCCGAGCCTGGGAGTGCTCACGGCCAATGTGATACTCGCCAGCACCGTGCTTCTGATCCCGCTACAGGTAGAATGGCTTGCTATGACAGGCTACGCACACCTCATCAAAACATTGAGTCTTATAGGCAGCCATCTGAAACACGAGCCAGAACAGCACATACTTTTGACCATGTATGATGGAAGGACAAAGACTAGCCAGGAAGTTGCAGACCAAATTAGGGATTACTTCAAAGAAAAGGTACTCAATACGGTTATTCCCCGAAATATCGATCTATCCAGAGCACCTAGCCACGGGATGACCATTTTTCAATATGCTCCAGACTCCACCGGAGCCATAGCTTACTCTCAACTTGCGAAGGAGATCTTAAATGACGAAACTGGGTAAGGGCGCAGCAGCGATATTTTCACAGGCTGAAAGTCAGACTCTGAAAGAAGATAAATCAATAGCTGAAATTCAGCCTTCAGAAGTAGAAACTCATAAGATGAAAGATGAGATAGATGCAGAGGCCCTTAAACAGGCCATTGAAGAAGGAAAGAAGTACCCGAAGGTGACTGTCTATTCCCCTATAATCGCTGCCGTTATGAGGTATAGAGAGATCACAACACCTCGATTTAAGCTGAGCCCAGAAGTCGAGATGCGCCTTGAAAAGGCTCTGAAAAAAGAAGACCCCAAACTATGGGCAGCAGTTGAGGAAAATATTCGTTGGAATAAACGGAAGAAATGAGAAAGCATGACAAAAGAAGAGAAGCCAACCACTACCAAGCAAACCGGCCCGCAATTCATCCCTAAGCTCAAGGGCAAGAAGGTTGTTATCCGGCTGGTATCTGGCGGCCAGCCCGTTACCGGCATTCTGGAAGGCTACAACCCATATGAGATCCTCATCAAGACGGCCAAAGGGCAAGTACTGGTATTCAAGCATGCAATAGCCACAATCGAGCCCGTGGATGTACCTAAGCAAGACTTCATGCAGAGAGAATGAACATCTCCCCACAATCTCCACATGATCGTATTCTATGGATACTCACCAACAGCGGCGGGAAGATGAAGCGAAGTGACTTGAGGCGGCGCGTGAGCATGAGGCTTGCAGACCTGGAGCCTATCCTTGAAGAGCTGGCAAAGGAAGGTCGGATAAGGACCTCAGGCGATATGGTGAGCTTAAATCCAGCTCACCCTTCCAGGCAGAATTCTTGAGGCCACAGGCCATCATCAGAGCCCACAGAGATCATACCTTCGGCTTCGAAGCGGCACCTGATCATCTCATCGACCTCCGATAGCCTGACCCTGAAGACCTCGGCCAAGATCTCTTTAGCCGCTTCCAGCTCCATAGCCTTCATATCCTGGTGCATCACCCTGCTCGGTGGCCTGATTAGCTGCTCAAAGACTCCTGCCATGATGAGCAAATAGGCTGGATGAGAATAAGTACTTTAGCCCGAAATCAATATCAAGCGACCATTTTTACATGAGGGGAATAAACGATTTAGATACAAAGGAAGGAAGAAGACACGAAATTGAATAGATATCTCTCAGTGCCCTAATGCAGCTTTAGTATTAGGATGCTGCAAGATTGTAGAGCAAAACGAAAAGCATCCATATGGTCGCATGATTCGAGCCTCCATCAAAAATAGAATAAAAGAAAGGTCGATAAAATTATGTAAGCGCCGAAAATTATATGGCAACGCAAAGCATCAGCCAGCTATCTCTTAAGCCAGGTGAGGAGGAGATTAAGAGAAAGGGCTGGTGGCGGTTCTGGAAGTGATCCAATTTCGAACAATGGAGATGGCCAGATTTGATATGCAAGTACAAATTTAAGGACTTTAAGTGTAAGGAAACGGTGGATACAGACCAAGAGTACTGTATTCTTCATCGTGAATTCCCAGAAGATCCCCAAAGTATAGAGTTCTCTGCGATGCTATCAGCGAAGTATGACAAAGTTCAGGAAAAAATAAGTAAAAGAGATTATAAGTTCGTAGGTGCTCGATTAAAAGGAATCATATTCTCTAGGCAAGAAATTGACCTTACTGTTAGCCTTGGAAGTAGTCGACCTTTGGATTTCAGGGATTCGAGAATTAAAAATAATGTATATTTCATAAAATCTATATTAAAAAATGGTAATATTCTATTCACATTCGCACAGATAGATGGAGAACTTGCATTTAATGAAGCCATAATCAAGGGTGATATTTGGCTAAAAGATTCTAAGATAGGCCTACCCATTTCATTTGACAAAGCAGACATTCAAGGTAACATTTATTTTGATAATGCCATAATAAACCACGAGATTTCCTTCGACGATGCAAACATTAAAGGTAATATTTATTTTAAAAAAAGCACGATAGATGGTACTATATCACTCGATTTTAAGGAATTAAGTGGGGAGCTCGTTTTTGAAGATGCTTTTTTTAAATCACCTTGGGCTCAAGAAATTGCATGCAGGAAGGCCAGGAGAATTTATGAAGATAAGGGAGATAAAAATAAGGCAGACGACTATTTCTATCGTGAAATGGAAGGCAAAAGGAAACAAAATCCTTGGTATATTCGCTATCCAGAGTTCCTCTTTCTCCAATTGATTTTCGGATATGGTGTGCATCCCTGGTGGCTTATGTACTGGTGGCTGCTAATTGTCAGCCTTTTCTCTAATATATATCTAATCGGAAATGGAATAGAGGGTATTGAGCACTGGTACGATTACGTAAAAATTAGCTTTGCCATTGCTATCGCTCCGGGATATATCGCTGCAATCATAAATCCCGCAAGTGCAGGATACAAACTCATTCCTATATATCAAGCTATAGCGATAATAGAGACAATAATTGGTACTTTCTTATGGGCAGGCTTCATTGCCACGTTTGCAAGGAAATATATGAGGTAGAGCAACTGCGTTACCGTATCCTCTGGATACTTGCAACAACGACAGCAAGATGGAGAGGATCAGGCTGCGGAGATACACCGGGATGAGGCTTGCAGACATGAACCTGATCCTCGGAGAGCTGGCCAGTGAAGGCATGGTCGGAGCCAGGAAAGAACCGAGAAATTTCACATTTCTCGGTTTTGTGAAGATCTCTAGAAGAAACGTGAAGTTGCTTAGTGTTTATATATAGATCTCTTTATTCTTCCTCTTCCCTCAACTAACCCATATCAAAATTTCTCGGTTTGCTTTGTCGTTTCCCGGTTAGTATATCAATGGATGCCGATAACCGAGAACCGAGAAATTTCTCGGTTTTAGGACTCTCTTAGACGAATGAGAACCTTCTGAGGATGCCTCTCTGAAGGAATCAGGATAAACCTCTGATCCAATGCTATCGTGGTTTTGAGCTGGAGCATCCGCCTCTTGGATCGCTTAACCATCCTGGCAGCCGTGGCGAAGTCGGTTTGCTTCCTGCCTATGGCTTTCATCTCCTTATATAGCTCATCTAAGAGAGGGGAATCATTCACCGGCTCTTTCTTGGTGGCTTCTCGGAGCTGATGGATAAGCCGAAGCTGGATGAGCTGATTCTCTTCATGGAGGTTCGCCGTGGCTTCCAAAGCTGCGATCTTCTCACCCTGAAGGGCAATTATGCTTTCCAGGGATAAAACGCGATCCTGCAAAGGCTGGATGGCCTCCTGGACTGCCTGGACTATGAGGCCCTGGAGTTGTCCATAGGCCAAGGTGATGAGCTGCTCTGAAGGCGATTCAAAACCGGCTTTGGGTGAAGGCCCAAAGGTATTTATGCTGGCATTGGCTAAGTTATTCATACGCATACGCTCCTTCTCGGAGTCCTGGCCGGGTGTTGCAAGCGCCCAGGCCAGAAATTACATTTTTACTACTATTATTTGGGTGAAGATTATTTCAGATCATTATTAATTTTTGCATGGTAACGACTATATTCTCTGAAGAGGAGTATGTGAATCTAGCATCTCAACTCACCATTGAAGATGCGACGGGCGGGGTCAAACCTGCCCTTCAATCTTAATCCCCTGATGTTCCAGAAATTCGCGAATTGCTTTCTCCGCCACATCCGATACGCCACGCATGTGCCCCGTGGACTCAAATGCAAATTTTCGCAGCGCTGCGGCAACTTCTGGTGACACGGAGATGTTCAACTTTTTCTTTTCAGTCTCCATGATCTCTATGTATCCCACTTTTCAGCTATAAAACTTTTCCTCTCTTTAGACACTTAGAGAGCAGAAGAGTTAAATAGCTTCCAGGCCTATAGGGTATTGGTGAGTTGAGATGAATGGAAAGAAACTCGTCTACCAAGTTGAAAGCCCAAAAACGCAAAGCACCGACGCTGTAAAAGCCCTTCTTGCCTACAAGAAAGTCGCGAGCGACCCACTACCGAACGAGGTCAGCCTGGATGGTGGTCGACTGATGCTGGTTCTGAGCAACAAGAAAGATGCATTTTACACCGTGACCTCGCGGGCCTGCTCTTGCCCTGCCGCGACATATCATCACGGACCATGCAAGCATCAGAGAAAGTACTTCCCTCAACCAAAGGAGAGCAGGGAGGAGCTTGAGGCCGAAGGAGAAGCGATCCTTGTGGCCCACCACAATATCGTGAAGAGGCTGGCCAGACCGCCGGAGAGCAGCATTAGGGACAGCCTGCCAGGATGGCCCGGCGGCGCGCACGGCCCGTTAGATAAGTGTGAGGGGGTGGCCTGAATGTTTACTTTCGCCCCACACAATAGATTTATTTATTTTTTGGGAGTACTATCATCGTACATGGACTTCAAAACCTGCAAAAGGTGCAGCTACAAATGGCAACCAAGCGGTGCCCAGGCTGCAAGTCTCAGTATTGGGATACAGAGAAAACCAGGATTAGCAGAAAGTATCTAGAGGAGTAGGGATGGAAGGAACTTATGATCAGACCTTCTCTCTTATGTATAGTAGGAGCGAGGCATTTCAAGAAGCTCAGACACGAATCTTAAAGCTAGTCAAATATCGTTTAAAAGTAAATAAACTTAATTTAAAGTATTTATATAAAACGAATGATTTTACCAGTAATGAAAGCATAGCTGTACGGAAAACTCTCTGTCCCAAATGTCTAGAAAATCAGAAAGAATGTGAAAATGATAGAGATAGCAGGCGGCGGTATGGTTGTAAAATCTTATCCCAAGCGACGGGGGAAAATGTACGACTATATTATCCTTCCCAGAATGATTTACCTGTTCGGAAAGAGCAAATTAAACGAGGCCTCATTCAGACCGTAGCCAGGGCTCCTGGTATTACTCAGAATCAGCTCTTAAACTCTGTGCGCGGAAATCGTCAGCTAATACGCGACTGCTTAAAGGAGCTTACTATTCGCGGTTTACTTCGCTTCTCAGAGCAGATGGAGAAGAATCGGCGGGTTAAGAGGTATTACATTGTTTTTGATTAGACCATTACAAGGTCTCTTGAATCCGGTTTCATTTTTCCCTATGTTATTAATGAGAGGGAGGAATAAACTCTCTGGGTTAACGGCTGGCCCAGTAAATCAGACGGTTCATTTTCAAGGTGGTTAATTTGAGTAGATTTATGGATCTTCTAAAGCGGATACCTCCTGGCAAAGGTGAAATTCCTGAGGTATTATTAAAACAGTTAGATTGTGCTGCGTCGAGCATAATAAATAGTCGTGCTGGGCAGTATGATATTACCGAAGAAGATAGGCAGAATTATGATATAAGCTACAATGAGTATGATCCTGATGCCTGCAGTCCTCCGGGAAGATGGGGCTTACTGGATAAATGGCCTCTTCAGCTAGGGGATTTAGCGATATTCAAAAGTGAGGACTCAGAATTTTGGTATCTAGGGATAAGCTCAGGATCTAATCCTTATCTAATGCTAAGATGTGGATCTAAAGAAGAAATTTTAGAAGAAGGGGAGCGGCTTAATGAGTATCGAAAATCCGAAGGTGAAGAGGGCCTTGAGGATGAGGTTATGAGATTGGTTGATAGTTATAGAGATAAGGCAAATATGAACATAGGCAGGAAGTAGGAAGGAGGTTATCGATGGTTCAATCTATAACAGAAGCCTATCCTGAGGAGATTGCTACAGAGCTTTATCAAATCGGGTCACGGCTTCGTATTCTTTCTGAGTTTTCGCGTAGCCAAGCCCTTAAAATGAAAGCTCAGGACAAACAGACAGAATTTTATAATGGATATAACCTCCTCCTGGAGGCCTCCAAGATCTGTGAGGATCTGGGCCAGGGCTTCCTAGAAATAGCCTAACTTATTTCTACATTTATAATTTAAACTGGATTTTTTACTTAGCTAAGGTTTAGTGGACGGTTTTTTTTCTAAAAAAAGTGATTCCCATGACCACACTTACGTTACAGGGTAAATACGTTCTGCTTCAAGCTGAAAATGCGAAGCTGCGAAGGATCTTAAGAAAAGTGGGAGATGCTTTTTCCTTTTGGAGAGAGCTAGCTCTGCACTGCCAAGCGGAAAGAGATCTTCTCCAGGAGCGGCTCCATGAGGATCTAGGCCAGGCCGGGAGGGAGGCTTAAATGAGAGATCCTGATTGTGCCTCCTGCGGTAACCGTACTTATTGTAACATTGAGGCGGGTCGTCGTATAGGTCTAGCTTGTCTCCAATATGGCCCTAGTAAGGAGATCTGCAATAAGTGTTGCTTGGAGGATGTATGCGCTTTTAACTGGAGGGTAGAATGATCTCTGAGGTTCACCGCCAGCAGCTCCAGTTCAAATACGGGCTCCCAGAAGCTCTGGTTCAATCCCTGGAAGAGAGCGGGGAGGTATCCTCCCTCTCTCCCTCAGAGGTTCGCGACCACCTAGGGAGGGGGGATATAGACTCCTCAGGCTTTAGGCTTCAATATCCAGGAAATGGGGCCAGTACAATAAGACTAGATATTCCTCCTGTCAATGGAGACGGCAAAGCCCAGAAGTACCTCCGAAGGGCTGGGGAGCCTAACTCTCTCTTCAATCCTGGGGTAGATCTCTTCCAGGTCGGGGAGCTTTGGATAGTTGAAGGCGAGCTTAAAGCCCTCTGTGGCCATGCTCAGGGCCTTCCTGTAGTTGGCCTCTCAGGAGTTTACAACTGGAGGACCTCAGGCCCAGAGGCTGAATTACTGGCTGATGGGGAGAAGCAGAAAGATGATGAGGCTCTCCTTCCAGAGCTGGCCCAGGTGGACTGGAGCGGGAAGAAGTTCATTCTCCTTTACGATTCAGATATAGTCCCAGATCATAGGGCCAGGGATGCTTTCCCCAGGCTGGCAGAGCAGCTTTACAGGCTGGGCGCTGAAGAGGTAAGGATTTTTTCACTCCCACCAGGAGACAAGGGCCAAAAAGTGGGCCTAGATGATTTTATTCTGGCCAGAGGCCCAGAGCAGGCCATCCAGGACCTTCAGAAGATCAAAGACCGAACAGAGCCTTACCTTCCTATAAGGGCCGGGGCTCTAAAGTATGCAGAGAGGCTCATCTCCCTAGGCCTGGAGGATAAACAAAAGGCGGCTATTGCTTATCTGGGAGCTAAAGGTAAGTTCATGGCTGGAGCCTGGCTCAAAGAGAAAGGACTACTCCAGAAGGACATAACTCCTCTCCTTCAGGAAGCAAAGGAGAAGTTAGCCCAGCTTCAAGTAAAGCCCAGGACCTCCTCCAGCTCCCAGGCCGGGGGAGATTTCCAGCTAGGGCCGGAATATGCTCAGGTTAAAGCTCTACTCCAACCTCACGTAGATGAGTATGGTTTAGATGAATTAGGCAGGATTGGAAAAATAGAATGGAAACCATTACCTGACGGCACATATGAACCAGTTCTAAAACATATCTGTAATTTTGCAGCATGGCCGATACGGGAAATACTCAAAGACTCAGGGAGTGGAACTCCAGAGCGATACCTGGAGCTTCAAGGCCTCCTCCTGGGAGGGGCTCCCCTCAGAGCTGCTAAAATCTCTCTCCCAGACTTTCTGGAGAAAAACTCCTGGGCGGGCCAGCTCTGGGGAGCTAAGGCTGGTATTAAGCCAAACAGGGAGAAGGATCTGAGATATGTTATCCAACTAATGGCCAGGGAGATCCCAATAAGTACAATCTATTCTCATGTAGGATGGAGAGAGGTAAACAGATCCTGGATATACCTACATGCAAGAGGAGCGATAGGCCCAGGCTCTGAGAATGTAGAGGTAGAGATCTCCGAAAGGCTCAGGCAGTACTCCCTCCCAATAGAGACAGGAGACATTAAAGAAGCTTTGAAAACTTCCCTTTCCCTCCTGGAGCTGGGGCCTAAGAAGCTCATGTATCCTCTCCTGGCCGTGATATATCTGGCTCCTCTCTGTGAGCCTCTAAGACAAGCGGGAATAGAGCCCTCTCTCCTTTCCTATATCTGGGGAGTCTCAGGATCTAAAAAGAGCACCTTAATCGCTCTCTTGCTCTCCCATTTTGGAAACTTTGAACATACAGGTCTTCCTGCTAGCTTCAGGGATACGGCAAATTCCATAGAAAAACTGGCCTTCCTAGCAAAGGATACGGTCCTAGCTGTAGATGATCTCTACCCAGCCAGAGAGCCCAGGGAACGGGCAAAGCTGGAGGGAGTACTGGAGCACCTTTCCAGAAACCAGGGAGATAGAACAGGTAAAGGCAGGATGAAAGCGGATACCTCTCTAAGGGAAGGGCTTCCTCCAAAGGGCCTGGCCCTTTGCTCGGGGGAGATAATGCCTTTATCAGGCTCTTCCCTGGCCAGGAACTTTGTCCATAAGCTCCAGAAGGGAGACATAGACTCAAAGAAGCTTACTCAGGTCCAGACTCAGAAGGTTCTCCTTTCCCAGGCCATGAGGGGCTATCTGGAATGGCTAGCTCCCCAAATGGGAGATCTCCCTGGCCAGCTCAAAGAGGCTTTTATTCTTCTCAGAAGTAAGGCCTCTGCAAAAGCAACAATACAAACCAGACATAGTAGACTAAATGAAGCGATCTCTCATCTCCATTTAGGCCTAAATTCTTTCTTTAGCTTTGCCGTATTTCAGGGAGCCATATCTGAGAATGAGGGGAAGAAGATCCTCCAGGAAGCCTGGGAGGTATTCAATCAAATAGCAGATGAGCAGGCTCTCCAGGAACAGGCCGGGGAGCCTTCCAAGAAGATCGCAGAGGCTTCCATGGAGCTGGAAGCTCAGAGGAGAATCTACTGGGCAGATATGGAAGATACTCCAGGTTTTTTGGAAGGAGCGGTTAAGGTAGGCTGGAAGGATGAGGATCGAGGAATCTATTATGCGAACCTAGGAACTCTTCTCAAAGAGGTAAACCAACACCTTAGAGGCCAAGGAGAGTTTCTCTCCCTTTCTAAAGTGGATTTTATCAGCTATCTTAACCAAAAAGGGCTATTAGTGGAAAAAGACAAAGACAAAAATCAAAAGACTGTATGGATAAATGATAATTCTAGTGAGAAGAAAGCCAGAAAACTTTACGCTATTTCTGTTAAGTTCTTTGAATTTGAAGGGGAGAAAGAGAATGAGGATTAACTGTCTAAACAGAGGTAAGGGAGGTAAGAAAACATGGAAGAGGTAAGAGAAATAATCAATACCAATCAATCAATTCTTACCTCTCTTACCTCTCTTACCTCCCTTACCTCATTTTATACCCTCGCGTGTATAGGTCAAAAGTTTTCGGCACGGTATAGTAAATTTCTAAATTCGCTCTCCATAAGCTATGTTTTTAGAGGTAAGAGAGGTAAGGAGGTAAGAATAAATATTCTGATATCTGTTTCTCTCTTACCTCTAATTTGGGCCAGAGGTAAGGGTAAGGCTACTGATAAGGATAGGCTCTTACCTCTACTTGGAGGTAAGATATGAGCGGTGTTATCCTCTGGCTCCCAGGAGAGACAGCCCTAGCTCCTCTAGTTGAAAAGTCAATCCTTAAAAAGAGATCATCTCAGGCTATCCTCTCTCAGGATCAAGGGGAGGTTTTGTCCAATTCTGTCCCATTGTCTCACGTGTATATCGAGGCTGACACTCCCCAGGCCTGGAAGGATGCTCTCCAGGAGATAAGGGCTGCGGGAATCTGTGGCCTAGACCTGGAGACAACGGGCTTAGATCCTCTCTCCTCCAGGGCCAGGCTTTGTCAGCTCTCTCTTCCATCAGGGCGGGTTTATGTGGCTGACCTCTGGGAGCTGGGCCGGGAAGGGGCTTCCCCTCTCCAAGACCTGGGCCAGCTTTCGGAACGTTCCGACATAAAAAAGGTAGGCCATAACCTGAAGTTCGACCTCTCCTTTATCCAGGCCTCCCAGAACCGAAGGCTGAAAATGTCAAACCTATTTGATACCATGCTGGCCTCCCAGGTTTGCTGGGCTGGATATGACTCCTTACAGAGAGCCGATAAAGCCACTAAGAACTTTTGGAAAACTAAAACTCCTGAGCAGTCTCTCAAAGCCTTAGCAGAGAGACACTTAGGAATATCTCTCTCCAAAGAGTTCCAGGCCTCAAACTGGGGAGCGGATACTCTGAGCCCAGAGCAGAAGGTTTACGCGGCCAAAGATGTTAAGGTGCTTCTTCCTCTCCATGAAATCCTCATGGAGCTTCTCCAAAAGAATAAGCTGGAGCATATAGCAGAGCTGGAGTTCACGGCTCTTCCCTCTGTTATCGAGATGGAGCTTACAGGTCTCCCTCTGGATACTCAGGCCTGTAGATCCTTGATGGAGCAGAAGAAAACCCAGGCCCAGGTTCTTCTCCAGAAGCTTCAGGCTGAAGCTCAGAAGGCAGGTTTTGAAGCCAGGAGGAAGAAAGGAACGAAGTACTCTCCTCTGTTGAATCCAGCCAGCTCTCAGGATGTCTTAGTCTTCATCCAGGCCCAGGGCTACGATATCAGCTCTACGGGGGAGGCAGCTCTCAAAGAGCTGGCTTTTAATGGCTGCTCCTGGGCTGGAGATCTCCTCCAATACAGGAAGACCTCCAAACAGGCTAATGATTTTCTGGAGAAATGGCTCTTAAAGCTCTCTCCCATAGATAACAGGCTACATGGCCAGTACTTCCAACTCTCTACCAGAGCGGGGAGGTTTAGCTCCAGGGAGCCTAATATTCAACAAGTCCCAAAGAGAGGAGAGGAAGGCCTGGCTATAAGGAGGCTGTTTAGGGCTCCTCCTGGGAAGAAGCTGGTTAAGGCTGATCTCTCAGGTATTGAGCTTAGAATCATGGCCAGGCTCTCCCAGGATAAGACCATGATAGAGGCCTTCCAGGCCGGTCAGGATCTCCATAAACTTACGGCCAGTAAGATCTCAGGTCTTCCAATAGAGCAGATAACAAAGGCCCAGAGGCAGGGAGCAAAGGCTGTAAACTTCCTCCTTATCTATGGAGGTCAGCCTGAGCTTCTCCAAAAGAGAGCCAAAGAGACTTATGGGGTAGATATGAGCCTGGAGGAAGCTAAAGAGGCTCATAGAAAGTTCTTCCAGACTTACCCAGAGGTAGCGGCTTTCCATGAAAAACAACGAACCTTAAAGAGGCTCCCAAAGAACCACTACCTCCATAATTATGAAAAAGGATTCTATTCCAGGCAGGCAGTTACTACCCAAACCATCTCAGGCCGGAAAAGGATCTGGGGCCAGAGAGAGTATGGCTATACTCTAGCCTCCATAAATCAGCTCTACAATTCTCCCAGCCAGGGAACAGGGGCCGATCTCCTCAAGGCCATAATGGGAGAGGTTTATTCTTCCCTTCCTGATGAGGTTAAGATGATCGGCTCTGTTCACGATGAGCTTATCCTGGAGGCTCCAGAAGCTTTGGCCCAGGATATGGCCTCCCTGCTACTGGGGATAATGAGGCGAGTAGGCTCTGAGCTGCTCTCTCCTGTCCCTGTAGATGCTGAGGTTGAAGTCTTGGATAGCTGGGGTGGATAACCTAACCTCTCTTTTTTGGGTACAAATTGCAAAATATTATCCGTATTGTACAAATATTTATATGCTTTAATCGTAAATAGGACAAAACAGACGCTATTATGGATAACTAGACTGATAAACATAAGGTGATACAATGTCCGGGGCGACAAAACCAGACAAAATCCGACAGCTATCTCAGGAGCAGATGAATGCCATCGAGCATCTGCTGCAGGGCAAGAGTGATAGAGCCGTATCTGAGGCGGCGGGCGTGAGCCGGCAGACGGTATGGGAATGGAGAAATCGTGATCCTCTTTTCATAGCCGAGCTGAACCGTCAGAGGTCAGAGATGTGGCAGGAAGCACATCAGAGACTGAAGTCCCTGGCCAATCGTGCTTTAGATGTGGTGGAGCAGCAGCTAGACAGCGGCGATCCCAAGGCCTCCTTGGCGGCAGCCAAATACATCCTGCAAGGCACCAGGCTCCTGGGAGATTCCGAGCTGCCTAAGAGCGGCCCAACGACTCCAGAGGCAGTGATTCTGGAGAGGCTACGAAGTGATGCTCGGAGTGAGCTGTATGCAGAGGGCAAAGGCAGAGATCCCTTTAAAGTTGACCCATTTGGGATCGATGATGAAGTAGAGGATCTGGCCAATCGCAGGTTGAGGAAGGCGATGGCAGAAGCAGGGTTATCATAGCTGGAGGGGGCTCTCAATGAGTAAACGAGGCCCTAAGCCAGATCTTCCTAGGATAAAGGAGCCACCACCGCTTCCTTCTCTGGATGAATTGATAGCAGAAAGCAGAGCATTGGGCTGGGATGATCTGGCCGATTCTATGGAGAAGCTACGACATTTAGAGACTCCAGAAGGCCAGAAAGCCCTAGAACGTAGGGAAAAGAGGCTCTCTAGGTTATGATTAAGTTTTCCTCCAAGGATATTATGGTTTTGGAGAAATGGGCCAACGGATTGAGTAAATTAGGCTATTTAGACCCATTATTAGTTAGATCGGCTCAAAATACAGTTAGGAGCCTTAAAGAAGACTTGAATGGTGATTCAATGAGTAAAGACGTAGATGAGTTAAACAAAATGGCAGATAAGCTTTGGGATAGATCTCCAGCTCCGAGGCTAACTCCAGAGCAGCTTAATGCAATCGACTTGTTAATTTTAGGTAAAACCGATAGAGAGGTATCGGAAATAGTCGGTGTCAGGCGTGAAACAATCACAAAATGGCACAAAAACCCGTTTTTTACAGCGGAATTGAATGTCAAACGAGAGGAATTATGGACAGATTCAAAGCTCAGGCTCAAGGCCTTGGTCCATGAAGCAGTGAACACTCTCACCAATGGCCTCCATAGCTCCGATGAGAAGATAGCAATAACGGCAGCGGTTCATATCTTAAAGGTCACAGGCCTTTATGATGGTGAATGGAAGGGCACTCTCGAATTACCAAAGACTCCAGAAGAAGCGGTTTGGGCTCAGATGGTAAAGGAGAAGACTAAGCTTTACAGAGGTGTAAGGCCAGATTCATTTACTGATTGGTCTACAAAGCAATGGACAGAGCAAGTAGGCAAAGACCTGACCATTAAATGGATAGACGGTGAATATGAGCAGGCGGTAAACGAGCAGAAGAAAGAGCTAAGAGAGTATAAGAAGAAGGAGAAAGCCCAGGAGGAGCAAATCCAGCTCCCTCAGATAGAGCCTGTCTCTTTGACTATTGAGGATGTAGAGGAAGATCTCCCTCCGGCCCAGGGCGATAGGCCAGAGCCGATTAAGGCTTGAGGGGGCCTCCCCCCCCCCCGTGTTGGGCCTAAAACAACATGAA
>ENA-UOOE01001430-UOOE01001430.1-fermentation-metagenome-genome-assembly--contig:-NODE-1430-length-20233-cov-4.524631_pt1 | contig 20233 bp, 18 predicted proteins | sample MGYA00245776_ERZ724021 | MGnify/ENA primary metagenome ERZ724021 (study PRJEB28704, sample SAMN03018321) | fermentation metagenome | biome: anthropogenic terrestrial biome; feature: soil; material... | reverse complement strand
GGGTGAGACTGTGGCTTTTGTAGGCGCCACCGGCGCCGGCAAGACAACAATTATCAGCCTCATCAGCCGTCTCTATGACATTCAGCAGGGACAGATTCTTGTTGATGGCATAGATATCAGAGATATTGACCTGGACTACCTGCGCACCAGCGTTGCCGTGGTCCTTCAGGATGTATTCATGTTTACCGGCACCATTGCTGACAATATTCGCCTCAATAATTACGAAATTGACGACCAAAGGATACATCAAATTGCCGAGGCGGTGGATGCCGATAAGTTTATCTCCGCCCTGCCCCGCAAGTATGAGAGCGAAGTAAAGGAGCGGGGAGCGACCCTGTCGGCGGGACAGCGCCAGCTGCTGGCTTTTGCCAGGGCCCTGGCCTTTGATCCCCGGATTCTCGTTTTGGATGAGGCCACCGCCAATATCGATACTGAGACCGAACAGATTATTCAAAAGGCCATGCGCACTATTTCTAAAGACCGCACCACCCTTGTAGTCGCTCACCGGCTGTCCACTATTCAAAATGCCGACAAAATCATCGTCATGCACAAAGGCAAGATTCGGGAAATGGGCAGCCACCAGGAATTGCTGGTCCAGGAAGGCCTCTATTACAAACTCTACCAGTTGCAGTACAAAGATCAGGAATTGGTTGCTTCCAGTTGAACGCAAGCCTGCGGTTAATCCGCAGGTTTTTTTGATTCTCAAGGATATTGTCAACACCTGGCGAATAGATTAAATTAACTTGTATTCCAAAAAGGAGGGTGGCAATGGCCGGAAAGATTGCGTTCATCTATAATTGGGTGCCCACAGTGGAGAGAAAAGGAGTTTACAGTGAATGCACGACCCGGAGAACTGTAATTGCCGTTGAAGAAGCTTTATTCCTGGGCGGATATAAGACAATGTCGGTAAATTTGCAGTCACGGCAACAGCTTGAACAGCGCTTTCGCCAGGAAAGGCCGGATTTCGCTTTTGTTATTGCCGAAGGCTTTCTGGACAGCCCTGCCACCCTGTATGACGGCAGCGGCGCTGCCTTGGTTCGTAAGACCTTGGCGGAAATGGGAATACCCAGTTCCCATTCTTCTGCCGAGGCTATGGAGTTGTGCCGGCATAAAGAGATGACCTACCAGGTGCTTTCCCGGGCAGGGGTCAGCATCCCCTGGTATCGGTCTCTTCCCACCCCGGCACTTGCCAGGGTGTTTGCAGAGGCTAATGTCAAGTATCCTCTCTTCGTCAAGCCAGCCGGCGGCGGCAACAGCGTAGGCATCGACGCCAATTCCGTGGTGCGGACTTCTGGGGAGCTGGCCCAGCGTATGGAGGTACTCTACGATCTGCTGGGTCCCATCAGTCTGGTAGTAGAAGAGTATTTGCCGGGCAGGGAGTTTACAGTAGGCGTAATTGGCAATGGTAAACCTGTTGTCTTGCCGCCGGTGGCCTTTGCCCACGACCTGGTGCGCTCAACCGAGGTGAAAAAGGCTGAGTCCCGGAATGAGATCGCTCTGGAGATTATCCCCCCCCAGGACCCTCAGTACCTGCGGCTGCGAGATTTGGCCATCAAGACCTATGCTTCTCTGGGTTGTGCTGATGTGGTCAGAATTGACATCAAGGCCACCGCATCCGGAAATTTATATGTCATTGATGTTAACGGCACTCCCTCCTTGGGCCGCGCCGGCTCTCTGGCGCGAATGACGGCGGCGGTAAATATGGATTATGTGGGCTTCATCAATTTGCTGCTGTATTACGGCCTGAACCGCAGCGGCCTGGCGGCAGAATTGTCTGAACAGGTGGCGGCTGCTGATGAAAAACTTACAATCCTGCGCAAGCAGGGTTATGTGGCATAAGCCAGGGATGACCCTGGCTTTTTGGGTATAAAGGGGCAAAGAGATGAATATCGATAGCAAAAATGGACAGTGGGGAGGTAGTCTATGAATCTGTTGTCAGCGTTCCCCGGCAAGCGCTACGTAGTGCTGAAAATCAAAGATCCCAAAGTGCGCCAGCAGGCAGATTGCTTAGGAATGGGAGAAGGGGAGGATGTTTATTGCATCGCCAGAAAAGACAATGGTCCGGTAATCCTTGGCCGCGGAGGACAAATGGTGGCGGTGGGGGGCGAAATTGCCCGGGGCATTCAGATAGCACCCTGGCGGGCCCGAAAAAAATAGTCCTGGCCGGCAATCCTAATGTGGGCAAGTCGGTAGTCTTTACCAATCTGACCAGAAGGTATGCTGAAGTTTCTAATTATCCCGGGACGACTGTGGAGATCAGCCGCGGCATTTGGCAGGGGAATCCTGTTGCCGATACCCCCGGCATCTACGGCCTGACCAATGCCAATGACGAGGAGCGGCTGACGGAGGCCCTGCTGGCAGATGCCCAGGTAATTGTCAATGTGGTGGATGCTACCCGTCTGCGCCGGGATTTGTTTCTGACTTTGCAGCTCAGCGGCCGGGGGGTGCCCATGGTTGTTGTGGTCAACATGATGGATGAGGTGCGGCGCCTGGGGCAAAGACTTGACCTGGCTAAACTGGAGACTCTATTGGGGGTGCCCGTTGTTGCCGCTACCGCTGTCCATGGGGAAGGCATGGATGAATTGGCTCAGGTCCTTGGCCACTTATGCCATAAGAAAAAAAACAGCGCCCGTAGGCTCCAAGATAGCGCGAGCTTGCGGGCACGGGCAAACGAAATTTATGAAAAAATAGCTGCCCCCGGAGGGGCCCCAGGATTATCTCCCCTGGATAAATGGCTGACCCGGCCTCTTACCGGCTGGTCCTGGCCATGATCTGGTGGCTGATTGGGGGGCTGGTGGCAAATCAGGTGGTGGATTTTACCGAGGGGATTGTCTTAAACCGCTGGCTGCTTCCCCCAATAGTAGGTATGCTGCTGCGGTTATTGCCGGAGGGCCTGCTGCAGCAGATTCTCATTGGCGACTTTGGCGTGCTGACCATGGCTTTAGCCTATGGAATCGGCTTGTTGCTGCCCTTGGTTTTTAGCTTTTACCTGCTGCTCTCTCTCCTGGAGGATTCCGGCTACTTGCCGCGGCTGGCGGTGCTGCTGGACAATACCTTTAGGCCACTGGGCCTTAACGGCAAAGCAGTGATTCCCTTAATCCTGGGCTTTGGCTGTGTGACTATGGCGGTAATTTCTACCCGGATGCTCTCTACCCGCCGGGAAAGGATAATCCTGGCCTTTTTGCTGGGTCTGGCGGTGCCCTGTTCGGCCCAAACCGGTGTCATTGCCATGATGCTGGTCCCCATGGGCTTCCGTTGGCTGGGCCTATATGCCATAATCTTATTAAGTATTTTTCTGGTCGCCGGCGTTATCCTCAATAAGACAGTGCCGGGACAGTCAGACGGTCTGTTCCTGGAGCTGCCCCGGCTGCGCCTGCCCCGTCCCCGCAACATCCTCAGAAAAAGTTGGGCCAAGTCCATGGCCTTCCTCAAGGACGCCCTGCCCTTATTTGCCTTGGGTGCCTGTCTGATTACCCTGCTGAATTATGGGGGTGGCCTCATAGCCCTGGAGAGGGGGCTCGCGCCTTTGACCAGCAGTTGGCTGAAACTGCCGCCCCAGGTGGTGGGAGCATTTATCATGGGCATGATCCGCCGGGATTTTGGCGCAGCCGGCTTGATGGCTTTGAATTTGGCGGCCCCCCAGCGCTTTGTGGCCTTGGTGACCATGACCCTGTTTGTCCCCTGCATCGCCTCGGTGCTGGTTGCCGTCAAGGAGCACGGTCTCCTGATTGGCATCGCTATCTGGCTGAGTTCATTAGCTGTAGCCCTCCTGGTAGGGGGCCTGCTGGCAGTTGTACTGTAAAGGCGCCAGCGGGGACAGTCCCCACTGGCGCCTTTTTGGAATTGCCTAGTCACGTCACTCGTATTTAGCCACAACTGCATCCAGGAGCATCTTATAGTGATCGTCTAGCCCGGTGATTTCCAGATTTTCTGCGGATAACTCCCGGGACGAGGGCCAGACAAACTTGCCCTGTGCTTCCACCGGGTAATTCCCATCGATATTTTTTGACAAAAATAATAGGTAGGAATTTTGCTTAATGGGCACATAACCTTCCCGGCCAATAAAGTACAAACCCGTCGGCAGCCGTTGATAACCTACTGGCTCTATCACTTCAATGGTATCTCCGGGTTGAATATCGCCCTTATAGACTTTCTCAACTCTCGAGGGGGTGTAGGTATAATAAGAATCCATGAACCCTGCTTCACCTTTTCGAACCACATTGCGGCCTTTTCCCACGATTGACACTTCAACAATCAGGTCGGACTTTTCTTCCATTTCATCCAGGGACTCAAATAGGTGGACTATCGAATGGTTGTAAGTAACAGTGGGGACAATGTGCCGATACGCCAAAAAACCTAACCCCACAACCAAGATAATCGACAAGACAATAATAGAGGGCCGAACCACGCCTTTCATTATACCTTGAACCTCCTTTATTAATTGCCGTATTTGGCAATAAGGGTATTTTTCTCGTGAAGTCTTGGGGTTGTAAAAGGTGGGCTCCATCTCATCCCGTTTTTCATTATTGCTTCGCTAGTGCAGGATTGTAATTGATGATCTATTCCTATGCTATGTCCTATTTCGTGAGCAATGACATATCGCCTCTCGTCAGAAGAAAAATTGTACCAATCATGGTCTGTTGTATTTGTGTTGATGTTAATCTCTGAAAAAATCCAGGCGCCACTCCAATCTGCTACGGGAATGCCCAAAAACCCTTTTTTGTAGTTCGACGTTGCCGCGATTACTTGAGGCCCTTCATCATATAGGTATTTGGCTGAAATCCTGATTTTGTCGCCGGACTCAGGTGGGCCACCAGAACGAACAGATGGAATAAAGACCTTACTGGAAATACAATTCCAGCTAAAAGGAAGGACATCACTGGAAAAGAAACTGCTGATGAGTCTAGATACACCCGTAGACTTTTCGGATCGGGCCAATTGCCGGAAAAATATTCGGTACATGCTTCAACTATAGGTAACCAAACAATAGTACAAAGAGAAAGTAATACTACAATAGCCGCTAACCCTTTTACATAATTTTCCCCCTCCAATAAGTGCTCACTTAGGGGTCCGTTATTTAAGGCCAAATTAATTATATCTGGAAGCCACTATCATCACAAGGATATTTTACCTCGGTTTAAAGGATATGGAACCCGGGGGACAGTCCCCACTGGCGCAGGCAGGGAATTCGCCGGCAATGGATAATATATAGGGTATGAAGAAATGGGGGAGGAAGAAAAAATGAAGATAACTGTAATCGGCGGCGGCAGCGCTTATACACCGGGGCTGATTGAAGGATTAATCAAGATTCATGGGGAGGTGCCTTATACCGAGCTATGTCTAATGGATATTGACAAGGCCAAGCTGGAGATTGTGACGGCCATTGTCAGTAAAATCATCGCCGAAGCTCTGCCGGAAGTAAAAGTCACTTCAACCCTTAACAGGATGGAGGCCATAACTGACAGCAATTTTATCCTTTGTCAGATTCGTGTTGGCGGTTTGGCAGGCAGGGTGCTGGACGAAAAAATACCCCTGAAATATGAGGTTATCGGCCAAGAGACAGTGGGGCCAGGCGGCTTTGCCATGGCTTTACGCACCGTCCCGGAAATGTATGCCATTGCCCAGGATATTAAGAAATACGCGCCGGAGGCCTGGTTGATCAACTACTCCAATCCTTCGGGGATGGTGGCGGCGATGCTGGCCAAGTACACCGATATCAATGCCATCAGCATTTGTGATGTGCCTATCGGCGTCCAGCACTTTATCGCCTCTTTGCTCAAGCTGCCCCGAGAACAGGTCAAGCTTGACTATGTTGGCCTCAATCACCTGGGCTGGTTCCGCAAGGTCTTTGTCGACGGCAAGGACATAATGCCCATGCTGGGGGAAATGGCCAAGACAACTGACATTTTGGCCATGTTGCCCAGCGATGATGAAAAGACCCTGCATGAGAGCGCCATGATGCTTCGCATCTTCAACAAGCTAGGAGTTATCCCCTCATCCTATCTGCAGTATTACTATCTGACCAGGGAATGCTTGCAGGCTCAGCTGGCAGCGGATAAGACCCGGGGAGAAGTGGTGCAGGGAATTGAAAAAGAATTGCTGGCCCATTTTAAAGAGGTTGTACAGCATGAAGATTCCCACTTGTGGAAGAGCAGGGGTGGGCAGTGGCATTCAGAGCTGATGGTAGGCATGCTTAGCGCCATCTATAATGACAAGGGACAGGAGTATGTAGTTAATGTCATAAACAACGGCTGCGTGCCCGGCATGGCCCCTGAGGCCTGTGTGGAAATACCCTGCCTCATCGACAAGCGGGGCGTGCGGCCCCTCCATGTGGACAGGCCCGATACAGATATGCTGGGTCTCATGCAGGTGGTGGCGGCCTACGAAACTCTTACCGTGGAAGCGGCCATGGAACAGGATTACAACAAGGCCCTGCGGGCCCTCAATCTCAATCCCCTGATTCCCTCTTTGGAAGTGGCGGAAAAAATCCTCAATGATTATATTGCCGCCCATGGGGACTTAATTACTTTGCGATGAAAAAGCTGATTGTCAACGCCGACGATTTCGGCCTTACTCAAGGAATAAATGCGGCGGTTATCCGTGCCCACCGGGAAGGAGTCCTGACTTCGGCCACCTTGATGGCCGGGGGCCTTGCCTGGCGAGAGGCGGTGGAGCTGGCAGCCGAAACCCCAACCTTGGGGGTGGGGGTGCATTTGACTCTCACTGCCCTGGATCCGGTGCTGCCGCCCGAGCAGGTTCCTTCCTTGGTGGATGGCGGAGGCCGTTTCCGCCGCCAATTCTGGCGGGTGCTGGTTTGGAATAGAGAACAGATAAAAGCAGAATGGCGTGCGCAAATTCAGCGCTTAATGGCGGCGGGGATAAAACCTACTCATTTGGACAGCCATCACCATATCCACCTGTGGCCTCCCCTGATGACAATTGCCTGTGAGCTGGCCCAGGAATTCGGAATCTCCGGGGTTCGGGCCATCAGCTCCCCCAGCTTTCAGCTCATGAAAGTTCCCGACTGGCAGCAGCGAATCGCCGCCGGGTCCTGGCAGCGGGCGCAAAAATTCCCCCTGGGCAAGCCGGACACTGTTACTGCCTTTGAAAGTCCTGGCAGGACCAAGGAGGGTTTATTGGCTTATCTTAGCCAGGTGGGATCCGGGGTCCACGAACTCTTCAGTCATCCCGGCAGCGAAAATGATAAAGAGCTTGCAAACATCAGCTCTTTGACGGAAAAGCGGGTCCGGGAGACAGAATTTCTTTGTTCAGAATGGTTGAAAAAGGATCTGACGGCAGCGGGCATCGCTCCCGTCAGCTATAAAATATTCCAGGAGGAGAGGGTTTAATGAACTGGAAGGGAATTATGCAGCGGGTGGCCAAGGCCCTGATGGTGCCAATTGTGGTCATGCCTATAGCCGCCTTGTTTATTGCCATTGGCCAGTTTGGACCGGCTTTTTTCACCGCTGCCGGCAACGCCATCATCGTGGATTTCCTGCCCCTGCTCTTTGCGGTGGGAGTGGCCATTGGCTTTACTGATTCCGATGGCATGGCTGCTTTCGCGGCTGTTACCGGCCATGTGGTGCTGGTGGCGGTAATGAAAGCCATTAACCCGGGGATTACTTTGGCAAGCGGGGAGTTTCAGCCCAACGACATGAGTGTTCTCGGGGGAATTATTGTAGGGGCTTACACCGCCGCCCTCTACTGGCGCTTTCGCAACATCCGCTTTCCGGAATTCCTGGGCTTTTTCTCCGGCAAGCGCTTTATCCCTATCATTACTGCTTTGGTTTCGGTGGTTGCCGGAGTGGTATTTGGCTATCTCTGGCCGCCAATCAATCAGGTAATCCTTGCCGCGGGAGATTGGATTTTCTCCACCGGCGAGTATGGCGCCTTTGTCTATGGGCTCCTCAACCGCCTGCTGATTCCTACCGGCCTCCATCACATACTGCAGAGCCTGTTACTCCACGTGTTTGGCAGCTTTGTTACCGAAGGCCAGGTGGTTACGGGAGAACTGGGCCGGTTCTTTGCCGGGGATCCCACTGCCGGTGCCTTTTCCGGGGGCTTCTTTGTCACCATGATCTTTGCCGTTCCGGCGGCAGCACTGGCCATGGTCCATGAATCCAGGAGTGAAAACCGGAAAAAAGTGGCGGGAATCATGCTGACGGCAGCCCTGACTTCGATTATCACCGGCATCACCGAACCGGTGGAATTTGCCTTTATCTTTACGGCGCCCCTGCTCTTTATCGTCCACAGCTTGCTTACCGGCAGCGCCCTCTTCATATCTTATCTCTTGGGCATCCGCCATTACGGCTATGCCCTGCCCCTTTTCTTTATGAATTACGCCCTGTCGTCCAAGCCCTGGCTGATCTTTCCCCTGGGGGCGGCCTACGCCGTCATCTATTACTTTATCGTGAACTGGCGGGAGTTGAGGACGGGAGAGGGGCAGGGCTTAAAGGTGACCTTGCTGAGACGGCAAAAAAGACAGTTGCCGCCCTGGGAGGGCTTACCAATCTAAGGGTGGTCGATGCCTGTTTGACTAGACTGCGGGTGCAGGTTTATGCGCCAGAAAAAATTGACGCGGCTGCCCTCAAAAATCTGCCCGCCTCGGGAATCAACATGCTGGGCGCCGGCAATATCCAGATCGTCTTTGGCGGGGACAGCGACCTAATCAAAGACTGCATTCGTCAGCTCAAAGAGCAGGCGGCAATTGTAGAATTGCTGGCGCCTTTAGATGGCGAGATAATCCCTCTGGAGCAGTTCCCTGATCCTGTGTTTGCCCAGGGATTGGTGGGGACAGGTATCGGTTTCATACCCTCAGGCAACATATTGGCAGCCCCCGCCGCCGGCGAAATTGTCAAGGTCTTTCCCGGCGCTCATGCCCTGGTGATGAAGACCCTTGAAGGGCTGGAACTATTGCTCCATATTGGCCTGGATACAGTCGAACTGGAAGGAGAGGGGTTTGAACAAGTCTGCCGGGATGGCCAACAGGTCCAGCCGGGAGAGATATTGGTCAAATTCGACCGGAAAAAAATCAAGGCCGCCGGCAAGGAACTGCATTCTGCCCTGGTGGTAACAAACAAAGACTGCATTATCTCCTCAACTAGCCTGGAAAAGGGCAAAGTCTCCCGGGGCGCCCCAGCCTACATCGTACAAATCGGGGACGGTCCTACTTTTTGTCGCCACTCCGTCTAGAGTTATAGATTATCGTAGTGTTTACCCCCAGTATTTCGGAAAGTTCTTTTGCCTTTGCCCCGGTTTGCGCCAAAATCATCCGGATTATTCTATCTCGGCGCTGCCGGGGCAAGTATTTCAGTTTTTCGGGAAGCACATGCTCTTGATCGAGGATATTCTCAATACATTCCGTTAGGGGTGTGGGGGCTTTATGAACTTCTCCCTCAGTAAACTCCTGCATGCACTTAAGTGCCTGGTTAATATCGGAGTCATATAAGGACAGCAATGTCTTGGTGTTAAGGGGGACGGGGCTTTTTTGATCCAAACCCATATAGTATCTATAGCTGCTCCACATGTAATCTTCCGGCTTTCGCGTCACTTCTGCACTGACGGGATTGTTATGAATGTACCGGGCGCATATCATTAATTGAACTTCATTTTTGATGACTACACTTGTATAGCGGTTATCGAAAAGAGATCCAGACCGGTTGTGCAGCTTGTTATAGTAGTAAACATAACTAACAGATATTCTTTTCATAGAAACATCCAGGGGCATGCTGCCTGTCTTAATAAGCATATGCGCATGATTGTTCATCAGGCAGTAAGCAATGATTTCGTACTCTCTCTCTTTACCCATTCGTTGTAGAACTTTTAGGAAGTATGACTTTTCCTGGCTGCTTGCAAAGACAGTCTGCTTGTTTATTCCCCTGAGAATAACATGGTAAAAACCACTAGGACTCAGTTCACGAGGCTTTCGCGGCATATAAAAACCTCCCCAGTGTTATTAATACAATAATACAGACTATTAATCCTAGAATCAAGATTTTGACGCCATGTTGACAAATTGGAGGACCGTCCCCGAATTTGCAGGAGTAGGGGCGCTTAATGTCGAAGTCTCTGGAAAGAAATCTTTCCAAGAGGTGAGGCATTTGCGCTTGAAGATAAATACTACCGACCGGGTGGGCATGGTGCTGGACGTGCTCCAGGTCTTTGCTCCTCTGGGCATTGACATCCAGGCCATGGAGGTGGAGCCCGGCGCCATTTATGTCCGCTTTCCAGAGGGCGATTTGTATCCCAGAATTCATGCTCGGATTTTGGCTCTGGCAGGGGTGCATACAATCGAAGAAATTTCCAGCCTGCCTCAGGAACAGCGGCGCAGGGAGCTCCAGGCTATTGTTGAGGCTGTGGGCGAAGGCTTGGTGGCCATCGATGCCCAGGGCCGCATTACCCTGCTCAATGCCGCCGCGGAATCAATTCTGAAGCTGAAGGCAAACAAGGTGCTGGGCAAGAAAATCGGCCGGGTGCTGCGACCCGATGTGCCAATGCTTGCGACCTTGAAAACCGGCCTGAGCTATGACAACCAAGAGATAGTGATCAACAATGGTCCCGTTCAGGCCAGATACGTAACCAGCGGCCGTCCTTTGTTGGACCATGAAGGCCGGGTGTATGGAGTGGTGGCAAGCCTAAAGGACCCGGGCCAAATCCGTGCCCTGGTCCATTCTGTTACCCGCGCCCCGGAAATTACCTTTGCCGACATTATCTACCGGAGCAAGAGCATGGAGGATTTGGTGGGCCTGTGCAAACAGGTGTCAAACAGCGATGCCACCATCCTGCTCTATGGAGAGAGCGGCACCGGCAAAGAGCTCTTTGCCCGGGCCATCCATGCCGCCAGTCCCCGCCGGGATGGGGCCTTTGTTCCCATCAACTGCGGCGCCCTCCCAGATGCCCTGCTGGAAAGCGAGCTCTTTGGGTATGAGGATGGGGCCTTTACCGGCTCCCGTCGGGGGGGTCGCATGGGACTGTTTGAATTTGGCCATGGAGGCACTGTATTTTTGGACGAGATTGCCGAGGTGCCTACCCATTTGCAGCCCAAACTGTTGCGGGCCTTGCAGGCAGGCAGTATCCGCCGGGTGGGGGGCAATGAGGAAATTCAGGTGGATGTGCGGATCATTGCCGCCACCAACAAAAACTTGGGCCAGCTGGTGCGGGAGCGCAAATTTCGGGAGGACTTGTACTACCGCCTCAATGTCATTCCCCTAACCATTCCCCCCTTGCGCCAGCGCCGGGAGGATATTGACATCTTGGTTGAGCATTTGCTGGCAAGAGGCAGGGCCGGTATTGCTCCTGAGGCTATGTCTGTTCTCTCTCGGCATCAGTGGCCGGGAAACGTACGGGAATTGGAAAATGTCCTGGAACGAGCCTTGACCATTGCCGGCAGCAAGCCAATCCAAAGGGAACATCTACTGCTGGATGATGTCGTCATGGCTCCATCCGGCGGGGGGACCCTTAAGGAACAGGTGGCGGAACTGGAGCGGAAGCTGGTGGCCGACGCCCTTAGCAATTACCGAAGCACACGCAGGGCGGGAGCGGCCCTGGGCCTGTCCCATACCAGTGTCCTCAATAAGGTGCGGCGCTACCACCTGGAAACCTTTCTTGCCGAAAGGAAAGATTAGTTTCCAGGTGGGGGAATCTCAGGGGGGGAAAAGTCCTTGACTCCCGCTGGCATAGTTTTTGCAGTTTATAATGGACAAAATATAATAATCTCTGGAGGCGAATTTCATGAAGATCAACAAGAAACTTGGCTTTGCCACTCGGGCGGTGCACGCCGGCCAAGAACCCGATCCTCAGTATGGCGCTCTAAGCACCCCCATCTACCAGACCTCGACCTTTGTCTTTAAGAACGTAGCCCAGGGGGCCGCCCGCTTTGCCGGCGAAGAAGAAGGCTATATCTACACCCGGCTGGGTAACCCTACAATTACTGCTCTGGAAGAAAAGATAGCTTGTCTGGAGGGCGGTGAAGACGCTGCCGCTTTTGGCTCCGGGATGGCGGCTGTTTCTGCAGCGATTATGGCCCTGGTCAACCAAGGGGATCATGTGGTTCACTCTTCTGCACTGTATGGCTGCACTTTTGCTTTTTTACATGAGTTGATCTCCCGTTTTGGCGTCACTGCCACCGGTGTCGATACCGCTGACTTGGAAGCAGTCAAGAAAGCCATTCGGCCAAATACCAAGGTTGTGTACATCGAGTCGCCAACCAATCCCACCATGCGCGTTACTGATATCCAGGCTGTTGCCGAAATCGCCCACGCCCATGGAGCCAAGGTTGTCGTGGATAACACCTTTATGACTCCCTACCTGCAGCGTCCCCTGGAAATGGGAGCGGATGTGGTCCTCCACAGCGCCACCAAGTACATCAATGGCCACGGCGACGTAATCGCCGGTTTGGTCATCTCCGACAAAGATACTATGACTAAAATCAAGATGACCACTCTGAAAGATATTGGCGGCATCATGAGTCCCTTTAACGCCTGGCTGATACTGCGGGGTCTCAAGACATTGCCTTTGCGCATGGACCGCCACAACAGCAACGCCATGGCCATCGCCAAATACCTGGAGAAGCATCCGGCTGTCGCCAAGGTATACTATCCCGGTCTGGAATCTTTTGACCAGCATGAGCTGGCGAAAAAGCAGATGAGCGGCTTTGGCGGCATCATGGCTTTTGAACTTAAGGGCGGTTTTGAAGCCGGCGTTCGCCTGATGAACGGCGTCAAAATCTGCCACTTGGCAGTCAGCCTGGGTGACATAGATACGCTCATTCAGCATCCAGCTTCTATGACTCACTCGGTGGTGCCGGAAGCTGAGCGTCTGGCCGCCAATATTACTCCCGGCCTGGTCCGCCTGGCAGTAGGCCTGGAAGATGTCGAGGATATCATCGCCGATCTGGAACAGGCATTATAAAAAGAATTAGTGTAGCCTGGGCCAGTCTCAATGAGACTGACCCGGGTTTTTTTTTGCCCAAGGGACGTGTCCCATAGAATACTAAGGCGCCGCCGGGGTCAAGCTAATTCTATGAAGGGAGGGCGGCCAGGTGGTGTACAAAAAGCCCAGAAAACGGTACCGGCTGCCCAAAAAGGCAGCTGAGCTTCAGAATAAAAAGCCTGTGGAAAGTCTGGAAAAGGTCAGTCCCAATTTAAATGACAATATCTCTGTTGCTGAACATACTTTTAAGGACAGCCTGGATTTTATTGTGCGCAAGGTCAGCTTTGGCCCTTCGGGACAGGTGCGGATGGCCCTGGTTTTCCTAGAAACCCTCACAGATAAACAAACTCTCAGTGACTATGTTCTCGAGCCCCTGAATTTTCTCTGTTTTGAGGAGTATGAAGTGACTCAGATTCCGGGAAAAATCATCGACATTTTGCCTTCAGCCCTTAAAATAGAAGAGGATGCAGACTGGGCGCTGCTGGTGAAAAAGATTGTCACCGGCCATGCCCTGTTATTTATCGACGGCTATGATCGGGCGGTAATTATGGAAGCCCGAAAGTGGAAGGAACGGGCTATCAGTGAGCCCCAGACCGAAACTTCTGTGGTGGGCCCCAGAGAGGGGTTTGTCGAAAGCCTAATCACTAATGCCAGTCTGCTGCGCAGGCGCCTGCGCACTCCTAACCTGGTCTTGGAGGCCATTCCCGTTGGGACTACTTCTAATACCAATGTTGCTCTCTGCTATCTCAAAGGCGTAGCCGATGAAAAGCTTGTGCAAAAGGTGCGGCAAAGGGTGGAGTCTATCAATGTAGAAGCGATGTATTCGGTGAACCTGGTCAGTGAACTGCTGGCCGATGTGCGCTACACCCCTTTTCGCCTGTTTGCCACTACCGAGCGCCCGGATAAACTGGCCTCAGCCCTGGTAGAAGGCAGGGTGGGTATCATGGCCGAGAATACGCCCATGGCCATGATTGTCCCCTCGGTTTTCTGGCAATTTTTTCAGTCCAGCGAGGACTATTATGAACACTATCCCCTGGCGGCAGTCAACCGAGCTTTGCGCATGGCGGCCTTCTTTATCGTGGTTGGCTTAACTGCGGCTTATGTGGCAGTTGCCACCTTTCATCAGGAGATGATTCCCACCCCCTTGCTTTTGGCCATGGCCGCGGTTCGGGAGCCTGTGCCCCTGCCCACAGTCTTGGAGGCATTGATGCTGGAGATCATATTGGAGGGCCTGAGGGAGGCGGGACTGCGTTTGCCAAAGCCTGCAGGGCAGGCAGTGAGCATAGTGGGGGCGTTGGTTATGGGCCAGGCGGCAGTGACAGCAGGTCTGGTTTCGCCGCAAATGGTTATCGTTGTGGGTTTAGGCGCTGTGGCTTCTTTCCTCATTCCTGACTATTCCTTTGTCAATGCCTTGCGGATATTGAAGCTCCTGTTTATCATTCTGGCCGGTGCCTTTGGCGCCTTTGGCCTGATGATGGGGTATATGGTCCTGGGAATCCACTTGACTTCCTTGCAGTCTTTTGGCGTGCCCTATACAGCGCCGGTGACTCCCTTCAGTCTTAAGGACATGAAAGATGTCTTTTTCCGGGCTCCTTGGTGGGCTATGGGTAAGCAGGGTCCAAAGAAGCGAGGTGATGACAATGAAAAAAAGAATTGATATCCTAATCTCTATTCTCATTGTAGCGTTGTTAATTTCAGGCTGTTGGAGCCGGAGAGAAATGGAGAGCCTGGTGTATATTCTTGTGCTGGGAATTGACCAGGGGGAAAATGGCAACTTCAAAATTTACGCCCAGGTGGGCAAGCCCAATCAATCTACAGGCGGCGGCGGGGAGCAGCCGGTCTTTCAAACCCTGACGGCAGAAGGCCGGGATATGTCCGAGGCTGTGGCCGATTTGTTTTTAAAGAGCTCAAAAACTCCAGACTTAAGCCATTTGCAGCTGCTGATCTTCAGCAATAAACTGGCTGCCAACGGCATTCAGCAGGTGCTGGACTTTCTGCGCCGGGATTTCAGCATCCGCGAAAATATCAGGGTGGCTGTGGCGGCGGTAAATATCGAGGATCTGCTGAAGATTGAAGAAAAGTTAGGCAATCAGCCGGCCATGGCCATCATTAATCAGTTCCTGATTAATACCCAAAGATCCACGGTGGTGCAGGCAGAGTTTAAAGATTTGGTCAGTCAGATGCTGGAACCCGATCTGCAGGCCGTGCTGCCCATGATCGGAGCCAGTGAAGACCGCTTTACCCTGGGAAAATCCGCGGTTTTTGACGGCTATAAAATGGCAGCGACTCTGGACATGCCGGAAACCCTTGGTTTGCAGCTCTGGCGCGACCGGGTGAAAACGGGCTACGTCACAATTCCCCAGTCTGTTCCCGGCAAAGTGATCAGTTTTAAGATAATAAACAGCAAAACCAAGGTCAGGGCAAACTTGAAAGACAATAAACTGTTTGTTCAGGCCAATATAGACATCACTCTGGACATCCAGGAGATGTTTGAAGTCGACAGTGAAGAGTTGAAAATGCGCACGAAGCATTATTTTGTCAATCGCATGCACGACACCTTACAAGTGGCCAAAGATGAAGGCATTGAATTTCTCGGCATCTCGGCTTTGCTGCGGCGGGAGGATCCCCAGAAATGGGAAGAAGTAAAAAATAGCTGGAAAGAAGTATTACAACAAGCCGAATATGATCTCCGCTGCAATGTGCATATTCGGGGGCAGGGGCCAGTTCGCTAGGGAGGAAGCCAATGAATAAAATCTCTATGTTTGAGATAGCAGCTTTGTCAATTACCATAGTGATTTCCACATCAATAATGTTTACACCCTATTTCGCCGCCCAGGCCGCAGGCCAGGGGGCATGGATTTCAGTGCTGGCAGCGGGTTTGATTGCATGTATTCCCACTGCTGCGGCAGTTGCAGTTATGGCCAAATTCCCCCGGCAATCAGTAATCCAGGCCATGCCCCAATTACTGGGAGTCTTTCTGGGCAAAATTGTCTCTTTGCTGTACGCCTGCTTTTTTCTTTTTTTCGCTGCTTTGGCAGTCTGGCGCATGGAGGCTTTCGCCATCAGATTTCTCATTCCCGATACCCCCCAGCTGGTGATCAGGGTGATATTCCTTCTGGGAGTAGCCTATGGGGCTTTGAGCGGTTCCACCCCTTTGCTCCGAACCAATGCCTATTTGATGCCCCTGGAAATTCTGGTGCCCATATTAACCGTGATTCTGCCAGCAGCCCGCCTGAATTTTAATTTTTTGCTGCCGTTGTTTGAGCAAGGAGTGAAGTCGGTAATTAATGGCACAGTCCTGCTTTTGGGCTGGTTTTGTCAGGTGCCGGTGGTCATCCTCATGTTTCAGCGGCATGTCAGCGACGCATTGCTGCAGGGTGGCGGGCGCAAGGCGGTCCTGGGCACCTTGGTTGCCACTGTTACATTGGGGTTGGGAATTATAGGCATTCTCGCAGCTTTCGGGCCCGAACAGACCTCAACAATGTTTTATCCCGCATTTGCCCTAGTAAGGATAATCTCCGTCAGCACCTTTCTCGAACATACAGAAGTCATTTTTGTTGTCGTCTGGGTGGCGTCAATCTTTCTGGCCACCACCTTTTATATTCAGGCATTTGCCGAGAGCATCTCAGACATTCTCAATTTTAAGGGTAAGTCTGCCAAGGTCTGGATAATGCTTATTTCAATTTTCATTCTGACTGTGTGGCCCCTATTCTTTAACTTTAGTTTCTATGTCCTACTTTCGACAATAAGAGATATAGGCGCTGCTGCCGGAACGGCCTTTGGAGGCGTTTTTCCTCTGCTGTTGCTGGTCAGAGTAATCATTGCGCCGCCAAAACAAAAACAAAAAAAAGCAGAACCCCAGGCTGAGCTGAGTAGCAGCGAGACAGAGGGCGGAGTATTCGGCAGCGAAATTGAAGACGGCGGAGAGCAAAAATCATAAAAATGCTTTCTTATTTTTTTAGAATTATGCCTTGACATCTGTCGAGATATTGAGTAGAATAACACTTGTGACTAAGGGTCAACCGAATAAGTGGGGGCGTAGCTCAGCTGGGAGAGCGCCTGAATGGCATTCAGGAGGTCAGGAGTTCGATCCTCCTCGTCTCCACCAAAAGAATTATTAGCCTCAGGTAATTGCCTGAGGCTTTTTCCATTCATCAAGTCATATAATTGTTGATGCAAACACCGCCAGCCTTTAATTCAGCATGCAATAATTTATAAAATCTTATCTATCAGAAAACGAGGTAAGGGAATTGAATCGAAACAGGACTATATTTCTAAAAGGCATGCGTGACGGTATCCCAATTGCATTGGGATATATTGCTGTCTCATTTACTATCGGCATTGCGGCAAAAGGTGCAGGCTTAACTGCATTTCAAGCTGCTTTGATGTCGCTTACGAACAATACATCGGCCGGGGAATTTGCCGCACTTGGTCTCATTGCTTCCGGCGCAACATTTATGGAGATGGCCCTGACCCAGCTAGTAATTAATCTAAGATACAGTCTGATGTCGGCTGCGTTATCCCAGAAACTGTCCCGGAACACACCATTTTTTCACCGGCTTTTTATAGCATATGGCGTCACAGATGAGATTTTTGGCGTATCCATAGGCGTGGATGGCAAACTGAGTCCCTATTATTCCTATGGCGTCATCTCTGTTGCAGTACCAGGTTGGGCAATTGGCACATTTTTAGGGGTGGCAACGGGTAACATTCTCTCTGTTCAAATAATAAGGGCGATGAGCGTTGCCCTGTATGGAATGTTTATCGCCGTTATCATTCCGCCAGCAAGAAAGAATAAAATATTAGCTGGACTCATTGCTGTTTCAATGGTTGCAAGCTTGTTATTCACTTATCTTCCGCTTTTACGAGAGATTTCAGCTGGTTTTCGGATAATTATTCTTACGCTTGTCATAGCTGGAACAGCGGCAGTATTATTCCCGATAAAAGATGAACAGCAAGAGGAGAAAAGAGATGAACCACAAAGTTTACCTGTATATAATCGTGATGGCAGCAGTAACCTATCTGATCCGGGTAGTGCCTCTTACTCTACTACGCAAGCCGATTAAAAGCCTATTTCTCCGTTCTTTTCTTTATTACGTACCCTATGTAACCCTGGCGGTTATGACCTTTCCCGCAATCCTGTCTGCCACTGCAAGTGTCTGGTCAGCCCTTGCTGGCTTTGTGGCTGCAATTGCCCTTGCTTATTATGGAGCCGGTTTGTTTAAGGTGTCGGTAGGCGCCTGTCTTATTGTTATTGTTTTCGAACTGCTGCTGTGATTTTGCATTTCAGAATTAGAACTGCAGGGATACCCATCTGGGGGTTCCGGCTTTATGATTAAGATAGGTTATATACGGCCTTGGTTTTCCGTTATAATGAGTGATAGGGCAGATAGGGGGAATTGTAATGAAAAAAACACTCTTGTGCTTTATAGTAGCAGGTTTATTGCTCTTTTTGTTTTTTTACTGGCAAAACAATGGGTTAGTTGTAAGCGCGTATGAATACTCAGATGCAAAAATTACCCCGGAACTGGAAGGCTTACGCATCCTCCAGATTTCTGACCTGCACAGCAAGAATTTCCGGGGCAGATTAATTGAAAAAATAGAGGAACAGAAACCTGATATTATCGTAATCACCGGGGATTTGATTGACAGCTATGACAGGGATATTGACTCCGCCAGCAAGCTGATTACTGCTATTCTCCCCATAGCCCCTGTTTATTTTGTCCCGGGCAATCATGAGTACAACAATTCCAGACTGTATGCCGAGTTGGCAGCTTTTCTTGCAGAGTCTGGCGTCACGGTCCTGGAAGACTCAAGCAGCAAAATATGGGAGAAGGGCTTGAACATTATCGGCATAGCAGATCTCGCCTTCAGGGATGCCGCTTTATATGACGATGGGGCGGCGATGGTGGCAATGCAGCAGGCAGCTGAGACTAATGTGGAAGCACATATGTTCAACCTGTTATTAGCCCATCGGCCGGAGTATTTTGACCTGTATTTTCAAAGCAATGTGGATTTGGTTTTCTGCGGCCATGCCCATGGGGGACAGGTGCGGATTCCCTTTGTCGGCGGTTTGGTGGCGCCGGGACAGGGATTGTTTCCTGAATACACCAGCGGTATCCACAAAAAGAATGATACTTCCATGGTAATCAGCAGGGGATTGGGCAACAGCATTCTGCCTTTGCGCATATTCAACAGGCCCGAAATCGTAGTGGTTACCTTGAGGGGCCAAGTAACTGACTGAAAAATGGGCAAGCTTGGGGGGACGGGCATGAGGTACGATAATATCAGGGGGGGCAGGTTCATTACCCGCTTAAACCGCTTTGAGGCTGCAGTGGAGATCGACGGCAGAGAACAGCTCTGTCATGTCAAGAACACCGGACGGTGCAAAGAACTCCTGGTGCCTGGGGCTGCGGTTTTCGCGCAGGTATAGAAGAAGGTTATAAGGCCATTTTGCTCTTTGTCATTCAGATGAAGGGCGTCAAATATTTCACCCCTAATTACCGGACCCACAGGGCCTTTGGCCAAGCGTTAAAACGGGCCAGGGAGCAGGGGGTTAGCTTGCTGGCAGTGGATTGTACCGTTACTAAGTCGGAGCTGAATGCGGTTGAGCCCGTGGAGATTGTCTTGGAAGAAGATGTGGATTTGGTTTAAGACTTTCTTGTAATTTTTCCCTAAGGTTTATGGCAGGGAAACAGGCTGGTCAGAGCGAATGAATGAAATATAGTCTAAGCCAGGGGAGTGAAATTCTTGCACCAAACAAAAGCTATTCATACAAAATTCCTGCGCATGCTGGCCCTGGGGCTAATCTTGCTGGCCAGCCTCCTGCTTTTGCTTCAGAACTACTATGGCAATACTGAATTAGTGGCGGTGGGGAGAATCCGCGCCGCAGAGGAGAAAACAGTCCAGCTGGAAATATCCGCATCTATTCCCGGCAATGGGCCCAGCACTGTCACTGTTAATCTCTCCCGGCTGCTAAGGAAAAGCATACTTAAACGGGGCGAAGACGCTGAATTTTTGGCTGTCATCAACAGGCGGGGAGAAAAATTGGTCTTTGAGCGCATAGTCTTGCTGACAGGTCCAGAGGATCAGGCTCTTCAAGGGGCCACTTCTGCGAAATCTCCGACTTTAGCGGTGGGGACTAAGCCCGAGCTGGTTGAGATGGTAGGCCTGGACAGGTTTGGCTACAAGCTGGCCCAGCCGGTGTGGGCCAAACAAAAAATGCCCGAGGCAAACATGGTCTATTACCAGGCGGGCACTTTTGATGCAGTTAAAGAGATTTTAGCTGACGGCGGGGACTACA
>ENA-UOOE01001429-UOOE01001429.1-fermentation-metagenome-genome-assembly--contig:-NODE-1429-length-20233-cov-7.389930_pt1 | contig 20233 bp, 14 predicted proteins | sample MGYA00245776_ERZ724021 | MGnify/ENA primary metagenome ERZ724021 (study PRJEB28704, sample SAMN03018321) | fermentation metagenome | biome: anthropogenic terrestrial biome; feature: soil; material... | reverse complement strand
TCATCATTGACGTCGCCAGGGATCTGACCCTGTGGCAGGCAGATTCTATGGCCCGCTATATTGAAACCCAGGCCAGGGGGAAATCGACGGTAATCTTTATTGCCGGGGATCATAAACCGTATTCCTATTATATGCATACCGCGGCGGAAACGAAGATCCTTTATGCGCAGTCCGTGGCCAACGGCGCCAATGTCTGGTATGGCATCCATGCCCCTACCTACATTATGGATACTCCCGGTGGGAAGGCCGCAGTGGAATTCAATGCCTTTCTGGAACAGAACGAAGCCTGTTACCGAAATACGAAGCCGGTATCCAAAGTGGCTCTGATGTGGTCCATGGACAGTGCCAATCATTATTCCTCCAGCGTGGCCGCCACGGACTTCACACAGTCCCAGCAGCTGGGTCCGAAAGCAAAACAGGGGAACCATTATGAATCCTTTATGGGCTTCTACGAAATGCTTGTCCGATCCCATATTCCGTTCGAGGTGGTGGATGAATGCAATGTCCAGGATGGTACCATTTCAAAATACGATGTTTTGATCCTGCCGACATGCGCATGCATGAGCAGGGAGACCGCAGCAAACATACGGAGTTTTGTTGAGAATGGAGGCAGGATCCTTGCCACATTCGATACCGGTTTTTATGATGAAAAGGGCCGTTACCTGGGTAAATCCGGGCTTGAGGATGTACTTGGAATACAAAAGACGGACGGAACGATTGAGTATGGGACTCCCGGAACAGGATTCCACAGAATTCGGAAAGACAGCTGGATGGCCCATGGCCTCAGCGCAGATCTGATCCCCTCTCCAAGTCTTGCGGTGCGGTTCACCCCATCCAGTGGGACGCAGATTCCCGGAGTTTACCTGAGGCCGATGGAAAGCAGATATGTTGCACTGCCGACGGACGGTTTTCCTGCCATTGCAGTACATCGGTACGGCAAAGGGGCTGGGGTTTATATCGGCGGTACTGCAGGGGAGTTTTACTATAGCTCAACCAATCCCGATTATCGGTGCCTGGTTGCAAATATTGTGAACCGGTTTTCTTCTGAAATACTGAAAACCGATGCCCCCGGAAGCGTGGAAATGGTTCTGAGACATCAGGAGGACAAAGGCCGTTATATTCTGCACGTCATCAACATGACCGGTGAAATGGCAAGGCCCATTGAGCGTATTCTTCCGGTGCAGGATATTCATGTGACGCTGCACCTTGACAAAACGGTTCATGGGGCAAATTGGATTACCGCCGTGGAGGATTCGGATCGCTGTGAATTCTCCTGTCAGGATGGAACGGTACAGCTGACCATTCCCGTGGTAAAGGAATATGAGGTGATTATACTGGAATAACGGAGAGCTTTGCGGCGGTTGACTATGCCGTCCATTGTTCGGACGAGATCCAACTGACGCTGCTATACTTTAAGCGTGTGAGATCACCGGTGAGGGAAAGAAACATGGATTCTGGCAGAATACCGAAGCATTTTTTGAAATTTTTCAGTGCCCATCAAAGGGGAGACAGAAAGGAGAAGGGCAGTGTATTTCTCCTTTTTCTTGTTTCCTATCTTGTTATGCTGTTTATTTCCATGTTATCCAATATGGTGTATTATGCCCGAATGGAAGACAAGATGCTTGAGAATGTCAAACGAACGAGTTTCGCCATGCTGAATCAGCTGAAGATTGATATTGATAACAGATTGGAAGTTGTGAACGATATCAGCAATAAGATTGTATTTGATAAAAAAGTCGAGATGATGCTGAAAGGCAGTTATTCTCTCTACTCTTACCGGGATATTATGGATGATATGAAAGCGCAGCCAAAATATGATTTCATTTATGACTACTATATTTACGACATGGGAAATGACGAAATTATAGGCTCTACCATTTGTCTCGAATCCGAACCATTCTATCGTATGATTTACAGCTATCAGGGCATGGATTATCATGCATGGAAAAACACATTATCCGGATATCATTTCAAGACCTGTCTGCCTGGCAGACAGCTGAACACCTATGCAGGGACACAAAAGAAGGAGGTTATTACCTTTCTTCAGTCCATACCGGTTGCCGCCGGTGGAAATGTTCTGGGACAGGCTGTTATCTTAATGGATCAGTCAAAAATAGAGGAAGCAATGGACAAAATCAATTGGGCTACGGAAGGTTTTGTCTATCTGTTGGATAAGAATAAAGAGGTCATTACAGCAAAAAAGGATGCGCCGGAATTAACTGCCGATATGAAATCGGGGATGGCTTCGTCTGCCGATATCATTTCCTGCCACGAAGGGGAAAATGAGGCAGTCATATTATATGATGTATCGGAAGATACCGGTTGGACCTATGCCATTTACATGCTAAAAAGTGTATACCTGGCTGATATTAACCGGGATAAGTTGTTTACATTCCTGTTGATGTTGGCTTGTTGCCTGGCAGGCATTGTGCTTTCGTATACGTTTGCCTATCATAGTTATCAACCGATAAGGGAGATCAGGGATATGGTGGCAAAGAAGATTGACACGGAGAAATCCAGGCCATGCCGGAATGAATTTGACTATATCAAATCTTCCATAGTAAATGTTTTGAATGACCGTAATCAATTAACCAGTAGGATAGCGGAGCACTTGCCGACAATGCGTTCGGATTATCTGATGAAGCTCTTGAAAGGTTACGGGAAGCCTTCGGATATTGACAAAGAAACGCTGAAATTCATGAAAGTAAACATGGTATCGGATGATTTTATTGTTATTGTGGCAAAGATTGATGTCAGCAGCAGTTTTCTGGAAGGGGATCATGAAAAGGAATGGGCATTGGCCAGATTTGTTGTTCAGAATGTAGGAATGGAGATTTTGTCGAATCGTGGGGTACTGTATTTCGTGGAGATAGAATCGGACCGGATGGCAATTATTTTAAATCTTCTGCCGGATAAGGAAGGAGATATTTCCCGGAATGATATCAAAAATGAGGTGATGGAGTTTCGATCCGCACTGTCGGAATTATGTGAATTGAATGTTGTTTTCGGCATCAGCGATACGCACAGCAGGATGATTGAACTGAGGGAATGTTACGATGAAGCAGGAAAGGCTTTGGACTATGCATTACTGATTGGAGTACAGGACAGTATGCTTTTTAACGATCTTGCCGTAAAACATGATTATTATTACTATCCCATCGAAATGGAGGTTCAACTCACGAACAAGCTTCGTGCCGGGGATGATGCCGGTTCAAGGGAGATCCTCAATACTCTTTTTGAGATCAATTTTAGGTCCAGGGAAACCAGTCTGGATGCCGGACATTATTTTATTCTGGATGTTTATGCTACTATTTTAAAAGTAAAGAATACCATGCATTCTCAAAATGATAAAACGTATCTGTATATGAATCTGCCAGCGGATCTTGCTGTGAAAGACAAGAACATTGATACCATTCGAAAGGAAATTCTCCGGATGGCAGATGATATCTGTAGTTCTGTACGAAAGCAATACACAGGCCCCGGCGAAAAATTAATTCGGAATGTGGAGAAATATATCAATGCAAATTATTGTGAAAACGGATTGGGCCTGTCTTCCATAGCTGATTATTTTGGAGTGACTTCTCCATATTTATCCGGGTTATTCAAGAAGCAAAGAGGAAAAAACATAACGGATTTTATTGCGGAGTGCAGGGTAAAAAAAGCAAAGGAACTTTTGGTTTCCACGGATATTACGATCGCGGAAATCAGTGATCAGCTGGGCTATGCAAATGAGATGGGAATAACACGGGTATTTAAAAAACTGGAAGGCATCACACCGGGTGTGTACCGGGAGCAAAACCGATTCTGAGGCTTTTTCCTTTCGGAGCATATAAAAAGCTTTGGTATAAATGACTTGTAAGGAGCTGTGATTAAAAAAACAAGGCTCATATTAAATTCTGTTGGTTTACCGGACAGATCCCTGTCTTTATAATGGATATGGTTTGAAGTTCTCAGCAGTAATCGATCACCGCAGAGAGTTGCATGGCATTTCATTGCATGCACTTAGAAGACTCAGGGACAGGGAGGGACCATCTACATGAAGTTGGTAAGCAAAAAAAGCGAGGATGGAAGCAGCATCCTCAGGGCAAGTGGGACGAATATAGGGAAAACCAGCAACTGGAATAAAATCATGCGGAATTGGCAGCTTTATATATTGATTTTGCCTGCTTTTCTTTACTTCATCCTATTCAGTTACGTTCCCATGTATGGAGTTCAAATTGCTTTCAAGGATTTTATCGCGAACAAGGGAATATGGGGCAGTCCCTGGGCAGGGCTGAAGCATTTCCGGAATTTCTTTCAGACTTATTCCTCCAGAAGAGTGATTGGGAATACACTAAGCCTGTCTCTGTATTCTCTTGCAGCGGGATTTCCCATGCCGATTCTATTGGCATTGATGCTAAATGAGGTAAAGAATACCCACTTTAAAAAGCTCGTGCAGAATGTCACCTATGCTCCGCATTTTATTTCTACGGTGGTAATGGTAGGGATTATTTTGATATTTTTCAGTCCTACCGGGATTGTAAACCAACTGGGGAAACTAATTGGTGTGAAGCCCACCATGTTTCTGGGAAAAGATTATTTATTCCGTCACTTATATGTATGGACCAATGTTTGGCAGAGTATGGGCTGGGGATCTATTATCTATCTTGCAGCATTGTCAGGGATTGATCCGCAGTTAAGCGAGGCAGCTATTGTAGATGGTGCATCCCGGTTTCAAAGGATCTGGCATATCAATATCCCGGGAATACTGCCTACCATCATTATCATGCTTATTTTAAATGTCGGCAGTGTCATGAACGTAGGGTTTGAAAAGGCATTTCTGATGCAGAATACGCTGAACCTGAAATACGCAGAGATCATTTCGACTTATGTGTATAAGACAGGACTGGTGAATGCCAATTATAGTTTCTCTGCAGCAGTTGATCTGTTCAATACAGTAATCAATCTCATCCTTCTGGTTATCGTCAATAAGATATCCAAAGATGTGAGCGATGTTTACTTGTGGTAAAGAATGATTTGAACAATACGGTATTGATGGGAATATACTCAAAATCATTTACCTGAAAAAGGAGGAGTTTAATCATGGCTGCTATAGAAGAAACCAGAGGGGATAAGATTGCCAACTGTATCAACTATATTTTATTATTCTTTATTCTTATTATAACGTTTTATCCGCTGTATTTTGTTGTAATCGCTTCGATCAGTGATCCTAATCTGATCAACTCGGGAAAAGTGATCCTGTTACCGAAAGGGATTTCCTTTGCCGGTTATCGCCATATCTTTGATGATCCCAGAATTGCAAGCGGATATTTCAATACGATCTTTTATACAGTGTTTGGGACACTGATCAATCTTGTGGTAACAATCCCGGCAGCATATGCGCTATCCAGAAAAGATCTTGTAGGGAGAAGTGCAATTACCATTGTGTTTATCATCACCATGTTTTTCAGTGGCGGCCTGATTCCGACTTTCCTGTTGATGAAGGGGCTTCATCTGCTGGATACGCGGTGGGCTATTTTACTGCTTGGAGCAACAAACATGACGAATATCGTCATTGCACGGACCTTTTTTCAATCTACGATACCATGGGAACTGCAGGAAGCGGCCAAAATAGATGGCTGTTCTGACTTTCGGCTGTTCTTCACCATTATTTTGCCGTTGTCTTCTGCTATTATTGCAGTTCTGGCGTTGTTTTTTGCAGTGGCCCATTGGAACAACTATTTTAAAGCTCTTGTTTATTTAAGGAGAGAAAAGCTTTTCCCGCTACAGTTGATTCTTCGTGAAATGCTGATCAAAAGCGAGTTTGATGCACAAATGATATTGACCGGAGATATGGCAACGATGAACGATCAGTTGAAAATAGCAGAGCAGATAAAATACGGATTGATCATTGTCAGCACTTTGCCAATTATGATGGTATATCCTTTTGTCCAGAAATTTTTTGTAAAGGGGGTCATGATAGGAGCATTGAAGGGTTAGCCCTTGCGCTTTATCCTTGCAGGGCTATCTCTGCCAGACTATAACATCCTGCAAGGAGGGCTGCAAAGCAGCCTGACAAGTCTAAAGGACAGATATATAAAAAAGCTCAAAACACAATTTTAGGAGGAGACAGTTATATGAAAAAAAGAATCTTAAATGTATTTCTGGTTTTTGTTTTTGTGGTATCTCTCCTGGTAGGTTGCGGCAGTGGAGGGAAAGATGTCGCTGATAAGAAAACAGATTCATCCGGCGGGAATCATACCGAAACGGCGGAAGGCGGCAAGCCCGATGTACCGGATTATCTGAATCCTACGGGTTATCCCATTACGAAGGAAAAATTGACGATTACCGCCATGGGCAAGAAGAATCCTGGCGGAGTGGAATGGAAAGATCTCGATATCATACAGAAGGCTGAAGAAGTTACCAACATTCATTTTGAGTTTGAACTGGCAGAGGAATCCACCTATCAGGAAAAAAAGAACCTGGCCCTAAATGGAGGGGAATACCCCGATGTGTTTCTGCGTGATATGGGCATCAATGATGAGGAAAAATATGGAGCACAGGGGATATTCATTGATTTGACTTCGCTCATTGACGATTATGCACCGAATCTCAAGAAGCGAATGGAAGAGTATCCGGATATCAAGTCCGCCATCACTTCCCTGAACGGCAGTATATACGGTTTGCCGAACTATATAAGGACCAGTACACAAAATCCATGGATTAACTTTATGGACGCCGGATGGATGGAAGCAGTTGGAAAAGATATGCCGCAAACTGTTGAAGATCTGTATGAACTGCTGAAGGCATATAGAGAAGGGGATCCCAATGGAAACGGCGATCTCAATGATGAAATCCCATGGGGCGGTGCCGGACTGCACACCCTTGATTTTATCTGTGCTGCCTTTACCGGCTTGTCTGGAGGAATGGATTTTGATGTCCAGGAAAACGGAACGGTGGTATATACTCCGTCATTGCCGGTATTTGAGGAGTTTCTGAAATATACAAACAAGCTATACTCGGAAGGCCTGATTGATCCAGAGCTGTTTGTTCAGACCAGCCAGCAGCATATTGCAAAAGTAAGAAGTGGGATTATCGGGATATATAACATTTCTCCTACCAACTTGCCTCCGGATGTCAAAACGCCTCAGGATTCCCTGGAGCCTCTGACATCGGAATTTAACGATAAGAAAGTGGCTCCTGCTTACCAGCCGGTCGGCACAGGAAAGGCCGTGATTACAGATAAATGCAAATCTCCGGAAGCAGTCATGCGTTGGTTTGATATGTGGTATGCTGATTTGGAGGAGGGGGATAGTGAAGCAAAGGATTTGAATGGCGTTTCCATGTTTCTTGGTTTTGAAGGGAAGCAGTGGGAGTATGCAGATGATAAGAGAGAGACTTACCGTTGGATTGAACCGGTGAAGGACTTTCAAACCCTTCGGGAGGATGCCAGGATTACATTGGATACCGGACTGCCTCAATATCTGAATTTCATGCCATATCCAGCTGACTTTCCACTTATGGAAATGAAAGTAAAGGCGGTTCAGACAAGGCAGGAGCCGTATCTGACAGACGAGTTCCCATTGACAGTGAGATATACCGCGGAAGAAACGGAGCGGATATCATTATTGGAAACCGACATTAAAAACTATATGGAAGAAATCGTATCAAAGTTCATTAATGGGGAAGAGTCTCTTAAGAACTTTGACAAATATATTAAGACATTGGATGAAATAGGGCTGCCCGAGTTACTGGATTTGAAACAGAAGGCATATGATAGATGGGCGAAGGCCGCCAAATAAAAGATTAGAGAGAATTTTACACAAGTCGTGGTCTCTATGGGGGATCACGACAATTCTTTTGCTGAGAGGAAGGAGTTCGGTAAAATATGTAGAATCAAAGTAAATATAATGTAGAAATCGATTACTCTTTGATGACAACCCAATGAAGCTTGCTGTTTCGAAGGAGGCTAAATAAATGAAACGGGGAAAATTTTATATTGGTGTGGATTGCGAAGGTGTATCCTGTGCTGTCGGCAGACCGGGAGGTAGCCTGAGCGACAGTGAAAACTTTGCCTGGGCACAAAAACAGGCGACTGCCGAAGCCAACGCGGCAGCTATCGCATTGTTTGATATGGGAGCAGAGGAAGTGATTGTCTGGGACAATCACCATTCTGGGGTAAACCTGCATTACGATGAGCTTGATTCCAGATGTAAGATTCTGTTGGGCAGCGGTCATCAGGGCAGATTTCCGACCATCGATGAGTCTTTTGATGGCGTTTTATTTATAGGCTATCACAGCCGGGATAATGTCCGGGAAGCCACACTGGCCCATACTTACAGCTCTCTCGCCTATCAGTATTGTAAAATAAACGGGAAAGAGGTCGGCGAGATGGAGATTGATGGGGCCTTTGCGGGATTGGCAAATGTTCCGGTCATCTTTGCTTCTTCTGATGACAAGTGCATTGCCCAGGCGAAGGAATCTTTTCCCTGGATCGAGACGGTTATTACCAAGCAAAGCCTGTCCTGGAACTCGGTGATCAGCAAGCATCCGAAAACAGTATGTCAGGAAATATATGAGAGTGTAAAACAGGCTGCTGCGCATTTGGAGGAAATGAAGCCCTATACCTTTGCTGAGCCGCTGAAAGTGGAAATCCGATATAAGAGACTGGACGCCGCCAACAGTGCCAGGCTTTTCGACAGGAATGGGGAACGATTTGGTTTTAAGGATGCCTATACGAGGGCGGGAACAGTAAGATCCATCCGTAATTTATTTTAATGATGGATAGTCCGATGGCCTAAAGGGAGGAAAGCATTCAGATGAATATACTTGTAGCATTGCCGGAAGATGTGAGAAAAACATTTATTCCGGAGGAAGTGGCCCGGAGGATCGGGCAGATGGGCAACGTTACCTGGAATGAAAAAGGTACAAACTATACAGAAGAGGAACTGAGTGAGAAACTCCGGGACATGGATATGTGTATGACAGGCTGGGGGATCCCCAGGTTCACTTCACGGGTTTTGAAAAATGCCGGCCGTTTGAAACTGGTTGCCCATACGGCAGGTTCCGTGGCAAATCTCGTTTCCGATGATCTCTATGCCAGGGGGATTCGGGTGATCAGCGCCAATAAAGTGTTTGCCGAGTCCGTGGCGGAAAGCGTCATCGGTTACCTGCTTGCGGCTCTTCGGGATATCCCGTACTATGTAAATCATATGAAATCAGGCGGCTGGAAATCCGCAGACTATTGGAACAGGGGATTGTTGGATCAAACCATTGGTCTGGTTGGCTTCGGGGAAATCCCCAGGTATCTGGTTTCCATGCTGAAGCCGTTTCGCGTCACCATCAAGGCATTCGATAAATATGTGGATGCACAGACCATGGCGGAATATGGCGTGGAAAAGGTGGAGCTGGAGGAGCTTTTTTCTTCCTGTCCTCTTATTTCCGTTCATCTGTCGGCAACGGAAGAAACGTACCATATGATTGACCAACCTCTGCTGAAGCGGATTCAGGATCATGCTGTATTGGTGAATACTTCCCGGGGGAGGGTCATCGATGAGGAAGCAGTGATTGAGGAACTGAAACAAAACCGGTTCCAGGCTGTGCTGGACGTATATGAAAAGGAACCACTGCCGGAGGACAGCCCTCTCCGGAAAATGGAGAATGCGCTTCTTATTCCGCATATGGCAGGACCGACAGTGGACAGGAGAAAGTATGCGACCCTGGCTGTGCTGGATGATATGGATCGCTTTCTGGATAATGAACCGCTTGTGCATGAAATCACGGCAGAACGGGCTTCCCGCATGACAAAATAGCAGGATTGCCGTCCTGGCGGACATTGCTTGCATCTCTGGAGGCTTTTATCATGACCGAACGAAAGAACAGAACAACCATATATGATATTGCAAAATTGGCGGATACTTCCGTGGCGACGGTTTCACGGGTATTAAGCGGATCCGGTTATCCCGTCAGCCCGCCGCTGAAACAAAAGATTTTTAAAATCGCGGAAAGGCTGAACTATTCTCCCAATCGGGTGGCAAGAAGCCTGAAGAGCAATATCAGTCCCGATATCGGAGTGATTATTCCAACGGTATCCAATCCGTTTTATTCCTCTGTGATTCTCGGGATTGAAGAGGAAGTCAATCAGAACGGCTGTTATCTGCTGTTATGCAATACCTTTCGGGATATCGGAAAAGAAAAGCGATATCTGCAGTCTCTTTATGAGAAACAGATCCGTGGAGTTTTGATCTCCTCCCTGGGATATGAAAACATCGGGGAATATGCGGAAAAGGGAATGCAGTTCGTGTTGATGGATCAAAAAATCGAAAACAACGATTTCAGTATGGTCAGTTTTGATTGCTTCCGGGGAGCCTACCTTGCAGTGGAATATCTGATCCGGAACGGACACCGAAAGATTGCATTTATCAGTTCCCCTCTTACCAAATGGACCCGAAAGGAGATGTACAAGGGATACCGGACGGCCCTTTCGGATTATGGCATCCCGCAAAATGAAGAATCTATCCTGATTGGAACCTTTGAAAAAGAAGAAGAGGAAGGTTTTGAATTTCAGAACGGCAAACGGATGGCGGATGAATTTACAAAACGAAAACTGGATGCCACCGCCGTGCTGACGGTTAATGATATGACCGCCTTTGGGTTCATCCAAAGGATGAACGTGCATGGGAAAAGGGTTCCGCAGGATCTATCGGTGATCGGCTTTGATGATATTTCCTTTGCCGGGATGTTTTCTCCTCCATTGACCACGATCCGATATCCCGGATATGAAGTCGGAAAGTCCGCGGCAAAGCTGTTGCTTGAAAAGCTGGACGGCCGGTCGGAATCCAATCGGGTCATCAATCTTCTTCCGGAGCTGATTGCCCGGGGGTCGGTAAGGCCATTGAAAAAATCAACTTGATTTTTGAATTTCAGAAGGATTTCAGGGATAAGTGTAGAACCCAAATAATATATAGAAATCGATTTCTATATGGCTTTAAGCGGAACATACATTATATTTTCATGAAAGACAAAAAACGGTTCAGGGGAAAAGAAGCAGGCAAAAAGGTATTTACAGGTATCATCACAAAATCCACAAAAACATTAAAGGAGCGATTGTTGTGAACAAAGAGATCAGAGTTGCTGTTATCGGACTGGACACGAGTCATTCGGTGGAACTTCCGCGGAGGATGCAGGCTCCCGACTGCCCTGAGGAAAGCAGGGTGGAAGGCCTGAGAGCTGTTACCTGCATGCGCTTTGAGACGCCTTTTACCAACAGGCAGGTACTGGATGAGAGACAGCAGCAGCTGGAAGCCTGGGGTGTCCGGGTAACGGAGGATTTCAACGACGCAGTTTCCGATTGCGATGCCATTATGATTGAGATCAATGATCCTGCTTACCATCTGGAGTATTTCAAGAAATGTATGAAGTGCAACAAACCCATTTTCCTGGATAAGCCTTTGGCGGATCATTATGAAAATGGAAAAGCGATCTATGATCTTGCGAAGGAAAATAATGTTCAGGTGCTTTCTTCCTCTCCGCTGCGATATGTACAGGGGTTGACCGATGCCTGCCGCATGGTCTCGAAGCCCATGCAGACCTATTGCTACGGACCTTTGGGAATTCCGCCGGTAGGAAGCGGTGTGATATGGTATGGCGTGCATTGCTTTGAGATGCTGGAAAGAGCCATGGGCCGGGGCGCCATTTGTGTGGATACCCGGAAAGATCATGCCGGTGCCGTGGCCATTGTGGAATATCCGGACAAAAGAAGAGGAGTTGTCGAGCTGACAGAGGGCGCCTATACTTACGGCGGTACTTTGAGGGACGGCAAATCGAATCCTTCCTATTCCGTGGACAGCCCTGTATACTATGCTGAGGAGCTGAAAGTGATTGAACGTTTCTTCCGCACCGGAAAAGCGGACCTGTGTCTGGATGACGCCCTGGAAGTAATGAATTTGCTGGATGCCGCGGCAAAGTCCTATGAGAGCGGCAAGCCCGAAAAGCTGCAGGATTAACTACCGGTAAGGGAGTCCAACAGGCGGAGGAAATGATATGAAATTTGGCATATATGGATGCCGGCATGGGCATATAGGGGAATTCATCGGAGAGATGCTGGCACTGGGGCATGAGTTTACAGGCATCTATGAGACAGAGCCGGATATTGCGGGAGATCTGGCGGTAAGATACGGCGTACCTCTTTTTGACAGGGGGGAAGATCTTCTTGCGACGCATCCCGATATTCTGGGAACTTCTGCAGTAAACAATCAAAAGATGGATATCCTGGAGATGTGCAATCAGGAAGGAATCCATGTTGTGGCGGATAAGCCAGTTGTTACTTCCGGCAAGGACATGGGGCGGTTGGAAAGGATTGTGGAGGAAGGGCGCATCCAGGTGGGAATGATGCTGACAGAGCGGCTTAATCCACCCATTTACACCCTTTGGAAAATGATACAGGAAGGCAAATTGGGCGACCTGGTGAGCTTTACGATCATGAAGCCCCATAAATTGCTGGCGAAAACCCGGGCCGCCTGGCATTTTTCCAAAGAGGAGAACGGCGGGATTGCAGTGGATCTTCTGGTTCATGATATCGACCTGCTGCGATGGTTCACCGGAAGTGAAATGGCTGCCTGCAGCGGATATCTGAAAAAAGTTGGTTATCCTCAGTATGAAACCTTTTATGACAGTGCAAATGCCCTGATAAAAATGGAAAACGGCGTCGTTGCAACTCTGGAAGCGGATTGGCGGATGCCGGATTCCTACTTTGCATACGGAGACGGAAGGATCTTCTGTGTCGGCACCAAAGGGAGAGCGGAGATACGGACAACCGGAGACAGGAAAACCAATGGGTCGCCTTATGGGCTGTGGGTCCGGGATTCCGGGGAGTATAAAAGATGGGAGGAAGTTCCTGCTCCCACCACCCTGACCCGGGACTTTCTGAATCGGATTGAGGGGAAGCCCGGGACACTTATTACCAATCAGGAGGTGCTTCGGACCAGCCGCGCGGCAATACAAATGGATGAAAGCATGGAAAAAATAACAATGCCTTAAAAGGATACCGTAAGAAAGAAAAGACAGATCGAAATCTTATTAAAATGTCCGGCAAAGGTTCCGGGAAATGCCCGGGGGAATGCCGGATGGAAATTCGGGGGAATATCCGGTGCAATTCCGGCAATTCCTGTTAGAATACCGGACATTGAGGAGAGAAACGATAATGGATAAAAAAGTTCGTTTTGGAATCATTGGCTGCGGGGTAATTGCTCCGAATCATGCCAATGCCATTGTAAACAATGACAGGGCGCAGCTGGTTGCCGTCTGCGATATTGATGAGACGAAGGGAAAGGCCTTTCAGCAGAAATACGCGGCTCCTTATTTCCATAAGGATTATCATGAACTGCTGAAGCGGGAGGATGTGGATGTCGTATGTATCTGCACGCCAAGCGGGATGCATGGGGATATGACGATCGATGCTGCCAGGGCGGGGAAACACGTATTCTGTGAAAAGCCTTTGGATATTCATTCGGAGAAAATGACGCAGATGATCGATGCCTGCCGGGAGAATCATGTAAAGCTGGGGTGCGTCTTTCAAAGAAGGCTGATGAAAGAAGCCATTGCGACAAAGGAAGCATTTGAAAACGGGGAGTTCGGGAAGATTGTCCTCGCAGACGCCTATTTGAAATATTACAGGAGCCAGGAATATTATAATTCCGCCGGGTGGCGCGGAACATGGGATCTGGACGGCGGCGGAGCATTGATGAACCAGGGGGTTCATGGAATTGATATGATCCTTTGGCTGGCCGGCGATGTGAAAAGTGTTTTTGCCAGATGCGAGACTCTGGCAAGGGAGATCCAGGTGGAAGATACGGCTTTGGCGGTGCTGAAGTTCAAAAGCGGAGCCGTGGGAGTGATTGAAGGGACAACATCCGTGTATCCGGCACAGGAGACCCGTTTTGAGATACATGGAGAGAACGGAAGTGTGATCTTCAGCGATTCGGGATTCCGGCAATGGAGAAAGGTTGGAGAGGAACAGGATACCTTCCCGGATATCAAAAATGAAAAAGTCGGCGGTTCCTCGGACCCGAAAGCGATATCCGGTTCAGGACATTACGCATTGATTGATGATATGATTTCAGCTGTTCTGGAGGATCGGGATCCCATGATTACCGGGGAGTCCGCCCGAAAAGCGGTGGATCTGATCCTGGCAATCTATGAATCTGCCAAAACGGGAAAAGAGATATTCCTGTCATAAAAAACAGTGTCAATCCAAATCCGACATCCAATATCGGATATTCGATAACAGATAACTCAAACAGACCGAAGGTGCGGCAGCACTTTCGGTCTGTTTCTTTTTGTAGTATTTAATAGTAACCGAATCTATCCGTATTACACATTTCTTTAATTTTGGAATATAAAATGGAATTCCGGACTTTGATGATGGTTTCGCATTTTTGAATATTTACAGAAAGAGGCGAAGCCGTCATAATGGTACCGATAAAGAGTGCTCTTACAAAGAATGCAAAGAAGAGAGGAGTTATTTTCATGAAGAAAACGTTTTACAGTAAGACGTTTCATTTTAAAATGCTGGCATTTATGACAGCAATCCTTATTTTGGGTATGTTTGCCGTTGGATGTACCAACAATGTCGATTCGTCTAACGGATCTCCTGATGAAAAAGTTTCTGAGAAGGATGGAAAGGACAATGCGGATTCAAAGGAGGCAAAAGGAGAGACCAAAAAGGACGGGCCGGTTACTCTGACATGTTTCTGGAATATGGATGCGAAAGCTTCCATGAGCATGAAAAGCTATAAGGAAATTGCCTGCTTTAAGGAAGCGGAAAAAGCAGCAGGGGTAAATATCAAATGGATGCATCCGCCGGCCGGACAAGCGACGGAACAATTCAATCTGATGATGGGCTCGCAGGAATTTCCGGATCTTGTTTACTGGGACTGGCGTACTGTTTCCGGAGGACCTGTGAAGGCAATAGAAGATGGTTCCATTCTGAAACTGAATGATATAATTGATGATTATGCGCCAAATTACAAAGCCGTACTGGAAGCAAATCCGGATTGGAAAAAAGATGCAATTCTGGATGACGGTACCTTATATATGTTCCCGTTTATCCGGGGTGATGAGAATTTGAGAATACCAGGCGGATTTCAGATACGGAAAGATTGGCTGGATGAATTACAGCTGGAAATTCCGAAAACCATTGATGATTGGTATACGGTTTTGACCGCATTCAGAAAAAACGATATGAATCATAATGGAAATTCCAATGATGAACTGCCCTTTGTCAGTGCAGGTCTTGGCAATATTGCAAATTTCGCAAAGGCCTGGGGAATTACAAATGGGTTTTATAAAAGCGGGGATCAAGTGAAATACGGGCCGGTTCAGCCGGAGTATGAAGATTTTCTGAAAACCATGGCGAAATGGTATAAAGAAGGCCTGATGGATCCGGACTTTGCTGCTACGGACGGCACCAATTTTGATGCGAAAGTGAGCGGTTCCCTTGGGGGATCCTATTACGGCGCCATTTTTGGCAATATGGGAAGGTTTACACAATCCGTAAGGTCGAATCAACCGGATTTTGAGCTGGCAGGAGCGCCGTTTCCCATTGGTCCGGCCGGAAAGTCCTATGGTTATATGGATCCTGCAGTAATGAACAGTGGAACCGCCATAATGTCAGGCTGTAAACATATCGAAGAGGCTGCCGGATATCTGGACTATGGATACGGTGAAGAAGGACATATGGCATTCAATTTTGGAATTGAAGGGGAAAGCTATACCTTGGAGGACGGCGAACCGGTTTATACCGACACAATAACGAAGAACCCCAAGCTTCCGATGACAAATGCCTTGATTCAATATGCCATGGCCATAGCGGACGGGCCATTTGTACAGGATGTAAGATACCATTGGCAAAATCTGATTTACCCTGAACAGAAGGAAGCAGTGAAAACCTGGCATGAAAGCAGTGTCCCCCTGAATATGCCTCCCATTACGCTGACCGCAGAGGAAAGCCAGAAGTTTACCAATATCATGTCTGAAATCAATACCTATGTGGATGAGATGACAACCAAATTTATTATGGGGGAGGAGTCTCCGGACAAGTTTGATTCGTTTGTAAAGCAGATAAAGAAAATGAAAGGGGACGAAGCTCTGAAGATACAACAGGATGCATTGGATCGATACCATGCAAGGTAAGAGCTCAAATTACCTTGAATCTGTGGAAGATAGGGCAGGATTCCGGGCTTTGATGATGCTTTCGCATTATTTGATATTTACAGACACAATCGGAGATGTCATCATAAAGGGGTAAAGAGTGCTCTTAGAAGAAGATGGGGAGGATTATTTTCTTGAAAAAAAGATTTCACATTAAAATGTTGGCGCTTCTGATTGCCATGATACTTGTTTCAGGCACATTCATTGCCGGTTGTGCCACCAGAGATGCCGATCAATCCGATGGGCCTGCCAATGGAAAAGGAAATCCAGGCTCAAACGATTCGGGGCAAAAATCCGAAAAATCGGAGAAAAACGGGAACATTACATTAACCTATTTCTGGGACATGGACTCCAAGGCTTCCATGAGTATGAAAAGCTATGACGAGATCGCCTGCCTTAAGGAAGCAGAAAAAGATACCGGAGTGAATATTGAGTGGATGCATCCACCGGCTGGGCAGGGCACCGAACAATTTAATCTGATGCTGGGTTCACAGGAGCTTCCGGATCTTATTTACTGGGGTTGGCGCGATGTATCAGGGGGGCCCGCAAAAGCCATAGCGGACGATTCCATTATAAAACTGAATGACGTGATTGCAGAACATGCGCCAAACTATCAAGCAATACTGGAAGCCAATCCGGACTGGAAAAAGGAAGCAGTGCTGGATGATGGCACCCTATATATGTTCCCGTTTATCCGTGGTAATGAAAAACTGCGGATAAGCCAGGGCTTTCAGATCCGAAAGGATTGGCTGGATCGTTTGAATATGGAAGTACCGAAAACGATGGAGGACTGGCATACGGTCTTAACAGCGTTCAGGGAAAATGATATGAATCAAAACGGGGATAAGACAGATGAACTGCCTTATGTCAGCACAGGTCTTGGAAATATTGCGACTTTTACAAGGGCCTGGGGTATATTGAAAGGGTTTTACAGGAATGGAGACACCGTGGAATATGGCCCGGTGCAGCCGGAGTATAAGGACTTTCTGAAGACGATGGCAAAATGGTATAAAGAAGGCCTGATTGATCCGGATTTTGCAGCTACGGACGCCACCAGCTTTGATGCCAAGGTAACCGGTTCCCTTGCGGGGGCGTTTTATGGTATGATACTGGGCAATATGGGCAGATTTACCCAATCCGTAAGAGCAAAACAGCCGGAATTTGAGTTGGCGGGCGCTCCCTTTCCAATTGGCGATGCCGGAAAATCATTCGGTTACCTGGAGCCTTCCGTTCAAAGCTCGGGAACGGCCATTACCACAGCATGTAAAAATGCAGACAAGGCAGCGGAATATCTGGATTATGCCTATGGGGAAAAAGGAAAGATGCTGTTTAATTTTGGAATTGAAGGAGAAAGCTATACAATGGAAAACGGCGAACCGAAGTATACGGAAATGGTACTGAACAATCCGGATCTTCCAGTGGCAAATTCCCTGATACGCTACGCTTTATCCATAGCCATTGGCCCGTTTGTACAGGATGTCAGATATTTTGATCAGGTTCTGATTTATCCGGAACAGCAGCAGGCATTAAAGACATGGATTGAAGACAGTGATGATATTTCATTGAACATGCCCCCCGTTACCTTAACTACGGAGGAAAGCCAGAAGTCTACCAATATCATGTCTGAAATCAATACCTATGTGGATGAGATGACGACCAAATTTATCATGGGAGAGGAGTCTCCGGACAAGTTTGATTCATTTGTAAAGCAGATAAAGAAAATGAAAGGGGACGAAGCTCTGAAGATACGTCAGGATGCATTGGATCGATACAATGCGAGATAGGGCAGGATAGAACGATATCTGATGGCACAAGTATTACTGAAGGGATGCCGCTAACATCCCTTCAGTAATATGTTTCAGAAGTAAATGAGCATATTTTGGGAATCAGAGAAAGAGGTGTCTTTGTGACGATGGAAAGGCAAAAGATGCAGAATGCAAAGTACGGTGTTTCGGAAAAAAGCAGCTATCGATCCATGCTTGCCAGGGATTTCCGAAAAAATCGGCTGATCTATTTGATGGCTTTGCCTGTTCTGGCGTATTATATTATTTTTCAATACGGCCCTATGTATGGCCTTACAATCGCATTTAAAAATTTTACTCCCGCAAAAGGAATTCTGGGAAGTCCATGGGTGGGATTTCAATGGTTTCAGGAGTTTTTTAACAGTTATTATTTTGAAAGACTGCTGAAGAATACATTGCTGATTAATTTATTCAGCCTGCTTTTTTCTTTTCCTGCTCCCATTATTCTGGCGCTCCTTTTGAATGAACTGCGAAAGGAGAAGTTTAAGCGAACCGTGCAGACGATTACCTATATGCCGCATTTCATATCGCTGGTAGTCATATGTGGTATGATTCATGACTTTACGGCAAGGGACGGGATTATCAATGATTTGGTTGTCCTGCTTGGTGGAAAGCGGAGCACAATGTTGTTGGAACCACAGCTGTTCAAACCGATTTATATCATTTCCGGTATCTGGCAGGGCATTGGCTGGGGTTCCATTATCTATCTGGCGGCATTGTCCGGGATCGATCCGGAGCTCTATCAGGCTTCCGTTATCGACGGAGCAAATCGTTGGAACCAGATCTGGCATATCACACTTCCTGGTATTCTGCCCACTATCGTGATTTTGCTGATTATGAGAATCGGCTCCATGATGAGCGTTGGGCATGAGAAAATTATTCTGCTGTATAATCCCAGTACCTATGAGACGGCAGATGTCATATCCTCCTTTGTATACCGAAAGGGTCTGTTGGAGGCAAATTACAGCTATAGCGCGGCAGTGGGGCTGTTTAATTCCATAATCAATCTGATACTGGTGATTGCAGCGAACTGGTTCAGCCGCAAAGCTACGGAAACCAGCCTTTGGTAAGGAGGAGAAGAGTGTGAAAATTAAAAGAAGCATTGGAGAAAGAACCTTTGACGGGATCAATGTAATATTCATGATATTATTAATCATTGTGACACTGTATCCGTTGTTGTATGTCGCATTTGCATCCATCAGCAGCCCATCCCTGCTCATGCAGCATCGGGGTATTTTGCTGGTTCCTCTGGGGTTTGAAACCGGGGCATATCAGGCAGTCTTTGATAATCCCATGATATCCCGGGGTTATATCAATACGCTGTTTATTGTCGTGGTCGGAACGACCGTCAATATTGTGATGACATCGCTTGGGGCATATGTGTTATCCCGTAAGGATCTATACTGGAAAAAAGTCTTCATGTTCCTGATTGTGCTCACCATGTTCTTCGGAGGAGGAATGATCCCGACTTATTTGCTGGTAAAGCAGCTGCATCTGACCAATACCCTGTGGTCCCTTATCATACCGAACGCCTTAAGCACCTATAATATGATTATTATGAGGACTTCTTTTATGTCGATTCCCGCAAGTCTGGAAGAATCGGCCAGAATCGACGGGGCAAAGGATTTTACGATTTTGTTTAAGATTATTTTACCGCTGTCCATGCCGGTGATCTCGGTTATGATACTATTTTATGGAGTAGGACATTGGAATGCCTGGTTCAATGCCATGATTTACCTGAGAAATCGTGACTTGTATCCGCTGCAGCTGATATTGCGGGAAATTCTGATTGCCAGCAGTCTGGATAACATGATGACGGAAACGGCTGTGGTGGACAGGGAACCCGTTGCACAGACGGTGAAATATGCTACAATAATGGTTGCAACTTTGCCCATTCTGTGTGTATATCCGTTTTTGCAGAAGTATTTCGTGAAAGGGGTTATGATCGGAGCACTGAAAGGGTAGAGCAGCTGTGAAAGCATGTTTTTGCAGCACAGACAACAGATGAGATGAAAATGGGAAACCATTCATCATGAAAGAGCTTTGAATCAGGAGTGATTCCAGTGGCATGTACCAAAAAAATACGGACGGCTATATGGAATGGATTAAAAAAGAGATCCTGGAATAACAAGAGTATATTGATCTCCTGGCTGATCTCCTATCTGTCCATACTCCTGATTCCCATTACTATCAGCGGATTTTTCTACATGGAATCCGCACGGATTGTTGAAAAGGAAATCAAC
>ENA-UOOE01001425-UOOE01001425.1-fermentation-metagenome-genome-assembly--contig:-NODE-1425-length-20284-cov-9.169213_pt1 | contig 20284 bp, 5 predicted proteins | sample MGYA00245776_ERZ724021 | MGnify/ENA primary metagenome ERZ724021 (study PRJEB28704, sample SAMN03018321) | fermentation metagenome | biome: anthropogenic terrestrial biome; feature: soil; material... | reverse complement strand
TACATCAGGAAGATAATCGTTTTCTAAAAATATATAATTGGATGCGTCTTTTGAAATTCCACCTTCCTTATTCAGTTTAATAGTAGAATCAAGCGGTAAATCCCCCTTTATATTATCAATTATTTTAACATTGTAGCATGTATATGGCATTTCCAAACGATAGGAAGTGCCCGTCATTTCTTCTATATATCCAACAAATACATTGGTGCATAATCCAACAACTTCTTTTGGGTTATCCATATCCACAGCATAGGAAGGAGAGATATATGTTGTGTCTAAATCTGTCACATCATTTTTCTTACTGCAGCCAGATGAACTGACAGCTATTGCCAGCAACGCAGCATATGCTAAATTTTTCAAAATATTCTTCTTTCTCATTCTTATATCCATTCCTTTCGCTCCACTCAAGGTACAAAACAATTATGAAAAAAACCTTGCTAGATACGAGCGATTTTTTATACCTACCAGAACCTTTCTTCCTAATATAGCACATATTATATAAATGCCAAGATGGTTTTGGCACAATTATACAAAGAACGCATAAAAATAAAGCATCCATTCTCCTCCCGCAACTCCCGCAGCCATGTAAGCGAACACAGGATTGACTTTAATTTTCTGATTCATTATAATATTTGTAATTTAGTTGTTTTTCCGGAAATTGTGAGGAGGAATTTATTTGCTGTATTTTAAATCAATCCATGAGGCAGAGGATGTCTTGAAGGCGCTTAGCACGCCGATGCGCCTTAAGATCATGGAACTAATCTATGAGGATGACCAGCTTAGCATGAATGATTTGGCGGAAGCTCTTGGGCTTACGAACAGTGCGATATCGATGCATGTTAAGAAATTAGAGCAGGCCGGACTGGTCAAGATCCGCACGACTGCCGGGAAAAGGGGAACGATGAAAATCGTCCGCCCCATGCATGATCGTTTGATGATTGATCTGGCTCCGAACCGGGAAACCAGAAAGTTCTATCAGGACGATATCCGAATCGGATATTTTACGGCTTCCAATGTTAACCCGACCTGCGGGATTGCAACGGTGAAAAAAATTGTCGGGGAGCTGGATGACAACCGTTACTTTACGTTTCCGGAGCGCTTTGAAGCCGGTATCCTCTGGTTTGGCAGCGGTTATATCGAGTATAACATTCCGAACCATTTAAAAGCCGGCCAGACCTTGACAGAAATGCAGATTTCCTTTGAAATCTGTTCCGAATGTCCGGAATATAATGAGGATTACCCCTCGGATATCTATTTTTCCATCAATGGCAAATCCCTCGGATTCTGGGTAAGTCCGGGTGATTTCGGTGCCAGAAAGGGCTATCTTAACCCTCAGTGGTGGCCGGAACGTCTAAACCAATACGGCTTACTGAAAACCTTAATTATTAATTCCGAAGGGACCTGTATTGACGGTGGAAGCACGATATCTTCGACCACCATCGAAGATCTTGCAATCGATTATTCCAGTACCATCACCTTCCGTTTCGAAGTGCCAAAGGATACTGCCAATTGCGGCGGCTGCACTCTGTTCGGAGAAGATTTCGGTGACCACAATCAGGCGATTCGCGTAAAAACATTCTATACGGATCCGAAAGAAAAATAAAAAAGGCTGTTGCATGACAAATGTAAAAATACAGGAGGCCTGTGTGAAACGGAATCTCAGACCCTTTTGTATTGTTTCAAATGGAAATGCAACCGCCTTTTATTAATTTTTTTATTGATAACGATATCCCTGTTTTAAATGAATCGTCTTACGCAGTCGGATATCTCTTGATGAGCCGGCTGCCTGAATTTCAAATTCGCCGGGCTCCACTTTAAAGCATTTGAGCTCCGGATCATAGAAACCAAATGCGTTCTTATGAAGCGTTATCATAATTTTTTTCTCTTCCCCGGCCTTTAAGAATACCTTCTGAAAACCTTTCAGTTCATGTACCGGCCGCTCCAAGGACGCTTCCTTATCTGCCACATAAATCTGAACCGTTTCCGCACCATCCATTGCACCGGTATTTTTTACCGTAACGCCCACCGTTACCAAAACATCCGAATCGGTTTCCGTATTTGCTGCGGAAGCTTTCTCCCCGACGCTTACCTCTAAGTCTTTATATGCAAACTCGGTATAGGACAGCCCATGGCCGAAGCAGAAAGCCGGTTCCACCCCATAGGTATCAAAATACCGGTATCCGACGTAAAGACCTTCCTTGTAGGTCACGGTTTCCTTTGTTCCGAATTCACCGAATTTATGAGCAGGGGAATCCTCCAGCTTCTGCGGAATGGTCTCCGGAAGCTTACCGGACGGATTCACATCGCCAAGCAGTACCTCAGCTAAAGCATTACCACCCTCCATGCCTGCATACCAGCTCCATACGATTGCCTTTGCCCGATCCGACCAGGTCATCTGCACCGGTGATCCGGCAACCATGACCACAATGGCATTCGGATTTACCTTCAGAACCTCTTCGATAAGCACATCCTGGTGATAGGGAAGAAGCATATTCTCACGATCCCTTCCTTCCACATCATACTCATGATTAAGACCGCCAACAAGGATTACCTCATCCACCTCTTTTGCCAGAGCAACCGCTTCCTCTAATAAGATTTGTCCCTGTCTTCTGCTTTCTTCTTCCGCAAGCTTTTGCTTTCTTAATGCTTCCGCCTTCTCTTCGTTCGTAAACTCTTTTTTTCTCTCTAAGCTATTCTGCTGCCAGTTCAGCTCTTTTTGCTCCTGTCTGGTCGGGATATAGTAGCCTTTCGCATATTTCACTTCCACATTGCCGCCCAGCTTCGTCTTTAAACCCATGAGAGGAGATATTTCATAGAGCGCTTTGATCTCCGCACTGCCGCCGCCATTGGAATGAATCATCTCTGCATTCTGCCCGATGACTGCCAGCTTTTTCAGACCCTTCCGCGAAATCGGAAGACGCTTGTCCTCATTTTTTAATAGGATGACCGATTCCCTTGCGGCACGTAACACTGCCTCACGATGCTCCGGTGTATTATAGGTACCGGTCTTGCGATTTTCCCGGTCCTCTCCCAGCATATGCAGACGCAGCATGGTTCGAAGGATATTTCTTACCTTTTCGTCGATATCGCTTTCCTCTATCTTTTCCTTTCCGTCCCCATGCTCTCCGGCTTGGATTGCTTTTAATAAAGGCTTAGCTAAATAGTACTCATCAAAATCCGGTGTTACCGACATCTCAATATCCAATCCGGCTTCCGCCGCTTCCTTCGTGTCATGCACACCGCCCCAATCGGAAATAACGGCACCGTCAAAGCCCCACTCCTTACGAAGAATTTCGTTAAGAAGGAGCTTACTATGGCAGCAATGCTTCCCGCGGAAAAGATTATAGGCTCCCATCAAAGTATGTGTTTCGGCCTGCTCCACCGCAGCCTTAAAGCCCGGCAGATAGATCTCTCTTAACGGCCGTTCGTCCACATAGGTATCTACCCATAGACGCTCCGTCTCCTGATTATTTACGGCGAAATGCTTTACGCAGGCAGCCACATCATTTTCCTGAATGCCACGGATTAAGGGCACGGCCATTTCTTCCACTAATTTGGGATCCTCACTCATATATTCAAAATTTCTTCCGCAGAGAGGACTTCTCTTAATATTGATTCCCGGAGCAAGGATGACATCCTTTCCGCGTCCTCTTGCTTCCTCACCCAATACCTTGCCCGTCTCATATGCCAGTTCCTGGTTCCAGGTAGCCGCAAGAGCACTGTTGCTGGGAAGATAGGTGACATAATCATCTGTAGTACCGGAATTGATCCATTCACTCCTGCGAAATTCTTTACGAACGCCCATCGGTCCATCGGACATTTTCAGCGGCGGTATTTCCAAACGCTCTACCGTTCCCGTCTGGAAGAGTCCGTCTCCATGGATCATTGCTATTTTTTCCTCCAAGGTCAGTTGCCGGAGCAATTCCTCTATTCGAGTTTCATCAACCTTCTTCATCTTCATTCCAACCTTTCCAATCTATTTCCAAAGTACCCATTCGATCGCAGCGCAGCATACGGTGTTACTGTTCACACCTGGGCAAAGTCTATCCTATGATTTCGTCAAATGATATACGAATTCGGAGACGCTTTCGCTTAAGATTCATTACGTAGTGGTACATAAGGCTCCAAAATACGGAGCCTTATGTACCAACGAATGCAAATACTCCTGATCGGATATCATTTATCGAAATCATATCATGAACAAAAAACATGTTCATGATATAGTCACTCCACTAATCCGTTTTTACTATATCATGGTATACATGGTGGGTGTGAACAGTATAACTAGCATGCCGCCTCTGAGTTCTTATTTTAAAGTGCAGACAACCTCACCGCTGCCGTTCGGTGTAATAATGGTATCCCTTCCCTTTACCTCAAAGCTTCCGTTTTCGATGGATGCAAGATTCGTTGTATTAACCAGCACAACGGTATAAGGCTTTGCCGTTTCTACGTTGATCCGAATCTGATTGTCCTTCTTAAGCACTTCCGCCTTTACCGTAAGATTGGCATTCGCATCATAAACGACCGTCGAAGCCGGCTGATTCTCTATCAGCTCATAAGCCTTTAAGGTCACGCCGTCCGCATAATCATAAACCGGATCATCGTCCTTAGCACCAATGGCAACCAGACTGCCCTCCCTTACCAGCAGAGGAATGCTCAGGTAACCATGCTTTTCTTTGATATACCGGCTGCCGGTCTTAACCTCTCCGGTGAAATAATTTGTCCATTTTCCCTCCGGCAGATAGTATTCCGCTATTCCTTCCTCGTTAAAGATCGGAGCAACCAGGAGGGAATCACCCAGCATATATTGTCGGTCGAGATAAGCACAGACCGGATCCTCTGTAAATTCCATCACCATGCTTCGCATGGAAGGAATACCGATCTTCGAAGTTTCAATTGCATTCCGGAACAGATAAGGCATCAGGGATGCTTTTAATCTGGTGAAGAAACGTACTACATCTACGGCTTCCTCATCATAAGCCCAGGGTACGCGATAGGAGGAACTTCCGTGTAGTCTGGAATGCGTGGAAAGCAGTCCAAACGCACACCAGCGTTTATAGACATCCGGCGTTGAAGTGTTCTCAAAACCACCGATATCATGGCTCCAATAGCCGAAACCGGACATTGTCAGAGACAGGCCGCCGCGTAAACTTTCCGCCATCGATTCATAATCGGACCAGCAGTCACCGCCCCAGTGCACCGGGAATTTCTGCCCACCAACGGTAGCACTTCTTGCAAATAGCACGGCTTCGCCTTTTCCACGTTTTCTCTCCAAAAGGTCAAATACGGTTTTATTGTATAGGTAAGTATAGTAATTATGCATTTTCATCGGATCAGATCCGTCATAGTATACGACATCCGTCGGAATTCTCTCGCCAAAGTCGGTCTTAAAGCAGTCAACGCCCATATCCAGAAGCACTTCCAATTTGGATGCAAACCAGTCTCTGGCCTTGGGATTCGTGAAGTCCACAAGTGCCATACCCGGCTGCCACATATCCCACTGCCATACATCGCCATTTTTACGTTTCACAAAGTAGCCGTTTTCCACGCCCTCTGCGAACAGGGAGGATTCCTGACCGATATAACTGTTAATCCATACGCAGATTTTAAGACCTTTTTGCTTCAATCGCCTGAGCATACCCGCAGGATCCGGGAACACTCTGGAATCCCAGGTAAAGTCACTCCAATGGAACTCCTTCATCCAGAAGCAGTCAAAATGGAATACCTTTAACGGAATACCCCGCTCCAGCATACCATCCACGAAGCGGTTAACGGTTTCCTCATCATAATTGGTCGTAAAAGAGGTGGATAACCACAGACCGAAGGTCCATGCCGGGGGCAGGGAGGGTTTTCCGGTCAAATCGGTATAGCGCATTAATGCTTCCTTCATGGAAGGTCCATTAATTAAGAAGTAGTCCAAGCCTTCTCCTGGAACAGAGAACTGAACCTTTTTAACATTCTCGGATCCCACTTCAAAGGAAACCTTCTCCGGATGGTTGACAAAGACACCATATCCCTTATTGGAAATATAGAACGGAATATTCTTATAGGACTGCTCCGTCGAGGTACCACCATCTTCATTCCATATGTCTATGGTTTGTCCATTCTTTATAAACGGAGTAAAACGCTCGCCCATGCCATAGATTAATTCGCCCACAGACAGGGATAAGCGCTCCCGCATGTAGGTATCTTCCTCCCCGCCGTTATCATAAGCGAGTCCTCTCCAGTCGGTCTTAACATAGGCAAGATCCTTTGCTCCGCTGTCGGTAACTTTCTCCTCGCCGCGGTAGAAAGTCATCTTCCAATTATCCTTTTGGATCACAACCCGCAGACTTCCGCTTTTTACCTCAATGGTATCTTCCTGCTCCTTTACCATAAGAGCATGCTCGGTATTGGTATCCAGTTCAAATTCCGGTGTTTTCTTACGAACCCCAAGATAATGATTGGTCTGAATACGAAGAACTTCCGGTGCGGGAGAGGTGATTCGAATGGTCAGATTCACTCCGCCAAGGGTATCCCCCCTATGATTGATCTTATGGGTCGGTGCACAGATCACCACCTCCTTTTGATTCACTTTTGAAAAATATACTTCTGCAGGGGAGAACACTTCGGTTCCTTCCTTCTGCAGCCAACATCCATTACTAAATTTCATGACTTACTCCTTTCCATAACACTACCTATTTCTAAGCGGTCGCGCGAAACTCTCTTGTTGAATTAATTGTGTATACAGCAAACGCATATCCCGAGCCTTATTTAACCTCATCAGGGTAGGGCTTGCTAAATTTCTATCTTTGATTTGAGTGTCATAAATCAATATAAAAACAATGAACATGAATAGGAGCGCATATATATTCAGGTTGGCTAAGACCGGCTGACGACGGCAAGGAAGGTAAGGCAGCCAAATGAATATATATAAGGTCCTATTCATATCAAGACCTTAAAATGACTTATGACACTCCTATCATATTTGTTTACACAAGAAACTAATACAATCTTATTATAGCAGAAAAACAGATATAAAAAATGTACTATTTTCATCATCCAATGTTTTATTCTATGCAAAACGGCCGAGCCTATGCTATCGATTTACAGGAAAAGGAACAATCTGCTTTATTCCACTGTAATAAAATACATGCGGTCATTCCACATGGGGAAGATCAGCTTGCTGCCTTCCATGGTAAATTTCACCGGATTACCCCAGCTATCCTGAATGGAATATTTCTCATGATTGGTTCGGATCACACAGTTACGGTTCTTAACGGATACGATTCTTGCCTTTAAGAGCCTGCCGTCCTGCCACTCCATATCAACGGTGAAGCCTCCCCTGGCTCTTATTCCGCTTACCCTGCCGTTCTTCCAGCATTTTGGCAGAGCCGGAAGGAAATGCAGCTCTTCAAAATAGCTCTGCAGAAGCATCTCCAGGATCGCTGCCGTACCGCCAAGGTTACCGTCAATCTGGAATATTCTCGGGGGATGAAGATCCAGAAGGCTTTCCGTAGCAAAATCTCCGATTAATGCCCGAATATGCTCCAAGGCAGTATCTCCTTCCCCAAATCTTGCATAGAGGCAGGCCGCCCAGGCACGGCTCCAGCCGGTATAACCGCCGCCGGCGGATAACCGGCGCTCCAGGGAAACTTTTGATGCAGCATACAGTTCCGGAGTCCGGTCAGGATCGATCTGCTCCCCCGGAAATACACCGAACAGATGGGATACATGACGATGATCCGGCTCCACTTCTTCAAATTCCTTATTCCATTCCAAAAGCTGCCCCTTACTGCCAATCTGAAGCGGCGGCAGATTCTCCAATATCTCCGTCCACACAGCAATCTTATCCGCATCTATATTTAATATCCCGGCTGCCCGAATACAATGGCTTAAAAGATCCATAATTAATTCATTATCAATTGCAGAAGATACCCCGATGGTTACCGGCAGCTCCCCTCCGCCGACATAGCGGTTCTCCGGTGATTGTGACGGCATCACCTGGTAGATACCATCGCTGTCCTTCACCAAAAAGTCCTCATAAAAAACTGCTGCTTCCTTCAGGAACGGATATCCCCGCTCTTCTAAGAATTCCATATCCTGCCCATATTCATAATGCCACCAGACATGCTGCGCAAGCCATGCGGTGACGCCTGCCCATACCGACCAGCCATAGGTCTCCGGAGTGGCGCAGCCCCAGATATCGGTGGAAAGCGGCAGCCAGACCCCTCTGCAGCCAAATAGTTTTTTTGCCGCATCTCTGCCGTAAGGTATCATTTTTTCAAGATACCGAAGCAATGCTTCTGTATAATCTTCCATATGTCCGTTTTCAGCGGGCCAATAATTCATCTGGAGATTAATATCATTATGGTAATCACAATCCCAGGCCGGGTGTAAATCCTCGTTCCATTTTCCCTGGAGATTTGCCGGTAATTCTCCATTGGCGGAGGAAGCGCATAAGAGGTATCTCCCATAATTAAAATAAAGAACCGGAAGAGTTGCATCCCCGCTGCCCTCCCGGTATTTTTTGATCCGCTCATTCGTAGGCAGGTTCGGTTCCTCTTCAAAGATATCCAGATGTAATTTTCCATACTGCTTAGCATGCTCCGCAATATTTTCCCTGTATAACTGTTCCCAGGATTTGGATGGAAGTGGACGTCTTCTGCACTCCATAATAGGAAGCTCGTTTTTGGCATCGGTTCCGATATTAATAAATATCAATATTTCAAGAGCGTCCTCCACCCGAAGACGGTTTCCTTCTATCGGAATGATTTTGCCCCCTCGGATTTTCAGATCCGCCGTTACGCAAAACTTCATTCCCTGATGAAACACTCCGTGCATCAGGATCGTATTGTCACCAAGCTCATAGGAGATATCACAGCGTTCGTCTTCCGCGCGGTCCAGCCAGAAGGTACCGCTGACCGGCTCCTCCCTTGCATAGATTCTGGTAATGATGCAATCCTCGATCAGATGTCCCACACTGACTCTGGTGATATACCTTCCGTCTGCTTCATAACTGATTTTCACTCTGGCGCGTTCCAGATCAAGGTCTCTTCGATAATTGCCTGCCTCTCCCTGGTCCAGGGCGAAACGAAAATCTCCCGCCGGCTGATAAGGATCCTCTTTTGACGGTCTGCCGCTGATCCCACCATTTCCGCCCCAGGCTTCATTAGCGAGTATCGTAGCCTGCTCATAATCTTCTTGCTCCAGCAGTTTGCGGACCTTGGGCAGATAGGCACTTCGGTCCTCATTCTGTCTTTCCTTATTCTGCCCCACACAGAGCCATTCATGATTCAGCGCAATTCTCTCCTCTTCAATTCCGCCAAGCACCATACCGGCAATTCTTCCCGTACCGATTGGTAATGCATTCTTCCATTCGGTTGCCGGACTTGTGTACCATAATCTTTGATTCATGCGACTTCCTCCATTCCGTTCGTAAGATTATCAAAATCCTAAAATAACTTATGACACTCATATCAAACTTCGCAGTTCAAAAGCATAGCACTAAACAATCCATATTATACCGTAAACGGCAGCAAAATTGAATCCTTTTTTATATTCTAAAGTAAACTACCCCCACTTAAAGTTACTGTTCACACCCTGGGTAAAGTCTATCCTATATATGATTTCGACAAATGATATCCGATAAGGAGTATTTGCATTCGTCGGTACTTTGGCTCCGTATTTTGGAGCCTTATGTACCGCTACGTAATGCAATTAAGCGAAAGCGTCTCCGATTCGAATACATTTGTCGAAATCATAACATGGTATACATAATGGGGTGTGAACAGTAACTACTTAAAGGTAAAACCTTTTGAAGTGGGGGTGCCTGCTTTAACAGCTACTGCACATTGTTTCTAAACGAACCAATCTAATTGTCATCCCTATTCGTGAAATCGCGCGTAGCGGATATTTCCTGCATTGCCGCCAATACTTCCGGGTTACCCCAAGTTAATGTTTTCCGGTCAAAAAAGTTGGTGGCGGAGCCTTGGACATCCCAATATACAGGACACATACCACGCTCGTATATTCCGCGTGTTACCTCAATCTCCCAAAGGTCAGAATATTCCTTTGGTTTTTTTGAACACATGCAATATTCCCCGATAATAACCGGAATACCCTTATCAACATAATTCGTTTTCATTAAATCCAGTTCTGAATTCAGAACTGGATTTAATGAAAACGAATTATGTTGATAAGGGTATTCCGGTTATTATCGGGGAATATTGCATGTGTTCAAAAAAACCAAAGGAATATTCTGACCTTTGGGAGATTGAGGTAACACGCGGAATATACGAGCGTGGTATGTGTCCTGTATATTGGGATGTCCAAGGCTCCGCCACCAACTTTTTTGACCGGAAAACATTAACTTGGGGTAACCCGGAAGTATTGGCGGCAATGCAGGAAATATCCGCTACGCGCGATTTCACGAATAGGGATGACAATTAGATTGGTTCGTTTAGAAACAATGTGCAGTAGCTGTTAAAGCAGGCACCCCCACTTCAAAAGGTTTTACCTTTAAGTAGTTACTGTTCACACCCCATTATGTATACCATGTTATGATTTCGACAAATGTATTCGAATCGGAGACGCTTTCGCTTAATTGCATTACGTAGCGGTACATAAGGCTCCAAAATACGGAGCCAAAGTACCGACGAATGCAAATACTCCTTATCGGATATCATTTGTCGAAATCATATATAGGATAGACTTTACCCAGGGTGTGAACAGTAACTTTAAGTGGGGGTAGTTTACTTTAGAATATAAAAAAGGATTCAATTTTGCTGCCGTTTACGGTATAATATGGATTGTTTAGTGCTATGCTTTTGAACTGCGAAGTTTGATATGAGTGTCATAAGTTATTTTAGGATTTTGATAATCTTACGAACGGAATGGAGGAAGTCGCATGAATCAAAGATTATGGTACACAAGTCCGGCAACCGAATGGAAGAATGCATTACCAATCGGTACGGGAAGAATTGCCGGTATGGTGCTTGGCGGAATTGAAGAGGAGAGAATTGCGCTGAATCATGAATGGCTCTGTGTGGGGCAGAATAAGGAAAGACAGAATGAGGACCGAAGTGCCTATCTGCCCAAGGTCCGCAAACTGCTGGAGCAAGAAGATTATGAGCAGGCTACGATACTCGCTAATGAAGCCTGGGGCGGAAATGGTGGGATCAGCGGCAGACCGTCAAAAGAGGATCCTTATCAGCCGGCGGGAGATTTTCGTTTCGCCCTGGACCAGGGAGAGGCAGGCAATTATCGAAGAGACCTTGATCTGGAACGCGCCAGAGTGAAAATCAGTTATGAAGCAGACGGAAGGTATATCACCAGAGTCAGTGTGGGACATCTGATCGAGGATTGCATCATTACCAGAATCTATGCAAGGGAGGAGCCGGTCAGCGGTACCTTCTGGCTGGACCGCGCGGAAGACGAACGCTGTGATATCTCCTATGAGCTTGGTGACAATACGATCCTGATGCACGGAGTGTTTCATCAGGGAATGAAGTTTTGCGTAACGGCGGATCTGAAAATCCGAGGGGGCAAAATCATTCCGATAGAAGGAAACCGTCTTCGGGTGGAGGACGCTCTTGAAATATTGATATTTATTAATATCGGAACCGATGCCAAAAACGAGCTTCCTATTATGGAGTGCAGAAGACGTCCACTTCCATCCAAATCCTGGGAACAGTTATACAGGGAAAATATTGCGGAGCATGCTAAGCAGTATGGAAAATTACATCTGGATATCTTTGAAGAGGAACCGAACCTGCCTACGAATGAGCGGATCAAAAAATACCGGGAGGGCAGCGGGGATGCAACTCTTCCGGTTCTTTATTTTAATTATGGGAGATACCTCTTATGCGCTTCCTCCGCCAATGGAGAATTACCGGCAAATCTCCAGGGAAAATGGAACGAGGATTTACACCCGGCCTGGGATTGTGATTACCATAATGATATTAATCTCCAGATGAATTATTGGCCCGCTGAAAACGGACATATGGAAGATTATACAGAAGCATTGCTTCGGTATCTTGAAAAAATGATACCTTACGGCAGAGATGCGGCAAAAAAACTATTTGGCTGCAGAGGGGTCTGGCTGCCGCTTTCCACCGATATCTGGGGCTGCGCCACTCCGGAGACCTATGGCTGGTCGGTATGGGCAGGCGTCACCGCATGGCTTGCGCAGCATGTCTGGTGGCATTATGAATATGGGCAGGATATGGAATTCTTAGAAGAGCGGGGATATCCGTTCCTGAAGGAAGCAGCAGTTTTTTATGAGGACTTTTTGGTGAAGGACAGCGATGGTATCTACCAGGTGATGCCGTCACAATCACCGGAGAACCGCTATGTCGGCGGAGGGGAGCTGCCGGTAACCATCGGGGTATCTTCTGCAATTGATAATGAATTAATTATGGATCTTTTAAGCCATTGTATTCGGGCAGCCGGGATATTAAATATAGATGCGGATAAGATTGCTGTGTGGACGGAGATATTGGAGAATCTGCCGCCGCTTCAGATTGGCAGTAAGGGGCAGCTTTTGGAATGGAATAAGGAATTTGAAGAAGTGGAGCCGGATCATCGTCATGTATCCCATCTGTTCGGTGTATTTCCGGGGGAGCAGATCGATCCTGACCGGACTCCGGAACTGTATGCTGCATCAAAAGTTTCCCTGGAGCGCCGGTTATCCGCCGGCGGCGGTTATACCGGCTGGAGCCGTGCCTGGGCGGCCTGCCTCTATGCAAGATTTGGGGAAGGAGATACTGCCTTGGAGCATATTCGGGCATTAATCGGAGATTTTGCTACGGAAAGCCTTCTGGATCTTCATCCCCCGAGAATATTCCAGATTGACGGTAACCTTGGCGGTACGGCAGCGATCCTGGAGATGCTTCTGCAGAGCTATTTTGAAGAGCTGCATTTCCTTCCGGCTCTGCCAAAATGCTGGAAGAACGGCAGGGTAAGCGGAATAAGAGCCAGGGGAGGCTTCACCGTTGATATGGAGTGGCAGGACGGCAGGCTCTTAAAGGCAAGAATCGTATCCGTTAAGAACCGTAACTGTGTGATCCGAACCAATCATGAGAAATATTCCATTCAGGATAGCTGGGGTAATCCGGTGAAATTTACCATGGAAGGCAGCAAGCTGATCTTCCCCATGTGGAATGACCGCATGTATTTTATTACAGTGGAATAAAGCAGATTGTTCCTTTTCCTGTAAATCGATAGCATAGGCTCGGCCGTTTTGCATAGAATAAAACATTGGATGATGAAAATAGTACATTTTTTATATCTGTTTTTCTGCTATAATAAGATTGTATTAGTTTCTTGTGTAAACAAATATGATAGGAGTGTCATAAGTCATTTTAAGGTCTTGATATGAATAGGACCTTATATATATTCATTTGGCTGCCTTACCTTCCTTGCCGTCGTCAGCCGGTCTTAGCCAACCTGAATATATATGCGCTCCTATTCATGTTCATTGTTTTTATATTGATTTATGACACTCAAATCAAAGATAGAAATTTAGCAAGCCCTACCCTGATGAGGTTAAATAAGGCTCGGGATATGCGTTTGCTGTATACACAATTAATTCAACAAGAGAGTTTCGCGCGACCGCTTAGAAATAGGTAGTGTTATGGAAAGGAGTAAGTCATGAAATTTAGTAATGGATGTTGGCTGCAGAAGGAAGGAACCGAAGTGTTCTCCCCTGCAGAAGTATATTTTTCAAAAGTGAATCAAAAGGAGGTGGTGATCTGTGCACCGACCCATAAGATCAATCATAGGGGGGATACCCTTGGCGGAGTGAATCTGACCATTCGAATCACCTCTCCCGCACCGGAAGTTCTTCGTATTCAGACCAATCATTATCTTGGGGTTCGTAAGAAAACACCGGAATTTGAACTGGATACCAATACCGAGCATGCTCTTATGGTAAAGGAGCAGGAAGATACCATTGAGGTAAAAAGCGGAAGTCTGCGGGTTGTGATCCAAAAGGATAATTGGAAGATGACTTTCTACCGCGGCGAGGAGAAAGTTACCGACAGCGGAGCAAAGGATCTTGCCTATGTTAAGACCGACTGGAGAGGACTCGCTTATGATAACGGCGGGGAGGAAGATACCTACATGCGGGAGCGCTTATCCCTGTCTGTGGGCGAATTAATCTATGGCATGGGCGAGCGTTTTACTCCGTTTATAAAGAATGGACAAACCATAGACATATGGAATGAAGATGGTGGTACCTCGACGGAGCAGTCCTATAAGAATATTCCGTTCTATATTTCCAATAAGGGATATGGTGTCTTTGTCAACCATCCGGAGAAGGTTTCCTTTGAAGTGGGATCCGAGAATGTTAAAAAGGTTCAGTTCTCTGTTCCAGGAGAAGGCTTGGACTACTTCTTAATTAATGGACCTTCCATGAAGGAAGCATTAATGCGCTATACCGATTTGACCGGAAAACCCTCCCTGCCCCCGGCATGGACCTTCGGTCTGTGGTTATCCACCTCTTTTACGACCAATTATGATGAGGAAACCGTTAACCGCTTCGTGGATGGTATGCTGGAGCGGGGTATTCCGTTAAAGGTATTCCATTTTGACTGCTTCTGGATGAAGGAGTTCCATTGGAGTGACTTTACCTGGGATTCCAGAGTGTTCCCGGATCCTGCGGGTATGCTCAGGCGATTGAAGCAAAAAGGTCTTAAAATCTGCGTATGGATTAACAGTTATATCGGTCAGGAATCCTCCCTGTTCGCAGAGGGCGTGGAAAACGGCTACTTTGTGAAACGTAAAAATGGCGATGTATGGCAGTGGGATATGTGGCAGCCGGGTATGGCACTTGTGGACTTCACGAATCCCAAGGCCAGAGACTGGTTTGCATCCAAATTGGAAGTGCTTCTGGATATGGGCGTTGACTGCTTTAAGACCGACTTTGGCGAGAGAATTCCGACGGATGTCGTATACTATGACGGATCTGATCCGATGAAAATGCATAATTACTATACTTACCTATACAATAAAACCGTATTTGACCTTTTGGAGAGAAAACGTGGAAAAGGCGAAGCCGTGCTATTTGCAAGAAGTGCTACCGTTGGTGGGCAGAAATTCCCGGTGCACTGGGGCGGTGACTGCTGGTCCGATTATGAATCGATGGCGGAAAGTTTACGCGGCGGCCTGTCTCTGACAATGTCCGGTTTCGGCTATTGGAGCCATGATATCGGTGGTTTTGAGAACACTTCAACGCCGGATGTCTATAAACGCTGGTGTGCGTTTGGACTGCTTTCCACGCATTCCAGACTACACGGAAGTTCCTCCTATCGCGTACCCTGGGCTTATGATGAGGAAGCCGTAGATGTAGTACGTTTCTTCACCAGATTAAAAGCATCCCTGATGCCTTATCTGTTCCGGAATGCAATTGAAACTTCGAAGATCGGTATTCCTTCCATGCGAAGCATGGTGATGGAATTTACAGAGGATCCGGTCTGTGCTTATCTCGACCGACAATATATGCTGGGTGATTCCCTCCTGGTTGCTCCGATCTTTAACGAGGAAGGAATAGCGGAATACTATCTGCCGGAGGGAAAATGGACAAATTATTTCACCGGAGAGGTTAAGACCGGCAGCCGGTATATCAAAGAAAAGCATGGTTACCTGAGCATTCCTCTGCTGGTAAGGGAGGGCAGTCTGGTTGCCATTGGTGCTAAGGACGATGATCCGGTTTATGATTATGCGGACGGCGTGACCTTAAAGGCTTATGAGCTGATAGAGAATCAGCCGGCTTCGACGGTCGTTTATGATGCGAATGCCAATCTTACGGTAAAGGCGGAAGTGCTTAAGAAGGACAATCAGATTCGGATCAACGTAGAAACGGCAAAGCCTTATACCGTTGTGCTGGTTAATACAACGAATCTTGCATCCATCGAAAACGGAAGCTTTGAGGTAAAGGGAAGGGATACCATTATTACACCGAACGGCAGCGGTGAGGTTGTCTGCACTTTAAAATAAGAACTCAGAGGCGGCATGCTAGTTATACTGTTCACACCCACCATGTATACCATGATATAGTAAAAACGGATTAGTGGAGTGACTATATCATGAACATGTTTTTTGTTCATGATATGATTTCGATAAATGATATCCGATCAGGAGTATTTGCATTCGTTGGTACATAAGGCTCCGTATTTTGGAGCCTTATGTACCACTACGTAATGAATCTTAAGCGAAAGCGTCTCCGAATTCGTATATCATTTGACGAAATCATAGGATAGACTTTGCCCAGGTGTGAACAGTAACACCGTATGCTGCGCTGCGATCGAATGGGTACTTTGGAAATAGATTGGAAAGGTTGGAATGAAGATGAAGAAGGTTGATGAAACTCGAATAGAGGAATTGCTCCGGCAACTGACCTTGGAGGAAAAAATAGCAATGATCCATGGAGACGGACTCTTCCAGACGGGAACGGTAGAGCGTTTGGAAATACCGCCGCTGAAAATGTCCGATGGACCGATGGGCGTTCGTAAAGAATTTCGCAGGAGTGAATGGATCAATTCCGGTACTACAGATGATTATGTCACCTATCTTCCCAGCAACAGTGCTCTTGCGGCTACCTGGAACCAGGAACTGGCATATGAGACGGGCAAGGTATTGGGTGAGGAAGCAAGAGGACGCGGAAAGGATGTCATCCTTGCTCCGGGAATCAATATTAAGAGAAGTCCTCTCTGCGGAAGAAATTTTGAATATATGAGTGAGGATCCCAAATTAGTGGAAGAAATGGCCGTGCCCTTAATCCGTGGCATTCAGGAAAATGATGTGGCTGCCTGCGTAAAGCATTTCGCCGTAAATAATCAGGAGACGGAGCGTCTATGGGTAGATACCTATGTGGACGAACGGCCGTTAAGAGAGATCTATCTGCCGGGCTTTAAGGCTGCGGTGGAGCAGGCCGAAACACATACTTTGATGGGAGCCTATAATCTTTTCCGCGGGAAGCATTGCTGCCATAGTAAGCTCCTTCTTAACGAAATTCTTCGTAAGGAGTGGGGCTTTGACGGTGCCGTTATTTCCGATTGGGGCGGTGTGCATGACACGAAGGAAGCGGCGGAAGCCGGATTGGATATTGAGATGTCGGTAACACCGGATTTTGATGAGTACTATTTAGCTAAGCCTTTATTAAAAGCAATCCAAGCCGGAGAGCATGGGGACGGAAAGGAAAAGATAGAGGAAAGCGATATCGACGAAAAGGTAAGAAATATCCTTCGAACCATGCTGCGTCTGCATATGCTGGGAGAGGACCGGGAAAATCGCAAGACCGGTACCTATAATACACCGGAGCATCGTGAGGCAGTGTTACGTGCCGCAAGGGAATCGGTCATCCTATTAAAAAATGAGGACAAGCGTCTTCCGATTTCGCGGAAGGGTCTGAAAAAGCTGGCAGTCATCGGGCAGAATGCAGAGATGATTCATTCCAATGGCGGCGGCAGTGCGGAGATCAAAGCGCTCTATGAAATATCTCCTCTCATGGGTTTAAAGACGAAGCTGGGCGGCAATGTGGAAGTGAAATATGCGAAAGGCTACTATATCCCGACCAGACAGGAGCAAAAAGAGCTGAACTGGCAGCAGAATAGCTTAGAGAGAAAAAAAGAGTTTACGAACGAAGAGAAGGCGGAAGCATTAAGAAAGCAAAAGCTTGCGGAAGAAGAAAGCAGAAGACAGGGACAAATCTTATTAGAGGAAGCGGTTGCTCTGGCAAAAGAGGTGGATGAGGTAATCCTTGTTGGCGGTCTTAATCATGAGTATGATGTGGAAGGAAGGGATCGTGAGAATATGCTTCTTCCCTATCACCAGGATGTGCTTATCGAAGAGGTTCTGAAGGTAAATCCGAATGCCATTGTGGTCATGGTTGCCGGATCACCGGTGCAGATGACCTGGTCGGATCGGGCAAAGGCAATCGTATGGAGCTGGTATGCAGGCATGGAGGGTGGTAATGCTTTAGCTGAGGTACTGCTTGGCGATGTGAATCCGTCCGGTAAGCTTCCGGAGACCATTCCGCAGAAGCTGGAGGATTCCCCTGCTCATAAATTCGGTGAATTCGGAACAAAGGAAACCGTGACCTACAAGGAAGGTCTTTACGTCGGATACCGGTATTTTGATACCTATGGGGTGGAACCGGCTTTCTGCTTCGGCCATGGGCTGTCCTATACCGAGTTTGCATATAAAGACTTAGAGGTAAGCGTCGGGGAGAAAGCTTCCGCAGCAAATACGGAAACCGATTCGGATGTTTTGGTAACGGTGGGCGTTACGGTAAAAAATACCGGTGCAATGGATGGTGCGGAAACGGTTCAGATTTATGTGGCAGATAAGGAAGCGTCCTTGGAGCGGCCGGTACATGAACTGAAAGGTTTTCAGAAGGTATTCTTAAAGGCCGGGGAAGAGAAAAAAATTATGATAACGCTTCATAAGAACGCATTTGGTTTCTATGATCCGGAGCTCAAATGCTTTAAAGTGGAGCCCGGCGAATTTGAAATTCAGGCAGCCGGCTCATCAAGAGATATCCGACTGCGTAAGACGATTCATTTAAAACAGGGATATCGTTATCAATAAAAAAATTAATAAAAGGCGGTTGCATTTCCATTTGAAACAATACAAAAGGGTCTGAGATTCCGTTTCACACAGGCCTCCTGTATTTTTACATTTGTCATGCAACAGCCTTTTTTATTTTTCTTTCGGATCCGTATAGAATGTTTTTACGCGAATCGCCTGATTGTGGTCACCGAAATCTTCTCCGAACAGAGTGCAGCCGCCGCAATTGGCAGTATCCTTTGGCACTTCGAAACGGAAGGTGATGGTACTGGAATAATCGATTGCAAGATCTTCGATGGTGGTCGAAGATATCGTGCTTCCACCGTCAATACAGGTCCCTTCGGAATTAATAATTAAGGTTTTCAGTAAGCCGTATTGGTTTAGACGTTCCGGCCACCACTGAGGGTTAAGATAGCCCTTTCTGGCACCGAAATCACCCGGACTTACCCAGAATCCGAGGGATTTGCCATTGATGGAAAAATAGATATCCGAGGGGTAATCCTCATTATATTCCGGACATTCGGAACAGATTTCAAAGGAAATCTGCATTTCTGTCAAGGTCTGGCCGGCTTTTAAATGGTTCGGAATGTTATACTCGATATAACCGCTGCCAAACCAGAGGATACCGGCTTCAAAGCGCTCCGGAAACGTAAAGTAACGGTTGTCATCCAGCTCCCCGACAATTTTTTTCACCGTTGCAATCCCGCAGGTCGGGTTAACATTGGAAGCCGTAAAATATCCGATTCGGATATCGTCCTGATAGAACTTTCTGGTTTCCCGGTTCGGAGCCAGATCAATCATCAAACGATCATGCATGGGGCGGACGATTTTCATCGTTCCCCTTTTCCCGGCAGTCGTGCGGATCTTGACCAGTCCGGCCTGCTCTAATTTCTTAACATGCATCGATATCGCACTGTTCGTAAGCCCAAGAGCTTCCGCCAAATCATTCATGCTAAGCTGGTCATCCTCATAGATTAGTTCCATGATCTTAAGGCGCATCGGCGTGCTAAGCGCCTTCAAGACATCCTCTGCCTCATGGATTGATTTAAAATACAGCAAATAAATTCCTCCTCACAATTTCCGGAAAAACAACTAAATTACAAATATTATAATGAATCAGAAAATTAAAGTCAATCCTGTGTTCGCTTACATGGCTGCGGGAGTTGCGGGAGGAGAATGGATGCTTTATTTTTATGCGTTCTTTGTATAATTGTGCCAAAACCATCTTGGCATTTATATAATATGTGCTATATTAGGAAGAAAGGTTCTGGTAGGTATAAAAAATCGCTCGTATCTAGCAAGGTTTTTTTCATAATTGTTTTGTACCTTGAGTGGAGCGAAAGGAATGGATATAAGAATGAGAAAGAAGAATATTTTGAAAAATTTAGCATATGCTGCGTTGCTGGCAATAGCTGTCAGTTCATCTGGCTGCAGTAAGAAAAATGATGTGACAGATTTAGACACAACATATATCTCTCCTTCCTATGCTGTGGATATGGATAACCCAAAAGAAGTTGTTGGATTATGCACCAATGTATTTGTTGGATATATAGAAGAAATGACGGGCACTTCCTATCGTTTGGAAATGCCATATACATGCTACAATGTTAAAATAATTGATAATATAAAGGGGGATTTACCGCTTGATTCTACTATTAAACTGAATAAGGAAGGTGGAATTTCAAAAGACGCATCCAATTATATATTTTTAGAAAACGATTATCTTCCTGATGTA